>PDWI01004188.1_pt1 | contig 27564 bp, 22 predicted proteins | sample 1430891 | NCBI WGS metagenome assembly PDWI01 (sample SAMN01162508, study PRJNA174530) | Oral metagenome, whole genome shotgun sequencing project. | biome: Marine environment; feature: Marine mammal; material: Swab sample of the gingival sulcus; isolation source: swab sample of gingival sulcus... | reverse complement strand
ATTGGTTGGAGAAACATAAGAACCAACAGAGTCAAACAAAAAACTAACAATACGATGCAAATTATTTACATTTCTCAAATGATGACGCTGTGCAATATCCTTGACAATAACTGTGTCGTAAATAGATTGCAAATAATCATCGACTAAATCCTGACTACTTTTTGACAAAGTAACGGCTTCGGGAAAACAACTTTCATTGATATAATTACGAAAAAGACGGTCTGTGTTGCTGTTTTCTTTATGAGCCAACAAGTATTCTTTAAAGGAATAAGGCAATACATTTATTGCAATATATCTTCCTGTCAAAAGTGTGGCTAATTCGCCTGATAACAAATAAGCATTTGAGCCGGTAACGTACAAATCAATGTTTTTCTTAACAAAGAGGCTGTTAATCAGTTTTTCAAAATCATCAATTAATTGAACTTCATCTAAAAAAACATAGTACTGCTCGTTAAAATCAATATCAGCTACAATTTGGTCATACAAAACTGTCCAAGAGCCATAATCCAGATTTTCTCGTTCCTCAAAATTGAGGAAAATAATATTTTCACGTCTAACACCTTTGGACAATAGCTCGTTTTTAAAGGCTTCTAAAAGTGTAGATTTTCCACTTCTCCTAATACCTGTAATAACTTTTATAAGGTTTTGACCTTGTAATCGTCTTAATTTATCTAAGTATAATGCTCTGTTTATCATTTATTTTTTCTTCAAAAATAACCCTTGTTGACGAAAAATGAAAATAAAATAAGGTTTCGTCAATAAGGAGTTTCTTTTGTTTTATCCGAGGGCTTAATATTATGCCTAACGTTGTGCTATGCGTAGTGCGGAATTTCAAAATACTTACTTATCAGACTATTGCTGTTTTTATTAAATATACTTATGTTAAAATTTACCATATCGCCCCGCATTACGTATATTTATTGTTACCGTCTATGCTTCATTATCTCTTTGTCAATAAGTCAAATAGTTCTTCGTTTATATAATAATTCCCAGTCCCTAACTTTTCTTTTCGGAGCATTTTATCATCCGCTAATCTGTTTAAATAATTTGCAGCTGTCAATCTCGAAACTCCAATGTCATTTACAACGAATTCAATCTTTGTGTAAGGGTGTTTAAACAGATTATTCAACAAATCCTGACTATAAAACTTATAATTGTCACGAAGTCGATGTTTATAGTCAAGCATTAGCTCTTTAATCTTGATAATCAAATCAATCGTTTCTCGTGCCGTTTCTTCAACTCCTCTAATGATAAACAACACCCAATCTTCCCATAAATTTTCGTCTCTTACTTTTTGTAGGTATCTGTAATAATCAGGTTTGTGTTTGATTATGTAATTACTTAAATATAAAATCGGCAAAGTCTGTAATCTTTCCAAAATGAGGTAAAGAATATTTATTATCCTGCCTGTTCTGCCATTCCCATCATAGAATGGGTGAATACTCTCAAACTGAAAGTGAATTATTGCCATTTTAATCAATGGGTCACAATCTTGAAGCTCAGAATCATTAATATACTTTTCGAGATTTGCCATTAATTTCATTATTTCCTCATAATCTTGCGGCGGAGTGTAAATTATCTCACCAGTTGCCGCATTTTTCAGTGTAGTCCCGGGAAGTTTTCTAAACCCGGCTTTGTTATCTTCAAGTACTTCCTGAATCTGTAAAATACTCTTATTTGTCAGTAATCCAGTTTTAGTAATTAACTCAAATCCTTTTTTTAGTGCTGAAATATAATTCTGAACCTCTTTGGCTTGCAATGATTTAAATGCAGCAAGATTTAATTCCGATTTATACAAATCATCATGAGTAGTAATTATATTCTCTATTGCAGAGCTGTCTTTTGCTTCTTGTAGTCCAAGTGTATTAATCAGAATATTTTGGTTTGGTATTGTCGATGCAATTCCTTTAAGCTCTGCTAATGCAGCATGAGCAGAAGGCAACGCTTTTAAAACGCTCTTTGTCTCTAAATCAATGTTTAGAGGTAATTCTGTTAATCCCCAAGAATCCATTTGTAAAGTATTTTTAAAAATCTATACAAAGATAAAAGCTTTTGTAAAGAAAAATCAAAATTCTTTACATTAATTAGTCTTTATGTATAAAAAAATCATAAAGCTATGCACAAGGCTATTGTCTGTGCTATGCGTAGTTGTCAATTTATTTGTGAAGATACTCAAAATCTATGTTTTATATTATTGGGAACAAAAAACAGCAACAGGATGGTTTTAATCGTTTTGAAAATGCGAAAGAATTATGCAGTTATGTTGGACTTACCCCTAGTATAGAATTGTGGCGAAAGGAAAAAGTAAAAAACTGTATTCCGTATGATGATAATTACAGGAGTGCTCTTAGTTGAAAAAAGGAAAAAAGGCTTGTTTTTCACCTCAGTTCTTTGTTAGGCGACGTTTTTATTTTAGATAATGATATGGTATTTGTGCTACTTTTACTTGATTATCATCCTCTATTATAAGTTGATACTTTCCATACTCATCTTCTGTTATTTCTAAAATATTTATAATCTCTTTTTTATGTTTTATATCATCTAAATTGACTATTTTAGTAGTATGTTCTTGAAGTAACTCATAGTGTTTTATTGATTTATGGATTAAGTCAAAAATTGAAATATTATTGTCTCTTTCTTCTATATCTTTTGTAACAATTGCTCCAAGATAACTTTTATTTTTAAGAAGTTCTCCTTTTAAAATACAAGGAGTATAACTTACTCTTTTAGTATTAGGATTAATCATTTTTTCTTCTGAACTAATTCCACAAATAGAAAATTCTGCGTGAACTGTATAATTTCGTAATTTGTACAATAATCTATATTCAAAATATTTATCAAAAAGTTCAGATGTTAATTCTTTAAATTTGATTTTTTCATTAGAGTCTTTTCCAAAACGTTTAGATAAAAAATTCAGATTTTGGTCTAAAAAAGTATTTATAGATGTCAAATAATTCATAAAATAGAAATTCATCAAAATAAACGCTTGTTCTAAATCTTTCCAAGTGTTAGGACGTTTTGTAGATAGTTCAGATAAAGTCTTATTTGTCTGTTCTGTTAATATTTTTCGATTATTTTCTATGAAATAATAACTCCAATTACGTTTAGAACTTTCTACAAGTTTATCTATTGACTCTTTCAATAATTCGACTTCATTATCGGTGAATGTTTTAATTATTTGATTATCTAACTTTGCTAAATGTACTTTATATATCATATTTATTAATGTTGCCTAATGGTGTGCTATGCGTAGTTGTCAATTTATTTGTGAAGATACTTAAAATCTATGTTTTGTATTATTGGGAACAAAAAAATAGTAATCAATAACATATAGTGCTTGATGTGTAGCATTTTGCCTGTCAAATATATACACTGTTTTTTTAGTTGAATAGATTAAGCTTGCAGATTCTTTAATTTTATCGAAAAATAGGTAAAGCGGTGCTATTTTTATTGGCATAAACTTTAAAAGTTACCTCATATCATTATCTTCGATAAAAATTCTGTAATGGAACGATTTCTTGAAAAGAGTGCTGCTTACATATACGAAAAACACGCTGGCAACCTGAAAGATATTTGCATCGTATTTCCCAACCATCGGGCAGGGGTATTTTTTACTGCTTATCTTCAAAGCCTTCTGGAACAGGCAACTATCGGCCCTGAGATCACAACAATAGGGCAATTTATATCTGGTAAGTCGCAACCGGCGGAAAAGTTGCAGCTTATCTCAGTTTTATATTCAGTTTTTAAAAAACATATTAACACCAGTGAAACATTCGATGAGTTTTATTTTTGGGGCGAAATACTATTGGCAGATTTTAACGAAATAGACCGTAACCTCGTTAATGCGAAAGACTTATTTCGGAATGTGATGGAACTGAAAGACCTGGATGTTTTGTTCGATTACCTAACCATTGAACAAAAAGAAGCACTTGGTATGTTCTGGTCAACAGTTGGTAGTTCCGGGAAAAATGAATTTCAGCAAAAACACCTGGCAATTTGGGAAAAGCTTTATCCTGTTTATGTTGATTTCAGGAAAGAGCTTAAAAAAAGGAAATTGGCATACTCCGGAATGGTTGACAGAATGGTAGTGGAAAACCTGGAAAATGAGCCACCGGTTATTCCCTATAAAAAAGTATATATCGTTGGTTTAAATGCCTTAACTGTTTGTGAAGAGCGGTTTTTCAGGTACCTGCAACGGCAAAATAAAGCGGCTTTTTTATGGGATTACGACCTTTTCTATTTGAATGACAAAGTGCGGGAAGCCGGGATGTTTATCCGCAAAAATATAAAGCATTTTCCTCCTCCTGCTGATTTTAACTTGAATGTCAGCCAGTTTCAGAACCCGAAGGAGATACAGTTGGTAGCTGTCTCCTCCAACCTGGGGCAGGCACAGCAGATACCCGCTTTCCTCGATCGTATTGGCCAGTCTGAAAAAAACTTCGATACAACAGCAATAGTTTTGGCCGATGAATCGCTTTTAAATTCGGCACTGGGCGCTATATCGCCCCAGTGGGAGACGGTGAATGTAACCATGGGCTATCCGGTGAGAAATTCGGTTGTTTATGGTTTTCTGATGTTACTGGCTGCCCTGATAAAAAATGTGAGAAGGGGAAAAAATGGAGGCGACTCGGTTTATTACCGCTATGTTGCCGCTATATTGAACCACCAAATAATGGCCGGATGGGAAGATGAGAAAAATAAAGCATTTCTACAGACAGCCCAGCTGAAAAACCGCATCAATATTAATTTATCGGAACTCGATTTCTCGCCCTTGCATAAGCTCATTTTTACAATACCAGAACACACATCGGGTTATGGAGCTTATTTTTTGAAAATACTGGCTGAAATTTACCACCGAATGCGTGATCAGGCACCGGAAAATACAATAGTTTCAGAGGTTGTCATTAATTTATACCAAGCGGTTGAAAAACTCGATAATGTTGTTAATCAGACTATTGTAGATCAAGAGATAGAATTGGGCGATGCAGTATTTTTCAGGTTATTTTCTCAATACCTCGGGAGCATTTCCGTGGCTTTCGAAGGCGAACCTCTAAGCGGCATTCAGGTGATGGGCGTGTTGGAAACGCGCTGCCTCGATTTCAAAAATCTTATTATTCTCGGCTTCAACGAAAGCCGCTGGCCTCGCACATCCGCACCACCCTCGTTTATTCCTTACAACATCAGGCGCGGATTCGGGCTGCCGGGTCTCGACGAGCAGGATGCCATGTTTGCCTACTATTTTTACCGGCTAATACAACGTGCCGAAAATATAACAGCCACTTACAGTATAGTTAAAGAGGGTATTGCCACAGGTGAATTGAGCCGCTATGGTTATCAGCTGCAATACGATTCAAATCATAATCCCGAACAGGTAAACCTTACTTTTCGGTTTGCCAACGACCCGGCTACACCAATAGTTATTCAAAATTCTGCAGAAGCTGCCCTGCAATTGCTGAACGACAACTCGCCAGACCATCCGTTATCGCCAAGTGCTATTAATACCTACCTGGCTTGTAGCTTGCGGTTTTGGTTTAAATATGTAGCTAAACTACCCCGGCCGGAAGAGGTTTTGGAAGACATTGACGGTGCCGTTTTCGGAAACATTTTTCATAATGTGGCAGAATCAGTTTATAAACCTTTTGTGGGGAAAACCATAAGTGATGGCGACCTGGAAAAGATCTTGAATGATCCTGTATTGTTGGAAAATGAGATACTGAAAAAAGTGGCGGTTCACTATTTCGGTGAAAAAGATGGAGCTAAAAATACCATCGTTCCGGAAGGCAAGATGGCACTTACCATCGAAAATCTTAAAACATACCTCAAACAACTTTTCAGGATCGACAAAGATGTTGCACCATTTCAAATTGTGAGCCTCGAAAAACAATATGTTTTCCCTCTGAAAATAAACTTGCCCAAGGGTGAAAAAACAATTTACATAGGTGGATTTGTAGATCGTTTGGATTTTGCTAACGGCAACTACCGGATAATCGACTATAAGACCGGAAATGTGATGTACACTAACTTTTCATCAACAGAAGAGTTGTTTGTAAGGACACCGGCAACTGCAAAAAAAGAGATTTTGCAGGCACTGATATACACCTGGATTTATTGTCAACAAACAGGCATCGATAATGTTACACAGGGCATTTACAGCCTTCGTAATTTTTTTGGTAACCATTTTGATCCTTCGTTGAAATATAAAAGGAAAGTTTTTTCATTTTCAGAAATAAGCGGGGAGTTTGAGCAGCATTTGGTTGACCTTGTTGCCGAAATCTACAGTGGCAAGAAGCCATACGAGCAAACCCCACATGTAAAAAATTGTACCTATTGTGCTTACCATGAAATATGTCAGCGTTTTTAACCTTTGTACAATAAACAATTATCCTTCCATAATCATTTTGCCGGCTAACATAGAGCATGCCTGTAAAGTGATGATTGAAAAACTTTTTGCTACTTTTACGGTGTTAATCTAGGAAGAAATGGAAGTAAATAAAATTATTTACGCGAGCCAGGTAATAGAATTTGTTACCGTGGCTAATGAGTACGTTGCGACTATTGAAAGGGTTGCTGAGACATCCGCCCGCGAAGCACTCCGGAAACTTCAAAAAATACTTCCACTTTTATACCTTAAAGCAACTTTATTGCCTAAAACAGAGCTTGTTCTCGATGACGAACTGGAAACTTATGTAACCGAACTCGATTACAATGTTTTACATCAAAAATGGCTGCAACTGCTGCATGAACACGATGTTTTTTATGAAGTTTTTAATCCCGCAATACAATTTGGCGACGAGAAGGTAACCGCAGGAATTTCAGAACACCTGATAGATATTTATCAGGATCTGAGAAATTTTCTTGTTTCATATAGTATTGGTAATGAGGGACTAATGAATGATGCACTTTATGAATGTAATTTGCATTTTGAGGATTTTTGGGGGCAACAACTGGTAAATGTTTTGCGTGCAATACACATGCTGGTTTACAGTGAAATAGATTTTACCGAAGCGAATAATAATACAACTATTCAACCTGGAAAAGGAAACCCGAAATGGCTCGATAAGTTTTGGGGAACAGACGAAGAAGATGAGAATGTTTAAAGAAAGTATTACAAAAGAAGAACTTGTAGCTTTGCCATTACGCCGATTTGAGGGGAAGATAAAGGTTGTCGACACAAAAGCAGATATAAAGGAGGCTGTTAAAAAACTTGAAAAAGAACAGATTATCGGATTCGATACAGAAACGCGGCCATCTTTTAAAAAGGGAATGGTTAACCAAGTGGCGTTACTGCAATTATCAACACCGAAAAAAGCATTTCTTTTCAGGTTGAACAAAACGGGTTTGCCGACAAGTGTGGTCAGCCTGCTTGCTAACCCTCATATTGTTAAGCCGGGCGTGGCAATTCACGACGATATTAAAGGATTACAGCAACTTTTGCATTTCGAGCCGGGTGGTTTTATTGAATTGCAGGATTGGGCAAAAGAGCGGGGAATACAGAATTTCAGCCTCAAAAAGCTTTGTGCCATTGTTTGCGGCTACCGTATTTCGAAAGGTCAGCAATTATCTAACTGGGAAGCAGAGAAACTAACGACAGCACAACAAGTGTATGCAGCCACAGATGCATGGGCAGCAGCAGAAATATACCGTAATTTTTTAATTAACGATGCAGAAGAACTTTGTTAAAATAGTCTTGAAATCCGGGAAAGACCAGGCAGTGAAACGATTTCACCCATGGGTGTTTTCGGGCGCCATAAAAAAAATATATGGAACACCTGCCGAGGGCGACCTGGTAGAAGTATATTCTAATCATGATGAATTGCTTGGAATAGGGCACTACCAACCATCTTCTATTTCTGTAAGGATTGTATCTTTTAAAAAAGAAGAAATTGCTTATCCGTTTTGGAAAGAAAAAATTGCCGCCGCGTGGGAACTAAGAAAAATGCTTGGTTTTGCCAACAATAGCCAAACCAACACTTTTCGCCTGGTTCATGCCGAGGGTGATGGCCTGCCAGGATTAATAATCGATTTTTATAATGGTACGGCAGTTATGCAGATGCACTCGGCAGGCATGTACCTTATTAAAGATGAACTTGTTAAGGCTTTAAAGGAAGTGCTTGGTGACCGTTTAAAAGCGGTTTATGACAAAAGTGCCAGGACATTACCTTTTAAAACACCTGTTCAACGCGAAGATGGTTTTTTGATGGGAGAGGGAAGTCCTGAAGAAATAGTAAATGAAAATGGCCTCTTGTTCAAGGTAAATTGGGAAAAAGGACAAAAAACAGGCTTTTTTATCGACCAACGCGAAAACCGGCAGCTGGTGCAAAATTATGCAGCCAATAGAAATGTGCTAAACATGTTTTGTTACACAGGAGGGTTTTCGGTTTATGCCCTTAAAGGCGGTGCAAAACTGGTCGATTCTGTTGATTCGTCGGCACAAGCCACCGATCTTACCAACGAAAATGTTGCTTTAAATTTTGGCACCCAGGCAAATCATCGCACTTTTACTGCCGATGCGATGCAATTTTTAAAAGACACAGGAGGAAATTATGATTGCATAATTCTCGACCCGCCGGCATTCTCAAAACATCGCAATACGCTGCCTCAGGCACTCACAGGGTATAAACGAATCAATACGCGTGCGTTCGAACAGATAAATAAAGGGGGAGTACTTTTTACTTTTTCCTGTTCGCAGGTAGTATCGAAAGATAAATTTAGGGAGGCAGTATTTACGGCAGCGGCAATAGCCGGGCGAAATGTGCGCATTCTGCATCAGCTATCGCAGCCGGCAGATCACCCGGTAAATATTTTTCACCCCGAAAGTGAATATCTCAAAGGCTTGGTTTTGTATGTTGAATAAAAATTTTAAGAAATGGATAATAACAGGGAAGAAATGGAACTGGTTAAGCAGCTAAACCAAAACTTTAAAGATATATCGGTGGTTGAAACATTAAAAAACCTGGAAAATAAATTTCCCGGCACCATTGTTTTTACAACAAGTTTTGGATACGAAGATCAGGTTATTACCGACATTATATTTAAAAATAATATTGATACAGAGGTTGTTACGCTTGATACCGGACGCCTTTTCCCTGAAACCTACAAGGTTTACCGTAGCACACTGGAGAAGTATAAGAAGCCTGTAAAGGCCTATTTCCCTCCTGCGGATAAGGTTGAAAAGCTGCTGTTTGAAAAAGGGCCTTTCAGTTTTTATGAATCTCTTGAAAAGCGTAAAGAATGCTGCTACATTAGAAAAGTGATACCGTTGCAACGGGCATTAAATGGTAAAAAATTATGGATTACCGGCCTGCGCGCTTCTCAGTCGGAAAATCGCAGTGCTTTAAGTTTATTTGAGTGGAATAGCTCCAATAATATCATTAAATATAACCCTTTGCTTAACTGGAGTCTTGAAGAGGTGAAGGGGTACGTTTTTCAGCATAATGTTCCGTATAACTCTCTGCACGACAGGGGTTTTGTGAGTATCGGTTGCGAGCCTTGTACGCGGGCAGTTAAGCCGGGCGAGAGCTTCCGTGCCGGAAGGTGGTGGTGGGAGCAAAATTCAGGAAAAGAGTGCGGTTTGCACGGGAAATAAAAGGGGGCTATTTAATAAAAAGCAGTTTCTCTTCTTTTGGTATTTGCTCGTAAGTGAACAATATTCTTATTCTTTTGCCAGATAACTTTATAGCATTATAGATTTGTTCCCCTTGATAGATGCTTCCGTAAGGATAAAAATTCTACAGGTTAAGGTGGCCTTTATTAAAAGGTGATGACAACAGGTGTTTGTCGCTTCCCGGAGTTAATTAAAACCATTGCTAGCAGCCGTAACTGTTTAAAAGATCATATATGAACTTTCAGGTAAATTGTTTTTGTTAAATATAGGTTAGCACAATTTATAAATAAAGATATTTCAATCAGGATGAATTACTTTCGTCGAATGTAAAACAACTATCAAAACTGTATGAGACAAGGTTTATTATTGCTGTTGTTTTTTTTCTCCACTTTGTTGCAGGCGCAACATGTAACGTTGAGTGGTTATGTTAGAGATGCTTCCAATGGCGAGGCACTTATTGGCGCAACCATTTATATTGATGCGTTGCAAGAGGGGACAGCAACCAATGCCTATGGTTTTTATTCGTTAACCATACCAAAAGGGAGTTATTCCATCACTGTTTCCTATATAGGTTACATGCCGCAAACAAGAACCATTTTAGCTGAAGAAATACAGCTTGAATTTGTTTTGAATGAAAACCCTGAGATGATAGAAGAAATCGTTGTTTCCGGTGATGCATCCAATGCTAACGTGGAGCGAATTGAAATGGGTATGACAACTTTACCTGTTAAGACCATTCGTCAGTTGCCGGCTTTTATGGGCGAAGTGGACATCATTAAAACCATTCAGTTGTTGCCGGGTATCCAAAGTGGCGGCGAAGCCAATTCGGGGTTATATGTGCGCGGCGGAGGTCCCGACGAAAACCTTATGATACTAGATGAAGCGCCGGTTTATAACGCTTCTCACATCATGGGCTTTTTCTCTATTTTCAACTCCAATGCCATAAAAGATATTCAGGTTTATAAAAGCGGAATCCCTGCCCAATATGGAGGCAAAGCTTCCTCAGTTATCGATGTCAGGCAGAAAGATGGCAATTTAAAGCAATTTGGTTTTGATGGGGGAATAGGTAATTTGTCGAGTCGGTTAACCCTGGAAGGCCCGGTGATAAAAAATAAGTGGAGCTATTTATTAGCAGCAAGGCGAACTTATTATGATGTGCTAGGGAAATTGATTGGCTTAAAAGAGTTGCAGGATAATATACTCTATTTTTACGACCTGAATATCAAATCAAATGTTGAAATCAATAGTAAAAACAGGGTTTTTCTTTCAGGCTACATGGGCAAAGACGTTTTTAGCCTGGGAGAGTCGATGTTCATGCGTTGGGGTAACACAACGGCCACTGCACGGTGGAACCACATCTTTGGTAACAAGCTTTTTATGAGTTTCACGGCACTTTATTCCAATTATGATTACAATCTTGGTATTCCTGGTACTGGTGCCGATAATTTCAACTGGTCATCAAGGATTCGCGATTACAATACAAAAGTCAATTTTACACTCTTTTTTAATCTGCAAAATACGATCAGGTTTGGTGGCAATAGCATACACCACTATTTTTATCCGGGAAACATAAAAACACAGGGAGACAAGTCTATGTTCACCGACAGGGAGTTACCTGCTTACAATGCGCTTGAATCGTCAGTATATATAAGTAACGAGCAGGAGATCTCTAAGCGTTTTTTAGTGCAGTATGGCATTCGCCTTAGCCATTTTGTGCAGATAGGCGAAAGTGATGTAAACATCTACCTCAATCCTGAAAAGCCCCAAAGGTCGGAATGGGTAAAAAAAGTCCACTATGGACGATTTGAAAAGATCGGCAAAGCATTTGTTCACCTTGAACCAAGAATCGGGTTAAAATATACACTTAATTCGGTTAGTTCCGTAAAAGCATCCTATAACCGTATGGTACAAAACCTGCACCTTATATCCAATACACAATCGCCATCGCCATTGGATATTTGGCTGCCCACCAGCACATACATTAAACCTTTGCTGGCAGATCAGGTGGCTTTAGGATATTATAGAAACTTTGCTCAGAATGTTTGGGAAACATCGGTAGAGGTGTATTATAAGAAAATGCAAAATGTTCTCGATTATAAAGAAGGTGCCGAACTTTTTCTGAATGAAACTATTGAAACAGAACTACTTCATGGCAGCGGCGAAGCTAAAGGCATGGAATTGCTGATAAGAAAAGTGCAGGGCCGGCTAAATGGCTGGCTGGCCTACACGTTGTCTAAAACAACACGCGAAATAGCAGGCATTAACAACGGGCAACCTTATCCTTCGTCTTACGACCGGCTACACGATTTATCGCTGGTTTCAAATTTCAAGTTAAACGAAAAATGGAATATAGCAGCGAATTTCCTGTTTTCTACCGGAACACCGATTTCGTACCCTGTTGCGAAATATACCATTCAGGGAAATCAGGTTTTTGAATATTCTTCGAGAAACAGCAACCGAATTCCCGATTATCACCGCTTCGATTTGTCTGTTACTTACCATTTCAGAAAAAATAAAAAAAGAAAATTGCAACAGTCGGTTAATTTTTCGGTTTACAATGTTTACGGAAGAAGAAATGCCTATTCTATTACACCACGTGCTAACGAAGATAATCCCAATCAGACTGAATTCGTGCGCCTTTCAATAATCGGTGCGCCAATACCGGCCATAACCTATAATTTTAGGTTTTAATTTATAAGATGCTTAAAATGAATAAATTAACTATAGCTAAGATTTTTCTGCTGAACATATTGATAATCATACTATTCTCATGCGAAGATGTGGTGCAGGTGAAACTTGAAAATGAAGATATTGACTTAATTTCGGTTGAAGCTTACATAAGCACCTTATCGAAGAATAATATTTTTGTTAAGCTCGAAAAATCGTCACCCGTTGACGAAACAGAAAAAAATGAGCCGGTAACTAATGCCATTATAACAATCTCTGATGACCTGGAAGTTCCTACCACTGTTACACTTCGTGAGACTGAAGTTGCCGGCAAATATATGTTACCCGATGATGTTTCTTACAGCCCTGTTCCGGGAAGGACTTATCATTTGCATATTACAACAGCAGAGGGCGTTGAAATTTCCGGCAGTGATTATATGCAGGAGGTCGAACCCCTCGATTCTGTTACGGTACATCTCTCTGCCCGTGGTGGTTACGAATTTCTGGCTGTTTTTATTAATGGGCCAAATTATCCGGGGCCAATACAGTACTACAAATGGGATATTTATGTAAATAGAAAATTTTTGTACGAAAGCAACAATATGATATTTGTAAATGATGAACTGGTAGACGGTAACTATGTATATAATTTTGAAATTTTTACTGACTTTTTTATTAATGAAGATGAAAGGGTACTGCACATTGGCGACACAGTTTTTGTTGAACAGATGTCGATTTCGGAAGCTGCCTACGATTTTTACCTTGGAATGATGAACCAGACATTTTCAGGTAGCCCCTTTAGTGTGCCACCAGCAAATATTCCGGGTAACTTAACCGCAAGTAATGGTAAAAAAGTACTTGGCTTTTTTTCTGCCCGCGACATCTCTTTGTCCAACCAGGTAGTGATCGACAGTAGTAATTTCACACCGGTAAAACCAATTGCCGGATTTTAAATTTATTTTTAGCGCTTACGTTGCATTAGAATCTGATGTGCTGCCGGGTAAGATTAACATATTGCAGTATAAAGAAGCATTTGAGTTATTAAATTAATACATTTGGTTTTAAAAAGAGAAAATGGCTTTTTTGCCCATACACGATTATTTCCTATTCGACCAAAAGCTGGTACCGACTAAGGCATATCAACCTGCAATGAATAGCGGTGGTATTTATGAAGTTGTAAGGGTAATGCGGGGTGTGCCCCTGTTTTTTGAGGACCACATAAAGCGTTTTTTCAACTCATCCCGTTTGGCGAAACTGCCTGTTTTGCTGTCGGAAAATGAAATAAGAGATGCCCTGCTCCGTGTAATTAAAGAGAATAATGTTCCAGATGGAAACCTGCTTATTGCTTTACACACGCACTTTATTGTGCATTTTATCCCTCATAAATATCCCGATAAGTTATTGTACGATAGTGGAATAAAAACAGGTGTTATACTTGCCGAAAGACCAAGCCCCAATGCCAAGATTTTGGTACCGGATATCCGTGCAAAAGCCAATGAAATGATTTTAAACCAGAATGTTTACGAGGTATTACTGGTTGACCATGAACAACGGATTATGGAAGGTAGCCGAAGCAATGTTTTTTTTGTGAAAAACAATCAGTTAATAACACCGCCAACGGAAGAAGTTTTACCTGGAATAACGAGGGCCAAAACCATTCTCTTAGCCCAAAAACAAAATATGATGGTGCTCGAAAAAGATGTCTATCTTAATCATTTAAAGCATTTTGATGCAGTTTTTATAACCGGCACCTCGCCTAAAATTCTCCCGGTAACGCAAATTGAAAGTAGGTATTTCGATCCGCTCAATAAACTGGTTAAACACCTGATGGAAAGTTACGATCAATTGGTGGAAAAGTATGTTTCAGCACAACAAAGCTTGATGGGTAGATAATTCCCAGGTTGCTCTGTTTAACGGAAAAATATGTTCAATTTTACATCCTGCTTTCCAGTATCTCTTTTATTTCTTCAGGGCCAATATCGTTGTTTTCACCAATTTTGAATCCTCTTTTTTCAAAGCGGCAGGTTATTTTTTCAATTGTGGTGGCAGGTACCTGGTATTCGCTAAGTGTAGTAGAAATTCCAACCGACCTGAAAAAATCAATCGTTTTTTCAATAGCTTTTTCAATTCGTTTATCATCCGGCCCTTCATTTATCGACCATATCCTTTCGGCATATTGTAAAATTTTTTCTTTTTTGTTCTCACGCTTTTTGCTCATGATACCTGGTAAAACAATAGCCAGTGTACGGGCATGGTCGATACCGTGAAAAGCAGTTAATTCGTGGCCGATGATGTGTGTAGCCCAGTCCTGCGGAACACCTGTGCCAATAAGTCCGTTTAGAGCCATTGTTGCACTCCACATAAAGTTTGCAGCAGCATCGTAATTATTCCGGTCGTTTAGTACTTTAGGGCCCTCTTCTATCAATGTAAGCAATATGCTTTCTGCAAGTCGGTCTTGCAAAGGTGAATTCACGGGGAAAGTAAGGTATTGTTCCATTACGTGTACAAAAGCATCAACAATGCCATTTGCCACCTGCCGGTCGGGAAGCGAGAAAATACATTCGGGATCGAGTATGGAGAATTGCGGCATTACTTTTTCTGAGCTAAATGCTAATTTCTCTTTCGTTGAAACACGAGTAATCACAGAGTTGCCATTCATTTCCGAGCCAGTTGCCGGCAAGGTGATCACATCACCCAGTGGCAAAGCTTTTTCCACTTTCACTTTTTTCGACAGAATATCCCACGGGTCGCTGCCATTATAAACTGCTGCTGCCGCAATAAATTTGGTAGCATCTAAAACAGAACCACCGCCCACTGACAGCAAAAAGTTAATGCCTTCAGCGCGAATAATTTCAACAGCTTTCATACAGGTTTCGTAGTGGGGGTTTACCTCTATGCCTCCAAACTCAGTAATATCATATCCTTTAAGTGCTTTTGTTACCTGATTGTAAACACCGTTACGTTTTATGCTCCCACCGCCGTATGTCATCATAGTCTTTCCCCCTATGGGTATTTCTTTGGTAACACCGGGAATTGTTTCTCTTCCGAAAATAATCTTTGTTGGATTTTTGAACTCAAAATTATACATCGCTATTTTTGTTACTTTTTATTTACAAATATTAATTTGAATTTTGCAGGCATAAAGCAAAAGTATCTTAAAATGACCAGAAAATCAAAAGGTGAAGGTGCCAAGATTAATTTTAGTGAGGATTACAAAAAGCTTTCGGATGAAGCGTTAACAGATATACTAAAAAAGCGCGACCATTATCTCGAAGAAGCATCTAATGCAGCGATAGCTGAAGCTATGCGCCGTGGGTTGATTCATAGTGAACAAGACCTCTTTGCTGAAAAATACAGGGTAGAACCTCTGCGTTCCTCGCTTTTCCCAATACCGGAAAATGAAACCTCTCGCAGGAAATTACAACGTAGCCTTACCAGGTCGTTACTTTTTTTGGGTGGAATTATTGTTGCCTGGGGCGTTTATGAATTACTAAGGCATCATGTGACAGAGGGTGTCGCTTTTATTTTAACTGGAATAATCTGGGAAGTGTTGTCCTTTACTTTTTTCAGAAGCGTTAATAATCAGAAAATTAATTTATTATTACTTATAACAGTATTGGGTGCTGTTTACACTGCATTAAAACTATTCTCCTGGGTTGGCGTGGGTTTTGTAGATATTTTTATTGTGGTGGTACTATTCGGGTTAGTCTTTTATGGGCTGGTTTACTTAAAAAAGCTTTAATCCGGTAATTTGGTTAAAATGAGGCTAATTTATTTATCTCCAAAAAAGAACTTCCTGCCAGTAGTATAACTCTAAATTTTAACTTAATAAATTTTGAAATATGTATCGTTTAATTTTGCTTTTACTGATTCTTCTGATCACTTTGGTTGAACCTGCCTGGTCACAAGCTGATGGAGACAGAAATGCTATGAACTTTGAACCCGGGCCTTTTACCAGTTTGTACCTCAAAGGTGGGTATAAGGTAACCTTAAAACAAGGCAAAAAATTCGAAATTACTGCAAAAGCCAGAAGCCATGATATTTTTGATGATCTTGTTGTTGAAAATCAAAACGGGCATGTTTATATTACAACCAACCGTGATTTGTTTCATTATGAGGGTGTAGCACTTTATATAACTTTCCCAGACCTTAATGAACTCAATATTGAGGGGGGTGTTAATTTAAACACTTTCGGATATCTGAAACTTAGTGATTTTTCGATGTATGTTAACGGTGGTGCCAAAATTGACCTGGAGGTAACGGCAGAAAATATTGATATTGAAGGCGAAGGAGGCTTTCTTTTTGATCTGAAGGGAGTTACAAGCAACCTCTCAGTGCGTATTTCAGGGGCTGGTACCGTCGATGCTGATGAGTTAAAGGCACAAGTAGTAGATTTTACCATTGAAGGGTTTGGTACGGGAAGTGTTCATGCGCTGGAAACGTTAAATGCAACCATTCACGGAGTAGGAAAAATAAGGTACAAAGGCAATCCACAACTTACTAAGAATATTGATGGCCTGGGGGTCTTAAAGCGCGAATAATAAAAAAGACAGGTAAAAAATAATTGCCTGTCTTTTTTATTGGGTTTATTCTATCGACTCAGTTTCTTAGGTTTAAAATCTGCTGGTGTCAGCTCGTGGTTGTCAATGAGCAATTCACGTTTGTTGACATCAAACTTAGAGAATCCACGGTCGAATATTCTGTGAGGTTTAACCCTGGCGCTTTTCATTGCTACTATTGGTATGCCGGTAATATCTTCAACAGCAGCTTTCAATAGCGGCTCTTGCACATTACCCAACGGAATACCGGTAAAGAGGTCATCGTCCACAGGAATATCAGGAGTAAAACCGTCTTTAAAATCAGTAACTCCTTGTGAGTTGGCATATCGCAGAATTATTGGCATTATACCCCAGTTTCTAAAATCGTTGTAATAACTTGCATCATCGTAAAAATCTTCCGGTTTCAGTACAAATGAGGCAGTGTATTTACCATAAGTTGTTTCACCCACTGTAACTACATCCATATATGGCTTAAGCCCTGTTATGGTTAACTCAGATGCAGATGCTGTACCTGAACCCGTAAGAATATAGACCTTGGTCAGGTTCATGTTTTGTGGTACACTATTCAAAAAAGTTACCTCCAGTTGGTTAGTTGCGTTCTGTTGCTCCCAATATTGCTGGTATTTATCGTTCCAATGATAGGTTACCAGAGTTGCTGAACTGTTTACAATACTGGCAGGCGCAAGCGAGCTGCATAAATGCTGGGCAGCAGTAATAACACCTCCGGGGTTGTAACGTAGGTCGATTACAAGATCATTAATGCCTTGTGCTTTAAACTGTGCGAAAACGTCATCCAGGCTGCTATTGTAATTATTGATGAATTGTGTGTACAAAAGATAACCTATTTTGTGCCCATCCCTTTCAATTACTTTTGAGAGTAAAACAGGGTCTAACTGCAATTCTTGCGCGGTCATGCTTTCTGTTCTGGTATTTATAATTTCTCCTTCTTCAGTGTATTGTCCGAAAGTACAACTTAAGGAGGCAGCATTTAAAAGATCCATATAGTTGTTATCGGTTATATTTGCACCGTTCATTTTAAAAATCATATCGCCTCGTTTTAAGCCAGCTATATCAGCAGGCGTACCGGGGTATACGAATTCTACCAATGCAAAAACGGTTTTAGTATTGGAAAAACGGCCAAATGCGAGTGACCATCCGTAGGAAGTTTCTTTTCCTTTAAGACTGTTGTCAAGAGCCACTATATCGTTAGTAATAAGAGACCACTTGTCATCAACATATAAAAGCGTGTCAAAATAGGCTTCTGAATCAAATTCTCCACGTGGATCAATGTTAGGTAAGGTGTTGTACCATAGATAAATATCTTCCATTACATTTTTTATAAACCAGTTAACTTTTATAGTAGTTAACGGTGCCATTTTATACTCAATCTTCACCGTTGCTTCCATAGGGCTGCCTATCGAATTTTCAATTAACCTGTATTTTATAGGAGAGGGATTTTTAATAAGATAATCGATAGGTGTAAATGTTAAATTACCATCAGATGTGTTATAACTCCAGGTGCCTTCTTCCGAAACAACAAACTGTGTCTGGACTCCATTTTTGCTTAAATCAATATCAACTTCAACAAGATTGGGTTTTACTGCCGAATTGTTGATGAGGTCGTTATTTAATATGGGTATTGTTACAGTACCCGGAGTTACGTTTGTAATAACGTCATCGTAAGCAGCCAAATCCGATATTGGTTCCGGATTTGGTTTTATTCTTTCGCACCCTGCCCATACAATAGTGACAAATATTATAAGCAGTAATAATCTTTTTTTTGTTTTCATAGTGCTATTATATTTCTATTTTTTAAAGTTGTTTCCTGTTTGGTTTCTTGCTAATACTTCAATTAAGCAGCTTTTTCGTATTAGTTAGTCTGTTTTCCAAAATAACAGTATTTTGCTGTAAATATTACAAAAATGTTTTTTACTAATTTTTGACAGGTTGAAGTAAAACAAAAATAGTTCCAACTTTCTAATTTTCCTCTTTAGGATATTCTATTCTAACGTGATAAATATTGATTAGCTTTTCTAATAATATATCTTTAACAATATTGATGTCGTTAAAAGTAAGTGACGATTGGTCAAGTTGTTTCAATTTTATTTTATCATCGATCATATTTTCTATTAAATCTTTTAGTTTGTCATATGTTTTTTCAGGTAAACTGCGCGATGCAGCTTCAATGCCATCAACCAGCATAACCACGGCAGCTTCTTTGGTACGTGGCAATGGCCCCGGGTAAATAAACGTTTTTTCGTCGATGTTGGTATCAGGATTTTCCTGTTTATGTTTAATGAAAAAGTAGTTGGCTTTTGTGGTACCGTGGTGGGTGGCAATAAACTCAATAATAGCGTTTGGAAGTTTGTGTTTTTGTGCCATTTTTACACCATTTTTAACATGATCAATGATGATTTCCGCACTTTTAATATAGCTAATATCATCATGAGGATTTAATCCTGCTGCCTGGTTTTCAATAAAAAAGTTAGGCTTGGCAATTTTTCCTATGTCGTGGTACATGGCACCTGCCCGTACCAAAAAAGGGTTGCCTCCAATTTTAAGGGGTTGATTGCTGTTGGAAATCTCAATCAGCGTAACATCGGAGATAAATCCAAATAGTTTTTCAAAAATATATTCAAGAGGGTAAACAAGCAGTATGAAAAAGCTGCTGAGGATAAACCATTTGAACATATCGAAACTGAATGAAAAGGTTGATCCCTCACGAATGAGGTTGATAGCTGCAAACACAATAAAGTAGGTTAATAAAACCCACAAAGATGCAATAACCAGGTGAACCCGTCGGTTCATTTTATTAAGGCTGAATACGGCAACCACACCTGCTGTTACTTCCAGAAGTATGAATTCGTAATTGTTAGGCGCATAAAGTCCTATAAGCAAAGTTGCGATTATCAGTATGAAAATAGCTGTGCGCGAATCGAAGAACGATCGCACTACAATTGGGAGAATAGCCAATGGAAACAGATAAATGTGCAAGTTAGGAAAAGTGTTAATATAACTGGCTATAGCCACCATAGCTGTCATGAACAACATCAAAAATGCAAGTTTTCGGTATTGTCGCAACAAATCGAGCCGATAAATATACAGAAAAGTGAATACGAGTGCGAGTAGCGACAATATTAAAACTGCTTTCCCAACAGCCAGGGAATAAAGGGTAAAGTCCTTTCCCTTTTCGTTTGTATAACTGGCTTTTAGCGACTCTAATAACTGAAATCTGTCTGCATCTACAATTTCTCCCTGAAGGATAATACGTTCACCCAACTGAATCATCCCGCGGCTGGGTAGAATTTCAGATAATGCAGTTTCCACTGCTTTGTCGGTGGTAGATTTGTCGTATTCTAAATTGGTAGTGATGTATTTTTCAGGTGAAATTGGCTGTAGCCAATTTTTTATGCCGGGGCCTATTTTTGCAGCTTCCCCAAAAGCCTTGTTAAGTACATTATAAGCAGTTTTTTCTGAGTATAAATCGCTGATCTTAACTTTTTTTACATTCTGGCCAGTCTTTTTCCCAATTTCTGTTTTGTTCTTTAGTTCATCGTATGTGTTGGCAGAACGCAATAAAATGCCTTGTTGGTAAACCTCGTGTAACTTGTTTTTAATCAGGTTGAAAGCAGCTGCTTTTCTTGCATCACTTGAATCAGAAGTCAGATTCAAGTCAGCTTTCAGCTTGGCAAGATGTGTTCCATAAACAGTGGTGTCATAATTAAAATAGGGAACTACGTTTTTTAGCTGCTCAGCTTTTTCAAATTCCAGTTCCGATGGTGTTTTTAATATAGCAAAATCATAAGGGGCAACAAGGTTATCATGCCGCCAGGGCATTCCTTTCTGGTATTCATATTTGAATTTTGGCTCGCCCGGAAGTACAAAAAAGAGTAAAACTGCCGTAACGATAAAAACAAAAATCCAGTAAAAAACTTCACTGTATTTTTTTATTCTAGTTTTCAATTTTTTAATCATATGTAAATTATCTTTTATTCGAACCTTTAAAACTTTTTAATACAATTCAGTTGTTGAGCACTAATTTGGCAAATTTAAACCATATGGTTGTTTTCAACGCTATTTTTTTCATAGTTTTGCAGGTAAGGGCATTAAAAATTTCCTTTTCGATAAAATTAAGAATTAATTTAATGAAATACGGAATATCGAACCTTAGCATCATCCCGGTACGCAAAGAACCCTCTGAAAGAAGTGAAATGGTAACGCAGATTTTGTTTGGTGAACATTTTGAGTTACGTGAACAAATGGTGGGCTGGACTAATATAAAACTCGAATACGACGGATATGAGGGCTGGATTGATTCAAAAATGATAACGCCTGTAAATGAGAGGTTTGTGAGGAAGACACAAAAAAAGCCGATTGCCGTAACTACCGATATTATATCCATCATTCCGGTTAATGATGAGCAGAACCTTATGTTAGTTGCCGGAAGTACGCTGCCGGTTTGGCGCCCTTACCTTAAGCGTTTTTCAATAGGAAAAGACCATTTTATTTCAACAGGAGACGTGGTTTACGGAACGCTAAGTAACCCCAGGGAAATGGCCATACAGCAGGCACTAAAATATTTTAATGCGCCCTACCTGTGGGGTGGGCGATCGCCATTTGGGATCGATTGCAGCGGGCTTACACAGATTATTTACAAGATGATAGGTATAAAACTACCCCGCGATGCAAGTGAACAGGTAAAAAAAGGCATCCCCCTGAGTTTTGTGGATGAGGCAGAACCCGGAGACCTGGCTTTTTTTGACGACGAAGAGGGAAATATTGTACATGTGGGTATCGTCTGGAAAAGGAACAAAATAATACATGCTTCGGGAAAGGTACGTATCGATAATGTAGACCAGTTTGGTATATTTAACGTTGATACGCACCGTTATACACACAAAATGAGGGTGATGAAGAAAATTATAGGAACCAATGGAACGTACTGAGTTGCTTATTTATATTGTTGTTTTGGTGGTGTTGTTGCTTTTATCAGCCAAATATTGGAAAAGCGGAAGGAAGAAAGATTAAGGCCAGAGAGCAAAGGGCAAACAAACAATATTATGTACACTTATGCATATCCGAGAGCTGCTTTAACGGTTGATGCAGTTGTTCTCGCATTTGAAAAAAACGCAGATGAAGTAATCCCTTTCGTACTGCTTATTGAGCGTGCAGGAGAACCTTTTAAAGGCCTGTGGGCATTGCCTGGTGGTTTCATCGAAATGGACGAATTGCTTGAAGCTGCTTGTAAGCGCGAGTTATATGAAGAAACGGGTATAAAAGTGGACGCTATGCAACAATTCAGGGTGTATGATGCAATAGGGCGCGACCCGAGGCACCGCACCATTTCGGTGGTTTTTACCTGCGAACTTGAAAAACGTCAAAATGCAATTGGAGGAGACGATGCCGCAAAGGCTGTCTGGTTTCCCTTGCAAAGTCTGCCACAGCTGGCTTTCGATCATGCAAGAATTCTTTCTGATTTTCGAAAATCGTTAAACCTCTAATCCGGGGTTACATTCGGTTTGTTAATACCTTCTTATGCAGGATTTGTTTAACTCCTTATATTTGCATGAATTTTTTAAAAACTAAAAAATGTATACATTCTTTTTCTGGATCATTATCGCAATAATTGTTATCGATTTTTTATTTGAAAAATATCTCGATTTTCTGAATACCACAACCATGAGCGATGTTATTCCAGAGGAAGTAAAAGGTATTTACGATGCGGAAAAATACAGTAAACAACAGGCTTATCAACGTGAAAATAATCGTTTTGGCCTCCTTTCTGATAGTTTTTCCTTTGTTGTTACGCTTGGTATGTTCTTTTTTTTCGGTTTTGCATTGGTTAACAGTTGGGCATGGAATGTATCAACCAATGCAATTCTTGTGGCGCTGGTTTTTTTTGGAATATTAATGTTGGGCTCCGACATCCTGCAAATACCGTTTTCTGTTTACGACACTTTTGTAATAGAAGAAAAATACGGATTCAATAAAACGACACCTAAAACTTTTGTGCTCGATAAAATTAAAGGCTGGATAATAGCGGCTTTGATCGGTGGGGGCCTGATGGCACTTATCATTTATATCTACCAGAAAACGGGTGCGTTTTTTTGGTTGTATGCCTGGTTGGTGGTTACCGCTTTTTCTATTTTTATGACGCTTTTTTATTCGAATATAATTGTGCCGCTTTTTAATAAGCAAACACCATTGCCGGCAGGTGAATTGCGCGATGCCATAGAAACTTTTACCGAAAAAGTTGGGTTCAAGCTGAAAAATATTTTCGTGATCAATGGTTCAAAACGGTCCACAAAAGCAAATGCTTATTTTACCGGCCTGGGAGTAAAAAAGCGGATTGTTTTGTACGATACCCTGATAGATGATTTCTCCACAGAAGAGGTGGTAGCTGTTTTGGCACATGAAATTGGCCACTATAAAAAGAAACACATTGTCCAGGGGCTTTTTATTTCCATTTTCCAAACCGGAATAGTTTTATTTATTTTTTCACTGCTAATCGACAGTCCGCAATTAAGTGAGGCACTGGGCGTAGAGAAGCCTAATTTTCATATCGGAATGGTAGCATTTGGTATCTTATATTCTCCGGTTTCTTTTATTTTGGGAATTTTAATGAATATGCTTTCGCGGAAAAATGAATACCAGGCCGATACTTTTGCAGCGGAAAACTTTAAGCCGCAGGCATTGGCATCTGCATTAAAAAAACTGGCGGTGAAGAATCTTAGCAACCTCACTCCGCACAAAACGTATGTGTTTTTTCACTACTCGCACCCTACATTACTACAGCGGCTAAAACATTTAAAAAGTTTCAATGCTTGACCAATTATTTTTGATATGAATGCAGAGATTTTAACCATTGGTGATGAAATATTGATCGGGCAAATTGTTGATACCAACTCGGCCTGGATAGGAGAGACAATGAACCGTGCCGGTATTGAAGTTTACCGCATAACCTCTGTGCACGATGAAGAGACACAGATTGTGGCAGCACTTGATCGTGCAATCAAAGATGTTGATATTGTATTGATTACCGGTGGTTTAGGGCCAACAAAAGATGACATTACCCAAAAAACATTGTGCCGTTATTTTCAGACAGAACTTATTTTTCACGAGCCTACTTACGAGCATATAAAAGAAAGGTTCCGGTTGCGAAATATAGACATGAATAAGTTGAATCGTGATCAGGCGTTGGTGCCCAAGAATTGTACAGTTCTTTTTAATAAAACCGGTACTGCTCCGGGTATGTGGTTCGAGAAAAACGGCACCATCATTGTTTCTGTTCCCGGAGTGCCATTCGAGATGAAATATCTTGTTGAAAATGAGGTTATTCCTCGATTAGTTAGTAGTGGGAAAACCAAGGCAATAGTGCATAAAACAGTACTCACCCAAGGTATTCCCGAGTCGATACTGGCCTTGAAATTGGAAGCGTGGGAAATGGCGTTGCCTGAAAATGTTAAACTTGCCTACCTTCCAAGCCCAATGGCTGTGCGGTTGCGGTTGTCGGCAACGGGTAAAAGTTCAAAAGAACTAGAAGCAGATATCGATAAAGAAATCAGCAGGTTAAAACAGATTATCCCAGATTACATTTATGGTTATGGTGACGAAACGTTGGCTGAAGTTATTGGCAGAATATTAATAAAATCCAATAAAACTCTTTCGGTAGCAGAAAGTTGCACCGGCGGATATATTTCACATCTGATTACTTCCATCTCAGGTAGTTCAGCTTATTATGCCGGTTCGGTAACTGCCTATGCTAACCAGGCTAAACAAAGAATTTTAGCTGTAAAGCCGGAAACCCTTGAGCAATTTGGTGCGGTTAGCGAACAAACAGCGCGGGAAATGGCATTAGGGGCAAAAAGGGTATTCAATACCGATTTTGCTATTGCTACAACAGGTATTGCCGGCCCAACAGGAGGCACTGAGGATAAACAGGTGGGCACGGTATGGATTGCCATAGCCGGAGTAGATGGCGTTATTGCGGAAAAGTTTGTTTTTGGCGATAACCGCGAACGTAATATTGTCCGTTCATCTCAAACGGCATTGCAAATGCTCCGGTGCGAGCTGACCAGGATTTATCCTGATATTGTCAATTCCCTAAAATGAATCGTTGAAAAATTTAAAGAAACATTCCCTTCAAGCATTGCAATGGATTGTTTTTCCGTGATTTTGTGATACGGTTTGGGCTGTTTTAGTTTTTTTCAATTCAATTGATACCTATTCTTCTTTAATCTTCAATCGTTAAATTAGATCTTACCAGCCCAAAGCCAATCTCTAACACTGCTTATGGTTGCAATAATTTTTCCTGACTGTTCGACAATTAATAGACAATAGATTGTGGCCGGTTCTCAGGTGCGGCACCAAACTCTCTGTTTGGCTCTGAACCCATCTTTAGCTTTAGTTCGCCACCGTTCATTATATCTTTGTGGGTGATAAATGTTTTCTCATAGGTTTTGCCATTCAATGATGCGGACTGAATGTATTTGTTTTCACGGCTGTTGTCTTCAGCAATAATCTTAAAAGATTTTCCTTCCGGTAGCGCAATTTCACTTTCATTAAACATTGGTCGCCCTAATACGTATGCACCTGCTGCCGGGTTTACAGGATAAAATCCCATTGACGAAAGTACATACCAGGCCGACATCTGTCCACAATCTTCGTTCCCACATAGGCCATCATTCTTATCTGTGTACATAGTGCGGCAAATTTCGTCAACCAGCTTTGCAGTTTTCCATTGCTGTCCTGCAAAAGCATACAGGTAAGTGGTATGGTGGCTTGGCTCATTGCCGTGGGCATATTGCCCAATAAGCCCCGATATATCCGAAGAGGCGCCCTCAACCTGTTCAGAGTTAATTGTAAAAAGGCTATCAAGTTTTTGCGAGAATGCCTCTTCGCTGCCAAACAGATCAATAAGCCCTTCTACGTCTTGTGGAACCAGCCAGGTATATTGCCAGGAATTTCCCTCGCAGTAATCGTCGTCACGGTGTTGCGATGAAACCGGATCGAAAGGGGTGCGCCAGTTTCCGTCACTCTTTTTCCCCCGCATAAAACGGCTGTCCTTATCAAAGTAGTAGTGGTAATATTGGGCTCGTTTGCTAAAAAGAGTTGCATCATCCTTTTTTCCAAGAGCGTTGGCCATGGCAGCAATACACCAGTCATCGATGGCATATTCCAGTGCCCGTGCCACCGATTCTACTTGCGAATCGGAAGGAATGTAACCCTGCGATTTAACAAAATTAAGCCCTTTTTCATCGCGCATTGCAGATGTTTTCATGGCTTCAAAAGCTTTTACGGCATTAAAATCCCTGAATCCTTTCAGGTAAGCATCGGCAATAACTGGAACAGCATGATAGCCGACCATGGTATTTGTTTCGTTGCCATGAAGGTGCCAAATCGGAAGCTTGCCCTGTTGGTCGTAAATATCAATAAATGTTCTCACAAAATCGTTAACCATTTCCGGTTGAATAAGAGTGTATAGTGGATGCGCTGCCCTGTATGTATCCCATAAAGAAAGTGTTGTATAGGTTTCGTGCCCCGGGTTTTTGTGTACATTGTTGTCGGCACCCCGATAATCACCATTGGAATCGTTGAACAGCGATGGTGCAATCATGGTGTGGTATAAAGCTGTATAAAATATTTTTTTCTCAGCCTCGCTGTCTGTAGTTATTTTTATTTTTGCCAACTCTTTATTCCATCGCTCCTGAGCAGCATTTTTTACCCGATTAAAATCCCATCCGTCAATTTCTTCCATCAGGTTGTTTTGTGCTCCTTCGGTGCAAACAGGTGAAATGCCTGTTTTTGCTAAGAGTTCTCCATTCCCTTCAAACTCAATAAGTGCTGTTATCTGGCCCAGGTTGTCATCGTTGGCAATAATTTCGAAATGCTTTATGGGTTTAGAAAACTGTGTGTAATAGAACAGCCGTTGGTCGCGTGCCCATCCGGAGGAAAACCGCAGCCCCTTAATCGAATAATCATCAACCTGTTCTATATTTCCTTTGGTGATTTTGTCCCATCCTGTTCCGTATTTAAGGTCGATTACAAGAAATGCATTGCCCTCATTATTGTATGTATATTTATGAAATCCAGCCCGTTTGGTTGCTGTAAGCGCAGCATCAATATTGTATCGGTCGATATGGAGCGCATAGTAGCCGGCTTCTGCAGTTTCGTTATCGTGTGAATAAGTTGATTGCCAGGGGTAAGGTTTTTGAGATTCGCCTGCACTTTTGAAATCAGAACTAACCGGCATAAAAACCAGATCGCCCAGGTCGCCAATACCAGTGCCGCTTAGGTGCGTGTGGGCGAAACCTATTAACACAGAATCGGTATAATGGTAGCCTGAACACCAGTCCCATCCCTGTGTTGGGTTATTGGGGCCAAGTTGAACTGCTCCAAAAGGTACATTTGCACCCACGAAAACATGGCCGTGGTAGCCACTGCCAATAAGCGGGTCAACGTATTGTAAATATTCTTTTGGTTTATTGTCAGGCGTTGTACATGAAAAGAGTACAGAGGCTATTAGTAGCACATGTAAAAAACGAAGTAACATTAGATATCTTTTTAGTTATAAATATTTACAAATATAAAAACGTGCTTAAATAAACGGTCAGAAATAAAGACTTTTTATAACACCGTAGGTTCAAGTTACAAGTGCAACATTAGGCCACTAATTTATAAAAAAGGTTTTTAGGCGTTTTGAAATTAAGTTTTTCTCTAGGTCTTCTGTTGATC
>PDWI01002482.1_pt1 | contig 27583 bp, 23 predicted proteins | sample 1430891 | NCBI WGS metagenome assembly PDWI01 (sample SAMN01162508, study PRJNA174530) | Oral metagenome, whole genome shotgun sequencing project. | biome: Marine environment; feature: Marine mammal; material: Swab sample of the gingival sulcus; isolation source: swab sample of gingival sulcus... | reverse complement strand
TGTTTCTGGAATGAATCCAGCTTGGGAAATAACAACTGAAAAATGGAATGAACTTATTAAATTTTGAATGGTTACTTCAAAAACTACAAAAGAATGAATCAATTATTATATTACAGATAAAGCTATAGAATATGTAGAATGAGTAGATAGAGATTATGCAAATAAAGTAAGCCTTTACAAAAAAGATAAATTGTTATGGACAGATAGAAATACTGCTTCTGACAGCGTGAAAAGATATAAAAACTCTGTACATACTGTTTTATAGTTTTATATAACGGTTTTACCGAAAATTTGGTTTTAGATTGTCACCTTGATTTCTATAAAAATAAAGACTATGAAAAATACAGAATCGCTTTTAACTTCAAAGAGAGGGAATTAAGGTATTAGAACTTAATTTTTCGTAAGAGAAACCAAGATCCAAAAAACCAAATTCCAAAGAATCCAGCGCCGAAAAGAAGCTGTCAGAGTTCAGAAGTTGGAAAAATACCATCCGCCAAATATCGACTTATATAGACTCCGAATAAACTTACGATCAAAAAAGCCAGCATCCAGGTGATATTTTTTTTGTTTTCAAAAGAATTTCTCACAAGATACCACATAATCCCGAAAAAAAGTATCTGCGTAAAGAGGGTAACTCCTGCTGCTCCCATAAAATGAAAGTGTGGAATCAAAAGAATATTTCCAATAATATTGACGCTGGCGAGAACACTATTGATAACAAGAAGTTTTGACTGTTCCCCGCGAGCAATCAGAATAAAATTGGCAAGAGAACCAACAAAATAAAATAAGAAAATCCAGGAAACAATTGCAAGGACATCAACGGCAGTATGACCATAAATAACCTCATTTGCAATTTCGGATCGACTGAGAAGTGAGATAATCTCGAAGGCATAAAAAAAGAGAAAAACAGCAATTCCAATTCCAAAACTTGTTAAGATTTCAAATCATTTTGAAGTCAGAGTAAGCACTTTTGTGTGTTGCTTCTCTTTTATGGCAGGGGAGAGGACAGGTAAAAGAGAGTTGAGAAATACGGTCCCGTAGAGCATACCGACATCGACGATTTTGAGTGGAAGCTGATAGAGTCCAGTTACCGTATCGGCGATATTCTCTGGCTCCATTACTGATAAGAGAAAAATATCCACCTTAAAAAATATAACTCCAAGAAAGAGAGCAATTCCATAAGGAAGTGTTTCTTTGAGGGTTTTTTTGATGAAATCCGAATCCCAAGCAAAGATTACTTTTTGTTGCTTATTTGCATACCACCAAGTCATAGCTGTCATCAGGAGATTTCCAGCCAGTCCAGCTGAAAATATCCATATCATTTGATACTCTGGTCACAGAGAAGGATGATATGGAAAGAATCCATAGACAGCAAGAAGAATCAGGATAAAAGTCAAGAGTTTTCCAGCTGTGGTGGCAAAAAAACTAAATTCTGTTTTTAAGATAGCCTGAAGATAGCTCATCATCGAGCTATTGACAAGTCCAAGAAGGGTAAAAAGCCCAACAATAAAAATACTAATAAGAAGTGCCAGAGAGTGATATCCTGGGAGAAAAAAGGCTCAAACAAGGGTGATGACAATGATAATAAGAGCCGAAATCGTTCGAAGACAGAGAATATTTCCACTAATTTTTTGTACCATTTTTGGATCATCTTGATGTTTTGAAATTTCTCGCACGGTAATTGTATAGAGCCCAAAGTCGGCAAGTACAGCAAAAATGGCCAGGTAATTGTAGACCTTTCCATAGATTCCGTAGGCTTCAAGCCCAAGTCATGATATGATTTTGATTAGGAAGATAGAGATGAGTGCTGTCATCACTTTTCCTGCAATTTGAGCCAGAGAATTACTGTAGATTTTTTTGTTTGACATGGGCGTATTATATATTTTTTTGAGAGAAAGCAAATTTTCTATTTTGTATTTGTGGTTTTTTTCATATACTGTCTTCTATGAAATATATTGACTATTCTATTTTACAACGATTGCTTGTACACAGGGGAAAAATGGATTTTCCCGCTCTTGTTTATAGAGAGCTTGGACTTGTTTATTCTTCGCTTTCTTCTGTAGAACAGGCCCATGCATTGGAGCAGATTCACTCAAATGGATCACTACTCGAAGAAATCAAAGAAAAAGAAATGCAGGCTATTTTTGAGATTGAAACTGATATGATATCAATTTTGGCTCGCATGGAAGAGATTTGAGTTCGAGTTGATGCTAAGAAATTGACATCAATTTGAAAAGAAATTGTCCAAAAAATGACACATATTGAGGCAGAAATTTTTTCAAATGTCGGTGAGGTTTTTAATCTCAATTCTCCAAAACAAATTCAGTATATTCTCTTTGAAAAACTCGGCATTAAGCCGCTGAAAAAAAATAAAACAGGCTATAGTGTTGATACTGAAGTCCTCGAAGAAATTGCAAAGTCACACGATATTGCTCGCTCTATTCTCGAGTATAGACTTCTGGCAAAGCTCAATTCTACGTATATTATTTGACTGTCGAAAGCAATACAAAAAGAAACAAGTACAATTCATACTACCTATGAAAGTCTGGGGACTTCAACTGGCCGACTCTCTTCCAATGATCCCAATCTTCAAAATATCCCAACCGGTGATGGGTATGCCGAGGAAATAAAATCATGCTTTATTCCTCGCAAGGGAAATATACTTATGGTTGCCGATTATTCTCAGATTGAACTGCGTATTTTGGCTCTTCTCTCTCAAGATCCGCATCTGTTGGAGGCTTTTGAAAATGGAGAAGATATTCATGAGCGAACCGCTCGATTTCTCTTTCCAAACGAGAAAACAATTTCTCAGGACCAGAGGCGAATTGCAAAAATGGTCAATTTTTGAGTTATTTATGGAATTACTGGTTTTGGTCTGGCAAAAACACTCGGCTGTAGTCCGTGGGAAGCTGGACGCTATGTTGATGCATTTTACGAGAAATATTCTCGAGTGGGAGAATACTATGATGATCTCGTCAAAAAAGGCGAAGAAGACTCGTATGTCAGTACGCTTTTTGGAAGGAGGCGATATATTTCATCACTCACTGATGCCAATAAAACCCTGCGAGCGGCAGCAAGAAGAGAAGCAATCAATATGCCAGTACAGGGAACCGCAGCTGACATTCTCAAGTTTGCAATGAGAGAAATTGCAAAAGAAATCAAACAACAAAACCTCAAGTGATCGATGATTTTGCAGGTTCATGATGAGCTTGTTTTCGATATTCCAAAAAATGAACAAGAAACTTTTCAAGAAATTGTACGAGACATTATGGAGCATATTTTTGATACCGTAAAAGATAAAATCCAAACACAAAATCTCTTTCTCAAATGAGAAAAGCCACAGTTTCCGCCTATTCTTGTCGATATTGGTGTAGGAGAGAACTGGGCAAAAGCCAAGTAATTTTCTTGATTAAAAATACTTTTTGAATATAATTGAGCTATGTTTATCTTCTTTTTTGTTAATATATTTTTTCTGACGCTTCTTTTCTTTGTGCATAGAGGCTTATTTTTGATTGGTATGGGGATAAATATACTTCTCTATATTCTTGCTCTTCTGTTTCGTTCTCATATTCAGGACTGGCTTGGAAGTTCATTTGCTTTTTGGTTGGCTCTGACCGGAGTGAGTTTTATCATTATATTTATTTTCTTTTTTGTTGCTATTTTTAGTAATAAAAAGTATCTTGACCCTCACTATAACAAATAAAATATGAATAATTTTGATACTCTTTTTTTTCAAGAACATACCGCTCCATCTGAAAAAATAAAGCATATTTTTCACAGACATATTTTAGTGATGCTTGAGGATATTCTCGTGTGGTTATTTTTTGGGATAGTCGTACCAGCCATCGTGTACTATCTCGATATTTTTTCTCTTTCATCGACAATACCGGTGATTTGGGTGTATGTCTATATGTTTGTGATTTATTTTTTTGTGATTTATCGGTTATTTGATTGGTATTTGGATGTGTGGATTGCAACTGATGAGACATTGATCGATGTTCGCTGGAAATGGTTTGTCCCTCAGCTTCTCTATATTCCGTATGATAAAATCGAAGGCATAGAAGTGCGAACTCGGTCAGCCATATACTCTCTGCTTGGGATTAGTGATGTCGTTGTGAAATTGATGGGAACAGAAGAATATGAGCTCTCAAGTGCATCAAATCCAAAAAAAATTGTCTCTTTTCTTCAAGAAGCGATCAAGCCACATAGGCAAGATGCTACCTTTGATGGAGACAAGGAATCATTTGATGTATTGGTTAATACACTTTCAGATGTGGTGCGATGACATCTTTCAACCAAAGGAAAAACCTATATTACGAAGGACTATGTCAAAAAACTCGATCACACACTCACGCATGGTGTGCCAATTGATTTGCGGTGAGAAGATGAGAAGACAATTGTGAACAAGTGGAAACAGCGTCATAAAGAAACCCCACAAGAAGCTCCAAAAGAAGAGAGAAAATCAGAAGAAAAATAAAACCTCCTTGCTTAGTTTTTCAAGCAAGGAGGAAGGTGGCCCATACTCCTCTGATAAGGAGGAGTATGATTCCTGTGACGACCATCTTAGCCGCTAATGCGGCAACACGGTCGTCAAAATCTTTTAATGGATTCATAAATCCCCCTGAACTTTCGCCCTTTGATTAAAATACATTATACATTATGTACTAATTTAATGAAAAAGTCAATATTAATTTTTTAAAAAAAGAATATTGCTTTTTTTTGATTTTGTATATACTATAAGGAAAGGATTTCTCTTGAAATTTTCCTTGCAGAAAGTCCTTATCTTACTTTTTTAATTTTCCTTTTTATGACTCCACAGATAATCCTTCATGCCAAAGAATTTGAAAATGAAAAAGAATTTCTCCAAAAAGAAATCGAAAAAAATATTTCTGGAAAACTTGATTCCTATATCCAAAAACATTTTGATCCTCAAAATGACAATCTCAAGCTCGAAGCATTTTTTTCACACAGCAATGATGGATTTAATGGAAAACTCATACTCTCTGTTTCTCATCATACGTTTCGCAGTGAGCGAGAGGATTTCAACAAACTCGATGATCTGGTTTCTCATCTTTTTGATCATCTGAAAGTTCAACTTGGAAAATAAAATTTCGTATCAAAAACATGAAAGTATTTTTTCTTTTTGGAAGGTATCATCTTTTTAGAGTCCTCAATGCTCTGTAGTGGGACAGGATTTACTCTTCAGGAAATATATATACTTTTTTGTACGCAAAACTTTTTTCCTTTCTAAAATCTATTTACTAAACCATAATTTATATGGATATATTTCTTTGAATTTTATTGGCGTTTGCTGTTTTTTTTCTTGTTGTTTTGATTCACGAACTTGGGCATTTTGTCGTGGCTCGACTCTCTGGGATGAAGGTTCTCGAATTTGGTTTTGGAATCCCTCCAAAGATAAAAAAACTCTTTACCGATAAAAAATGAACCAATTTTACTCTCAATCTTTTACCTATTGGTGGGTTTGTACGAATTTTTTGAGAGGATCCAACTTCAAAAGATGCCTTTGCAAAATGAGCCTTTTTGAGTCGTCCTCTCACCAGTCGTCTGGCTGTTTTAGTGGCAGGTGTTGTGATGAATTTTTTGCTTGCTTGGGTGATTTTTACCGTTATTTTTATGACGGGAACAAAGCCACTTTCTGTCCTGCCAATTGATGTTGGTGGTCCAACTCACTCTTATTTGCTGCCTTCTCTTGAAGAAGCAAAGGACTCTGGTCTTATAGAGGGGAAGGGAATTGTGTTTAATCCGCTGACTGGAAGCATTGCAGAACAATCATGAATCCAAAAAAGCAGCAAGGTCATCGCTGTCAATCATGTACCCATCGATACGGTCGATACACTGATTCACTCGATTCAAACAGAAAAAAATTTACAAATAGAACTCAAATCTTCATCTGGATGATTTTATACTGTTTCTCTTCAGCCAAAAGACGGAAAAATCTGAGTGCAGATATACGAAGATCTTCAGGTGAATGCAAATTTTCAGGAGAAGAAATTTGCTTTTTTAGATGCTACTACTCTGGCAGCAAAAGAAACCTATGCTTCAAGTATTCTTACCTTCAAGCTCCTGTGAAAAACCTTTTCTGCTCTCCTGTTTCCAAAAGAGCCAGCTGAGCGAGAGAGTGCAAAAGAGATGCTCTCTGGGCCTATCGGTGTTGGAAATGCCTTTGTCAAGATGGTAGATTTGCAGGTTTCGTGGACTATTATCTGGATTTTTGTAGCGATGATTTCTGTCAATCTATGAGTGCTCAATATTCTTCCATTTCCAGCCCTCGATGGTGGACGTATGGTGACAACTACGCTCTATAGTATCATTTCTCAATTTACTCATTCTAAAACGCTCTATCTCAAAATAGAGCAGTGGATCAATGGAATTGGCTTTTTGCTTTTGATGCTTTTGATGCTCTATGTCGCCTTTTTAGATATTGGTCGGTTTTTTTAATACTATTTTTATTGCTTTTATGATTTTTGCTGCGAGTTTTTTTATTATTTTTGGGATTCTTATTTTTATCGTTCCAGAAATTATTGCCTATATTGTTGCAACTGTTTTCTTGATTATCGGATTCAATCTTGCATTTCTCGCCTATAAAATGCGATGATATTCAAAAAAAAATGAATCCTCATTTTCTTTTGGTGGATATGAAATAGTGAGGCGAAAAAAATAAATTTTTGTTTTCAAGCAATGAAATATCTTCTTCTTGGTATTTGTACTCTCTGTTTTTTGTTTTCTTGTAACCAGCAAAAAAATACACCTTGAGACAATACCTACCACATTCATACAGAAAATAGCATGCAATTTCCATCAGAGAAAATTGTTGATCCAACCAATACGATTTTTTCACCTGGTCAAGGAAATCCAAATCAAGAACAAAAAAGTTTTTGAACGAAAGACTTCGAACGAGAGTATATTTTTAAAAATGATAATCATCCTATTGCAAACTATCATATTTCTTGTGATGATTGGCTTGATAACGCGTGAGTTTTACGGTCGATACAACGTCTGCCAAATGGTGAGAGCTTACATTTTATATTTCATAATTGTGAGAACCAAAAGTTCCCAGATTTTCTGAGAAATGCACTCCTCGAGCGAGAGAGCTTTGTGATAGATTTTTGAAATTTTTATTTTTCTGAGGCAGATGATTTCGGTTTTCTTGCTCGCCTACCAGCCTATGATATTATTGCAAGTGGAAAACTCAGCAAAAAAAACAGCTCAAATCCTTCGAAATGCTCCCTATAAAAAAATTTTTCAAATTAAGCAATCTGGGTGGTATACGCCCCTTATTTATACCCTTACTGAAAAGCAATCCTGTAAAAATCAAGCACAAAAATATCAAAAATACCGCAGTGAATATTATATGAATTGTCTTTTTTCAAAAGAAAAGAGGGAATATCCTCACAATGAGGTTTCTCTTCCCAGTTATGGATTTTTATTAACACATTATGGGAAAGAAAGACTCGATGCCTGTGATAGAGAACTCTGATACAACAAAACTCATTTCTATAATGATTTTTCACAGAAGCGATTTTCTCAAATTGAAAAAGAAAAATGATGTTTAGAAAAAAACAAGGAAAAAATAGACTCAGAGTAATTTTTTTATTGATTTTTTCCTATTTCTGTATATCATAGTGCTATGATTTTTGAATGGATATGTATCATATGTATCGTGTTTTTGCCCCTATATCTCTGGGCGTATGGAGCCACTCGAATCGAGGGTGATGATAGGCTTTTGCAAGGGAGATTTTGGGCTGGGATTTTTTCTGGTGGAGTCTCTGTTTGACTCACTTGGCTTTTGGCTTCTTGACTCCAGGACTTCTCACCGCTTGTCTTTTTTTGAGGAGCTGTTGGCGTATTTATGTTTTTTTATATACTTGTTCTTATCTATACTTACTTGAGCCCATCGATTTCTTCTGGGCTGATTCGTCGTATGGCTCGTATCCATCTTTTGTTTATTTTTTTGCTTTTGTGGGCAGTGCTCCTGGCTTCATTTTTTCTCACAGGTTCGCTTGTGTTTTGAGCCCTTCTACTTCCTCTTTTTATAGCAGCTTTTTTTGAAGAGACGACAAAACACTTGGCCACCTTGGGACTTATTGGTAAAAATATTACCTTTTCTCAAAAAGATATGATGCTTTTTGCCTTTTATGTCGTGCTTGGATTTGTTTGTATAGAAAATATCCTCTATCTTCAAGTGTATGGATTTGATTTTTGGACTTGGGTATTTCGATCGACATTTACTTTTTCCGCTCATCTCCTCTCAGCCACGCTCTGTACGCTCGCCTGGTACAAGGCCCTCTCGTATCCTTTGGCATGATGGCGATATTTCTTGTACTTTTTCTTATGATTTTTTGCTGCGACCTTGGTGCATATGGGATTTAATTATTTTGTAGAAACAAATCATTTTTTAATGCTGTTTGTCTATTTGTGAGCATGATATATCATTTTTACGCAGTCTCTTGTCTCTGTATCTCCACGACAAGACTCGGTTCAAACTCATCTTTGATAAGGTCTGGCCACTCAATAAGGCAGATATTGTCTGGATTTTCTAGGATTTCATAGCCACCAATAGAGAGAAACGTATCGAGATCCTCACAGCGATAGAGGTCAAAATGATAGATATTGAAGTTTTTTATTTTGTACTCGTTGTAGTATATGTAGGTTGGACTTCGTACCACCAGTGAATCATCTCCAGAGATATGACGCAATAGATGGCGAATATAGGTGGTTTTTCCAGATCATAAATCTCCATAAAAAAAGATCCGATCTCAAGGCTCTAAATCAGTAAAAACGCTTGTAAGCTCATTTTCATTCGTGATATTGAAATGAGTTTTTTTTCCTTGTTTTGTATGGATAATACGTCGCTGGTTATTTTTTTGAAAATTGTCTTGCATTTTTTGAAGAAAAATGATATGATAGAAGGGTACAAACTTTTTTCTACTATATTCATAATTTATTTCTATGCAAGAAATTTCTCAAAATCCAGCTCCAAAAGCTTCTGATGCAACTCCAAATACCCCGCAATGAGTTTCTCAAAAACGAATCAAGGCAAACTCTGTTGCCTGAGAAGCAAAAAAGCAACACGAAAAAATTCTCAAAAAATCAAAACTGAATTCTTTGACCTTGGGAATTGCAGCTTTTATTATTGCTGCCTGAGTTGGAATAGCATTTTTTCTTCTTTCATTGATTCGAGAGGGGACAGTTCATTCTCTTCAAGAGGAAGTGCAGGATATAAGAAGACAAATTACCGAAATCAAAAAAGATAAAAATGTACTTATTGCCAATATCTTGAAAAATAATGCCATTCAATCCTCGCTTCCGCTCAAACAAATCATCTCTGATTTTCAGCTTGCAGCTCAGCAATCAAATGTGCAATTGCAAGGATTTAATATTCAAGATGGTGTTATCACGACGACTCTTATCGCAAAAGAACACAATGAAGCCCACAGTGATCCAGCAATTACCATTATTAATATGATGAGAAATTATTCAAAAAACAAAAATACATCATTTAACCTAGAGCCAATTACAAGTATTTCTGGAAATCCAAATGAGCGAACCACACAAATTTCATTTAAAATAATGCATTCAAATAAAAAATAATTTTATCTTCTTTCTTCTTCTCTTATGACATCTCTTCATACTATCGACTCACTCTCTCGCAAAAGTGCATATTGACCCGTTTTTGTAGCATTAGCTATTATTGTTGCCCTCTTTTTTGCACATCCTCAGTATCAAAAATACTTTGATCTTGGGGCTACGAGTACCAATCTAGAAACGCAGAAACAAAAATTTACTCAAGAACTTTCAGACTTACAAAACATAAAAGATGAATATTCGGCATCATCATGATCATCACTGGTATCAAAAATTGCACAACCATTTGAAAATAGTGAAGTTCTCGATGCTGTCATGATCAATTCATTTACCAAGAAAAATCTCGATTTTGCGCCAGATATTACTATTACAAATATTTCTATTGATGAAGGAAAAAAACTTCCAAATTGACTCTATCAGGCTTCAGTAAATTTATGATTGACTGCTGGATCAATTGATACTATTGTCGACTATCTTTCATACCTCTCTTCAAGCACAAAATATGCTTTCACACTTGATACTATAAATCTTCCTATTGATACTGAGGTGTGAATTACCAGCTGAGATACTGATATTTCTATGAATGTCACTCTTGGTGTATACTCTTTTCGATAATTTTTTAATACTTTTCAAATATGTGACTTTTTTCTCGTATTTCACTCAAAGACAAGGTTATATTCTATGAATCGGTAGCAAATCTTCTTGAATGAGGAGTTACCCTTCTTGAAGCTATCAAGTGATTTGGTTCTCGACTTCCAAAGGGAGCTTTCAAGGAAGCGATTGAAAACACTGTTTTCTTTATCGAAAGCGGTGATAGAATGAATGTGGCAATGCGAAAAATCCCTAATTTCTATAATACCAAAGAAATTGCTATTATAGAAAGTGGTGAGCAAACTGGTATGCTTCAAGAAACATTTCAGGCTATTGCTGATGAAATGCGAATGCAGCAAGATTTGAAACGAAAGATTATAGGATCTCTTACCTATCCTTTTATTATCTTTATGCTGCTGATTTTAGCTATTTCAGTTATTATGATTTATGTGATTCCGAGTATTATTCCTATGATTGCAGAAATGGCAACAGAAGTTCCATTTGCTACTCAATCACTGATTGCCACGAGTGACTTTTTGAGAAATTATATTTTTTGGATTCTTTTGATTCTTATTGCAGCTATACTTCTCTTTCGCGGTTATACATTGACCCGGATTTGAGCTATTTGGTGGGACAGGCTCAAAATTTTTAATCCTATTTCTGGAAAACTCTATACCAATTATATTATCGTGCAGGTTATGAGTACTTTCTATCTTTTGGTTTCTTCTGGAGTCAGTATTGTCAAAGCACTTCAATTGACGGGTGCCAGTGCTGGAAATGTCTATGTTGATGCTCTTTATGCGATGATTGCAAAAGATATTGCTGCTGGAAATAAACTCAGTGACTCTATGCAAGAACATGACAAAGAAGGTCAGATTTTTAAACCTGACATTCTCCAAATGATAGAGAGTGCCGAGCAGACCTCGACGATTCATAATGTATCTATCAAAATTGCAGAACAGTACAGGAGAAAACTTGATTCATCGCTTGATGTGATGGTAAAATTTATCGAACCAATTGCCCTTATCGGTGCTGGTGTATTTGTTGCATGGTTTGCGCTTGCTATTATTTCTGTGATGATTCAAATTACTCAAAATGCTTGACTTCAATAATTATTTATGAAATTATCACTTTCGCATTCTCGTGGATTTACTCTCGTAGAAATCTTAATTGTCATTTCAATTATTGGAATTTTAATGACAATGAGTTTATTTCCTTTCAAGTCCTATATGGACAGATCGGCTTTACGTCAGTCAAAAGATGAGATTTCACAAGAGTGGATACTCTCTCACAAGGCGGTGCGAAATGGATTGCAATTCGAAAAGGATGATATAAATACTCCAAATGTAGATGAATGAAAACATGCCTTTGTTTTATTTGCTTTTGAACCAAAAAGCTCTATAATAGAACTCTCTCTTGTAAGGGAGAGTGATCCAAGTCAATGGATACATAAAAAACCATACAAAACTATTGAGCTCAAAAGAGGAATAGAAGTGATTTGATTTTCTGGATCAACAAACCCAGGAGATATTCTCTACTACCTTATCACTCCTCCGTATGCTTCGGGTACTTTTTACGAAAATACCACTGCCCTTACCCAAGACGATGTGATCCTTACTATCGGTTATCCGTGATATTCAAAAACTTCTGGACGGCAAAAAGAAATTTATTTACGACCCTACCTTCACTAGTATGTTTGTAACAAAAAAAATACATATTCGTTCTGGTTTCACTTTGATAGAGCTTATTATTGGGATGACAATTTTTGCCATGGGAATGACAGCTATTTTCATACTCTTGCAAACAACCCTGGGAAATATGTTTTATTCTCGAAATGAGATTATTGTATCAAATCTTCTGCGAGAGGAACTCGAATTGGCTCAAAACATAAGAAATACAAATGTATGAATGTATGCACCATGGAATAAAATTCCAAAGAACTGATGACAAAATCAGTGGGAAGAGGGAGTCTACATAATAGAAAATGAATTTGGAAATGCAATGTTTGAGTTTGCTGGTGGAGATATACGATCAGCACCAGTTTCTCTCAAAAAAATAAGTGATATTTCGAGTTTTTCGGTTGATGATTTCTCAAAAGAAAAACTCAAAGAAAAATTCTCAAAATCGCAGCTTTTCTTCGATGCACAAAAACGATATACTCATGTAAAACAGGGAAATACACCAACATTTTTTGCCTCGTATCTTATCGTGCGTCCGTTGGTTTTTGAGAATAAAGGAGCACAAATAAAAATAGAAAAAGATGCATCACCGCAGTGATATATTTTTGATGCGCGCGTGATTGTGCGATCAGCATCGAATTATCGCGAATATGATGCTCGTACTTTACTTACTGACTGGGTGCAATAATGAAAATACAACGCTCATATTCTCGTGGATTTACCCTGGTAGAACTTCTTGTGGCTATCACTATTATGGGTATGATGATTACAACAACGCTGCTTATTTATCTCAATATATGGAATACAAGCCTGAGAATGCAAATATCAAAAGAACTCTCTGAAACAGCAAGACAGGTTACTGACCGAATTTCTCAGGATATACGAGAGGAGGGAATCACTCTGAGCGGAACAGTGGGTATTGCTGGAAATCCTGTTGATTTTGAAACTCAGTATAAGTGAAGTGGATCTTTGGTTTTAGGAATAGGAAAAACCAGTACTGGTCCAAAGTGGCAATATATGTATGGAAAAAAAGATGGAAGCGGTAATATTTCAGATTGTAGTGATGCTGATAAAAACAATATCTCAATTCACTGCGGACTCTATATTTTTGATGGAAGTACTTCCTATAATCTTGTTGATAGTTTCACACCAGATGAACAAGAGAAGCGAGTCAAGATAACAAATTTAGCATTTTATATCTCTGGTGATGACAATACAAGCAAAAAAGTCACACTCAAGATGACACTTGAACTGACGCGAAAAAGTGGCATTCCTGCTTCACTGGTACGAGCAACAAAACTCGAAATTCAATCCACATTTTCTGATAGTATCCTTACTTACCAAAAATAATTATGCGATTTAATAAGAACGGTTTTTCCATCTTGATGGCACTGGGAATGACAACATTTCTTATGTTAGTTGTCACTGGTGTTGCTGTCCTCTATGTTCGGGAAATGCGAATCTCTCGACTTGGATATGATGAAATTATTGCCTACTCGAATGCGCAAGGAGCTTTTGAATATGCTATGCTTAAAATTCGAAATCACAGCGATGGATTTCAAGATAGTGTCAGTCAAGAAGATAGCGATGGAAAAGAATTTTTTACTCTCTCGACGCCTCGATCGGCGCAATTTGAGACGCAGTATACTATACAATCAATCTCAACCAATTATACCTTTGATATTCCAGCTCAATCTCATCTAATCTTACCACTGTTTATCTCAGACGCACCGCTTCTTGATACTTGACTTCCGTCAAAAGATCCACGATTTGGAACGGGAACACAAAATACTTCCGACCTTAGTGTCAGTGGAGTTCGAAGCGACCAACAATGGATTATCATGGCAGTTGATAGCGTCACTCAGGCTCCACTTTGACTGGCAGGAAGTGGAAATATACGCTCCACGTCACAGTGAATGATACGACATAGAGACAGTGATTGTTATGACGTGAATGGAAATCAAATTCCTTGCTCTTGACAGACACAAGAAGAACTCGTGTATTTCTGGGATGAAAAGAAAACAGTGCGAGATTTTCTCCAAAAAGTCGATCATCCGTATTTGATGATGTACAATGCAGAAAGTACACCAACACAAGTGCAGATCCAGTCTCGTGATCCCTTCACGCTTCCAAACTACAGTGTAGAGGCTCGATCTGGATACAAAAATACCCTTCAAATATTTAAATTTTCTGAAGACAAAAGTAAATACTACGACCTCCTTAAATATGGAGTTTCAAATATCAATTAGTATTTGTGAGTATATACATACTACGCAGCAATATCTTGAATATCGTGGACACCTTCAGCGTATTCTTCTTTTCTTTTTTCTTCAAGTTCATAGAATTTTTGCTGGCTTTTCTCAAATTTGAAATCCACCTGACCAATTGGTCCATTACGATTTTTTCGAATAAAGATATTTGTTGTACCAGCCTGCTCGCTAAATTCATCATAGTAGTCATCACGATAGAGCATGAGAATAATATCAGCATCCTGCTCGATCGAACCAGATTCACGAAGATCACTCATCACAGGTCGCTTGTCTGGTCGTCCTTCCACTGCACGAGAAAGCTGCGAAAGGGCAATGACTGGAACATCGAGCTCACGGGCAAGAGACTTGAGTCCTCGAGAAATCTCAGATATTTCCTGAACTCGATTAAAATTATTTCCACTTGACATTAGCTGGAGATAGTCGACAACAAGAAGATCAAGTCATTTTTCCATTTTGAGTCGTCGGGCTTTGCTTTTTATCTCGAGAAGTCCAGAATCTGCAGGGGAATCATCGATATAAATATTGGCTTTTGAGAGTTTTTCGAGAGCATCTCCCATACGAGCAAATTCTTCTTCAGAGAGTTTTCACTTTTGAAGTTTCCAGCTATCGACCGCCATTGCCGATGATATCATACGATCGGTGAGTTGTTCTTTCGACATTTCAAGAGAAAATATGGCAACATTTTTTCCAGTAAAAGCAACATTTTGAGAAAAATTGAGCGCCATCGCAGTTTTACCCATACTTGGACGGGCTGCGATGATGATAAGATCTCATCGTTTAAATCCTCCCAGTTTATTGTTGAAATTATTAAATCCTGTGCTGATGCTATATTTTTCAAATATCTTTGGATCCTCATGAATGGCAGCGAATTCCTCGTATCGATCATTGAGAATATCTTTGATTGGAACCAGTTTATTCTGGATAAATTGCTGGGTGACATTGAAGAGGGATTTTTCACACTTTTCAAGCAGCTTATTGGTTTCTTCATTGGTGTCATTGGCAAATGCGATGATTTCATTTCCAGCACGTATGAGTTTTCGCAGGACGCTTTTGTCTTTTACAATTTGCGCGTATTGAAAAATATTAGCACTGGTAAAAGTACTAACCATAAGATCCTCAATAAAGGGATTTCCGCCAATGGTGTCAAGCTTTTTTTGGTTTGCAATCACTTCTCAGACAGTTACGCTGTCAATAGGCTGATTTCGGCTGTAGAGATCCATCATAGCATCATAGACAATAGCATGAGATGGATTATAAAAATCATCAGGACGTAAAATATTAGCAACCTGTATCATAGCATCAGTGTCGATGAGAATAGACCCAAGTACACTTTTTTCTGCTTCGCTGCTGTGTGGAGGAGTATTTGTTGTCATTTGTGTTAGGTATTTTGAGAGTTAAAATTTTCCGCCATTTCCTCTTCTGCAACGAGTTTTTCTATCATTGTTTGAATTTCATCTGCATTGTATGGAGAGAGATTTTTGACTTTGATGAGCGTCTCGATGGCTTCCTTTCGTTTTCAAAGTTGTATTTGCGACTTTGCTTCTAGATTTAGGATTTCTTTGTTATTGGGCCATTGTTTTTGATAGAGGCGAGTGTAGCGATAGGTGTTTTCCCAATCTTCAAGTTCACTGGTAAGGTGTGAGAGGACGAAGAGTACTTCTTCGCTTTCTTTTGAGAGGGTTAAGAGTTTTTCATAGAGAGCAACTGCAACGCTGTATTTCTTTTTTATAATAAGTACATCAGCCAAGGATTTGATGATGTCTGGGTCATCTGGATGAGATTTTGCGAGATCTTTGTAGAGAATTTCAACAGCATCATATTTTTTTTGTTTTTCATAGATTCTTCCCAGCAACATATTGAGTCGTTTGTGATCTTTTTTGAGAGCCAGTCCATTGATAATAGCTGCTTGCGCTTCGTCGATTTTGCCTCGAGCAAAGAGGGTTTGAGCCTCATTGAGAATACCAACGAGCGCTTCTGTATTATTTTTTGTTTGCTCCTTTTGTTCTGGTGTCTTTTCTTTTGTCTTTTGTTTCTTTGGCTCTTCTTTTGTTTCCTTTTCTCTGTCTTCTGTTTTTGTTTCTTTTTCTTTGTCTTCTGTTTTTGTTTCTTTTTCTTGTTGCTTCTCTTCTTTTTTGTCTTTTTCTTCCTGTTTTTGTGTCCCTTTGGTATCTTCTTTTAGCACTTGTTTCTCTTGGGTTTTTTCTTCTAACACTATGATATCTTCATCACCTGAGAGCACTGGATTAGAGAGGTTTTCAACTGATTCTCAAAAGCTTTGTTCTTCTGCTTTTTCTCGCTCCTTGAGAAGTCCACTATCTCTTCCGTCAATTCGAGCATCTCTTCGTTTCACTCCAAATTTGCGCACGATTCTTGAAATCGGACGATATCCATACCACAGGATACTGGCAAAAAACACCAATGCTATAATACTAAAAAGAATAACTTCATTGTGAACCCAAGGGATAAGAAAAAAGAATTCCATAGACAAAAATAATTGAGCAAAATAACTGTCTCAATTGTAGTTAAAAATTATTTTTTTGCAAGGGCTTCTAAAATATTTTTTATTTTTTCCTTTTTATAGACACAAAAACAACTTTTTTTAAAAAATAATTTGCTTTTTTTCTAAAATACCATATACTTTGCTCGTTTTTTATTCTTTTAGAAAAGTTTATTTATGTCTGATACAAAACTTATTTCACAAATCCAGTCAGAAAGCCATCAAGCGATAAAAGATCAAAATTTCGAAACTGGTACAGAAGTGGTCGTACATCAAGTAATGAAAGAGGGAGGGAAAGAACGAATCCAAAAAACTCGAGGACTTATTATTGCCGCTCGGGGCTCAACTCCACTCGATAGAATGATTACTGTACGTTCTACTATGGACGGTGTTGGGATAGAAAAGATTTTCCCTGTAAATAGTCCAGCTATCAAGGAGATTGAGATCATACGACGATTTAAGGTTCGAAGAAAAAATATCGGATTTATTCGAGGACTGACAGGAAAAGCGGCTCGACTCAAAGAGATTAAGTAATTGTATTTTTCTGTATCGAAAATCTCACTTCAAAATTATGATAAAAAACCAAAAATAATTTTTGGTTTTTTTCAATTTTTCTTCAATATATACACTCTCTTTTTTTGAAATTTTCACCCAATCTATTTTTTTTAATTTCCTTTAAAATAGACACTTGTGAGCCTTCTAAATATCTGTAACTGTAAGAGAGGTTTTCTTCTTAATTTTTCTCCGGTATTTTTTCACATTTGCCTTGTATTGAGTGAATAAAAATTCTATTCAAAACAGAAAAAAAGTAGAGTGTGTGAATCTATTTTTTTATGAAGGCAAGTCTTTTGATAAAATAAAGACTTTATAAAAAGAAGAGTAAAAAAGGTATACAAATTTCCCTGTCAAGTCTTTTTTTTCTTTTGACTTTAAAGATTTTTTGAATACAAATGGACTATACTTTTCTGTGTACAGATAAGACAATTTTTGCATTTCAAATCATACTTTTCATACTCAAATTCTATGAACGAACCATCATTTTCACTGACCGATTTAGAACAATCTATCAAACTTCTCTCAAATTCTATTCGAAAGCAGGATTTCTTGACATATTTCAAGCAATTTTCTCTGCTATGAGCTTCAAAAGATTCTGTGACGATTGGTGTCGTTTCGTCGTTTCACAAGGATAACCTTTCAAAGAAATTTTTGCAAGAGATAAAAGATGCCATTACTTCGATTGTTCCTACGATTGAGCGGGTGACTATCGAAGTTGATGAAAATATAGAAATTCGTGATGAAAGTGAGCGCATTGACTGTCGAGCTATCTTGAAATCTTCAGAAAAGCAAACAAAAAAAGCCCAAACACAGTGAATAGAAGTTGTGAAAGGAATTAGTGGGCGTCTTATTTCTGATCGATATCAGCTTTCGAATTTTATTGTCGGAACTGGATCACAGTTGGCTCATGCTGCCTGTGAGGCGGTTGCTCGAAAGCCAGGATCATCGTACAATCCACTCTATCTCTACGGAAATGTAGGACTTGGAAAGACGCACCTTTTGCAGGCCACAGCAAACAGTATTGCAAAACAACACAAAAATCTCAAAGTCGTCTATACCACAGCCGATAAATTTATTACTGATTTTGTTTCTGGTATTCAGAAGCGAACGGCTGATAAACTTCGAAACCGATATCGACAGGTTGATGTGCTTGTCATCGATGATGTGCAGTTTTTTGCTGGAAAACAGCGAACACAAGAAGAGCTGTATAATATCTTCAATATTCTCTATGAATCTGGAAAACAGATTGTTCTCTCTGGTGATCGCCCTCCACGAGAGCTCACAGAGCTTGAGCCACGACTCAAAAGTCGATTTGAATGGGGAATTACCGTTGATATCTGAGAGCCAGATTATGAGACAAGACTTGCTATCCTCCAAGAAAAGGCTCAATCTCGGGAGTTTCTCCTTCCTCAAGATGTCGCTGAATTTATTGCTGAAAATGTAACCAATAATGTGCGAGAACTCGAATGAATCCTCAATCAAATGATAGCAGAATACGACCTGCGATGAACGCCGCCAACACTTGATACCATTTCGATGCGACTTTCAAAACTCGCCATCAAGCCACTCAATGAATCCTCTGGATGACCAAGTGCGCGAGTGTTTACTGGTTGATTTGTCAGTTATGAAGATCTCATACAAGCCGTTTCAAATCATTTCGGTATTGAAATACGAGCCCTCCTTTCAGAAGATAGACGCAAAGAAAATATGATTCCACGACAGGTGGCAATGTACCTTCTCAAGAAAAAACTCAATTATACCTATGAACGAATTGGAAATATATTTTCTGGACGAAATCACACCGCTGTGATGTACAGCTGTAAACGGTTAGAACAAATTATGAAAAAAGACCAGCAAATTGCCTATGAGCTCAATATCATACGAGATAAACTGGGAATATAAAATATAAAAAAACTCCACATGTATGTGGAGTTTTCGTTTTTGAATCTAGACGCAAGCAAAAAATAATTTACTATTGTATGAAAAAAATACTCTTACTACTTTTATCTCTCTCTCCTCCTTTTTTAGTACATGCTCTTATGTCTTCTACTCTTGATGATTTTACTCTATGAAGGATTGATATAATAGAGAGAAATGATACTGGGACAGAAGTCAGTATAACTTTTGATAATTTTGTATACTACAAAATTAAGAACAAACTTCGTGTTCTGCGTGAGCGAAATACTTTTCGAGATGAAAGAGTAACGATTCGAGATGTGCCGAAAACACTTTCACTCAAAAAATGAGATATAGTGGCTCATGCCTCTGTATGGAGCGGAACTTCTCCTGGTATTCTCAAAATCACGTGTCAGGATGGTGTGATGAAAATCGAATGAACTCAAAGTGTGCATTTTGGAACCAAGTCTCTAAATCGCTCTGGTTCCTATGAAGGAAATGATACCAAATTACTCAAAAAAATAAATGAGGTCATCTGATGTGACCGCCTCTTTACTTTTTTTGAAAGTGATAGAAGATTTGAGGATTTATATGGAACAAACCTGAAAATATATGTATATATTGCACTGTTATTTTCTGTGATCATGCTTTGAGGCGGCGTATTTTTTGTATTCAAGAGACGGTAATTTTTCTAATTAAAACTCTCGCAATCTATCGCCCCGTTTTCATCGACCTCATAAAATAATTCATCATAATACAAAACTGCGTTCTCGATATTTCCTATAAAAATTGAGTTTTTTTGTTTCATTGGAGTTTTGAGAATAATTGCTAGAAATTGTTTTGCGAGGTTTTCTTTTTCGCTTTCGTCAAAAAAAGTAAATCCAAGATCGCTTCATAGTCAAACCTCTACAGCATCACTTTTTGGTGTAAAGTTTTTTTGCATGCTATACAGGAGGCGATTGTGCCAGTATTTTGGATTGCGTTTTGGGTCCTTGTGGGAATAAAAGCATTGCAAAGAGTGTGGATTTGTGATTTTTGGAGTGAGGGTAAAACTTATATTGTTATACTTTTTTTCGAGTTTTCTTTTTTTGAAATGCGATAAAAATGCTAATTTTCATGATTCATCTTTTTCTTTTTCAAAAGTTCCATAGAGATGAGAAGTATTTTCAAAATTGGAATTTACACCAAGAATGCTGTCGACAGAGGTGCGATTGTATAAATGAAAAAATGGTTTTTGGGTATTTCTTGCCAGTGTTTTGAGGACAAATAGACAGTTAGGGCAATCCACTTCAACAGCCGTATTTTTTGGACTTTCGAGCATTTGCAGAGTATTGAGGTCGTGAAAATACGCCATTTTTTCTTGTGTGTGGTGGGAAGCATCTACTGAAGCAATAAAAAGAGTATCACCATCAAGCTTATATGTTTCGAGTTCTTTTATAATTTGTTTGTGTTTTTTTCTGAGTTTTGTGTCAATTTTAAAAAGCAAAACAGAAGTACGTGCACTTGGAAAGTATTTTTTGATAAAAGGAAAGTGATTTCATATTCCATGCTCGTGTGTATTCCATACTTTTCATTTTTTTATAAAAATTGTATTTTTTTGTTTGGAGGCAAAGGGCAGGCGAAACCCTGAAATACAGGATTTCTCATAACAAAAACTGCCTGTTTCTGGAAAAGAAACCATATCCTCCTGTCAGAAATGGTTTGGAGAAATGATGATAATATTTTTGATATCTGGAGCATGTTTTGAAATATGTGTATAGAATTCTTGTATAGATTTATTAGCCAGATTATGATGCGGAATAATGGCAAAAAACTTCTGCGGACTTTGATCCGACTGCTGAAGATTACCACAGCTCGCAAGTAAGAAAACAAAAAGAAGAGGGATAATTTTTTTCATGGAAGGCATTGAGAGATATATGCGATTTTCTTCTTATTTGATTATCTTACAAATCTTTTTTCTTTTGTCTGGAGGACTCCGCCCCACTCAAAGACAGCAGATTTTGAAGGATCTCTCTCAAATTTCTTGATAAGATAGGTATCGAGTATATCCAGATTTTCCTGGGTATAGAGGTATTTTTTATGACTTTTTGAAAACGATTCTAACTCATAGCTATCAAGGAGGACTCGAAACATTTGCTTTGGCTGAGACCCGAAATCAAGTGTGATAATTTTTTCGAGCTCGTCTGTATATTTAAAAGAGACAAAATAATATTTTCCAGCTCTATATTTATCTTTCCAATAGTCGATAAAGTCCTGTTTTTCTCTCGAATTAAATCCGATTTTTGGGAGCTTATCTTCAAAAAATCTGACCGCATCTTCTCCTCGTACAATCCAGCCATTTTCATTGTGTGTATAATCGACGGTTGCCAGTGAATAGTAGAGATAATCATAGTTTTGATCTTTGACGAGAATCCTATCGTTTTGAGCCATAAAATTCCAGGTATTTTTGCTGGTAAATTCTGGAATGAGTTTTGTAAAAAAATCACCATTTTTTGGTATAAGTGTAAGCGTATTTTCTTTATTTTCATCACCATAGTAGTAGACAACTGGCTTACACATTTCTGCAAGTACATATGTGTGGTATTTTTTATCGTCAAGAAAAACCATAAACGGTCCATATCCATTATAGAGTCTTTGTACTCTCAGCATACTTTCTGTTGGTATATTCTCATCATCTATCATTGTCTTATCGTCATTTCACTCCTCTCGAAAAATAAAAGCTCAAAAATTATTGTCATTGTATTGTTTGATGATATCTGTTGTTACAGATTGGTCGGTAACTTTTCCATTATATACCTTGTTTTCTATTTCTTGGTTTGGCGTGTAGAAAAATAAGAATCTGTCAAAATCGATATCGTCAGTTGTATAGAGAACATAAACATCAGGGTTATCAGTAAATTGCACACCATAGTGTTTAAATAAAAAATGCTTTGATTTGACATCATCATGGAGTTGAGAGCTAAAAGCTTCTTCGTGCCTAAAAATAATATCATTGAATAACTGTGTTTTTTCTGTCGCGTCTGTTGCCAGTCCAATATCAGCTTTTTGAAAAGAAAAAGTTGGTGTATAGGTAATTGAACCAACGGTAATTGGTTTTTTCTCAAGTCCATCAAGTGTTTTGGTCTTTTCTCCATTTTTTGAGAAGAGCTCTTGCGTGATGTGTCCGCCACCACATCATCCACTGTATTGTGTTTTTATGTATCCGTTTTTAACTGGGAAAATTTTAGTTGTCTCTAAGAGAAAAACATCAGTATGTTCTGTTGTAAATATTTTTTTCATAGGATCGTATTTGTATTCAATATATTCTGCATCTGGGTCAAGTTCACCTTCTGGTGTTTCTGGGTTTTGTGAAATTATGTCTCTTGCGGTATAGATGCCATCTTTTTTGGTTATTTCAAGTGCATTTGGAATACACATATCCAGAAGACAGTATTTCCCTGTTGTATCTTCTGTTCGTTTCGGATTTTTGACTTCTCATCCCGAATTTGTAATCTGTCATCCTGAACCGGTAACTTCTCATCCCGAACTGGCAATCTGTCATCCTGAACCGGTAACTTCTCATCCCGAACTGGCAATTTGTCATCCTGAACTTGTTTCAGGATCTTGCCCGGCTTCTTTATTTTGTATTTCTCATGTATTTCCAGATGAGACCGGGTTTTGAGGAGTATTGTTATCTCCTTGCAGAGTGCAAGATCCAAGGAGTATGAGGAAGCTAAGAAAAATATATCTCATAGAGAAGAAGTAAAAAAATAAAGACCCTTTGATTATAGATTTTTTTCACTTTTTTGCAAATGATTCTTGTATGAGGAAAAAATAATAGTAGGCTTTTTTCTGATCATATTTTTCTTGCCTATTTCTCAAAAAATCATATAGTAGTGAAAACTATAACTTTTGTTTTTATGCTCTCTATTGTCTCTACTCCTATTGGAAATCTCGAAGATATTACACTGCGGGCGATTCGCACCCTCAAAGAAGCTGATTTCATCGCTTGTGAAGATACTCGTGTGACAGGTAAACTGTTACAGGCTTACGAAATCCCAAATAATGGCAGGCTTATCTCATATCACTCTCATTCTGGAACGACAAAAATCGACAAAATTCTTGCTCTTCTTGGTGAAGGAAAAAAAATTGCACTCGTTTCTGATGCAGGGACGCCGGGAATTTCTGACCCAGGGTTTGCCCTGATTCGTGCTGCCATAGAGCAGGGGATAGAGGTCTCCCCAATTCCCTGAGCATCAGCGGTTCTCTCTGCCCTTGTTGCCAGCGGACTCGACACGCATCATTTTCTCTATCTTGGTTTTTTGCCACTAAAAAAATGACGCCAAACTCTTCTGAAATCTCTCGAAAATAAAAAACAAACCGTCGTAATCTATGAGAGTGTACATCGCATTGATAAGACACTTTGAGATTTGGAAGCTCTTTTTTGATCTGAACACAGAGTTGTTGTTGCTCGTGAAATGACCAAAAAATTCGAAGAATTTCGACGTGGGACTCTCGCTGAAGTTCGTGAGTATTTTGCTACTGTTGGTAAGAAAAAGTGAGAGTTTGTTGTGGTGTTTTAAATATTTTTCGAAAAAGGTAGAGTTTAGAATTTAGATTTTAGAAGGTAGAAATTAGATTTTAGTTTTTAGAAGGTAGATTTTAGAAATTAGAATTTAGAGGGCAGGGATTTTTTGCAAGCCCCCTTTGTAAAGGAGGAAAGCGAGTGAAGCGAGCCGGGGGATTTTTGTATGCCCCCTTTGTAAAGGGGGATGTCCGAAGGACAGGGGGATTTTTTACTTTTGTCATCCTGAACTTGTTTCAGGATCTCTTGGTTTCTGTATTTCCATTTTCTTCAGACTTCTTACATTTTCACCCTCTTCAGGAATTTCCCGAATGGATTCTTGACCTGCAGGAATGACATATTATTGTTGTTTCTTCTCTTTCTGTCATCCCTGGTTTGACCAGGGATCCACGTTCCTGTGGTTCCCGTGGTTCCCGCCCCCCCTGTCATCTAAGAATGTATTATACTCCTTGTTCTTTTTTTAATGCAAAGCCAATTTTGTAAAAAGTGGTACCTATGTTGTGGTACGGAAACTATTTTCCTCAAAAAAAACTTGCTTTTTCATTCTTTCAGATATAATAGGAGTACCATTATACACACAGTATGAATTATTGATGTCAGAACATTATTTTCTGGTAAGAGCACAGCAGTTTTGCTGTGTTTTTTTATTTTCTAATTTTCTTTTTTTTTTATGAAAAAATTATTGTTCAGTCTTTTATGACTTTTTGTTTTCCTTACCATGGGAAATATCACACAAGCAGCAACCCCTGAAGCTTGTTTTAACTTTGATACAGTATCAAAAACTATTACAGGATATTATGACAATGAGGGAAATGTTGGAACCAACCCAGCCTGTCCAAGAGATGTAGATATTCCAGCACAAATTGCTGGAGTGGATGTAGAAATAATTGGAGCTAATGCTTTTAATACTAAAAATATTACTTCTGTAATACTTCCAAATACAGTAAAAACAATTTGAAAACTTGCTTTTGGTGTGAATGGTATTCAAAGTATTACAATTCCAGATAGTGTAGAAACAATTGAAGAGAATGCTTTTTATAAAAATAAAATCATAAACCTTACAATTTCAGACAATGTAAAAACTATTTGAACAGGAGCTTTTTATATAAATAAAATACAAAATTTAACTCTTTGAAAAGGACTAAAAACTATTTGATTTGCTACTTTTAGTTCAAATAAAATCACAACTTTAGTTATTCATGATAATGTAGAAACTATTTGAGAGAGAGCTTTTAGTTCAAATAAATTATCAAGAGTTTATCTTCCAGATAGTCTTATAAATGTTTGAGAAGATGCATTTAAAAATAATACAACTAATCCTGTAATTTGAGTAGTTTCTTGGGATTTAACTGACCCAGCAAATGCACAAAAAATAGAAGATATAGAATGAGCTGTAGCTGATAATGATGTAAGTTTTTTGAAATTAGAAAATGAATGTTTTACTTTTGATGCAGCTACAAAAACAATTACAGATTACCTTGATACTTGTGCAAAAAATGTTTTAATTCCAAAACAAATTAAAGGAGTAGATGTTGAACATATTGGAGATAATGCTTTTAAAAATAAAGCTCTTACTTCTGTAGTTTTTCTAGGTACAATAAAAACTATTTGAACCCAATCTTTTGATACAAATAAATTATCAGAAATTATTCTTCCAGACAGTTTAACAAATGTTTGAAAAGATGCATTTAAAAATAATACAACTGATCCTGTAATTTGAAAAGTTTTTTGGGACCCAACTCTTCCAGCAAATCAAACTAAAAAAGAAAATATAGAATGAACTGTAGCTGATGATGATATAAGTTTCTTGAAGTTAGAAAAAGAATGTTTTACTTTTGATGCAGGAACAAAAAGAATTACAAATTATAGTGATATTTGTTCAAAAGATGTTGTTATTCCAGCTCAAATTTCTTGAATAAATGTAGAAATAATTGGAGATGATGCTTTTAAAAATAAAGCTCTTACTTCTGTAGTTATTCCAGATACAGTAAAAACTATTTGATTTCAATCTTTTGCAGAAAATCAAATTCAAACACTTACTTTTGGAACAGGTGTAAAAATAATTTGATTAGGAGCTTTTGAACAAAATAAAATTCAAAATATAGTTATTCCAGATAGTGTAGAAATAATTTCACAAGGGGCTTTTTGGACAAATCAAATCCAAAATTTAACTCTTGGAAGTAGTGTAAAAACAATTTGAGAATCTGCTTTTAGTAAAAACAATATTCAAAATCTTACAATCTCTAACAATGTAGAAACAATTGAAAAATTTGCTTTTGCAGAAAATCAAATCCAAAATTTAACTCTTGGAAGTAGTGTAAAAACAATTTGAGAAAAAGCTTTTTATAAAAATAAATTATCAAAAATTAATATTCCTGATAGTCTAACAAATGTTTGAGTATATGCTTTTTTAGATAATGCAACAAGTAAAGTAATCTGAAAAACTTCTTGGGATCCAACACTTCCAGCTAATGCACAAAGAAAAGAAGATATAGAAGGAACTTCTGCTGATGGTGATTTAAGTATGCTAAAATTAGAATGAGGATGTTTTATTTTTGATACAGGAACAAAAACAATTACAGGTTATGATAATTACTGTCCAAAAGATGTAAATATTCCAGCTCAAATTGCTTGAGAGAATGTTGAACATATTGGAGATAATGCTTTTGACCAAAGAAATATAACTTCTGTAGTTATTCCAGATACGGTAAAAACTATTTGAAAAAAAGCTTTTATACTCAATCAAATTCAAAATTTAACTCTTGGAAATGGTGTAAAAACAATTGCAAATTCAGCTTTTTCTTCAAATAAAATCCAAAATCTTACAATTCCTGATAGTTTAGAAACAATTTGACAAAATGTCTTTGAAAATAATCAAATCCAAAGTTTAACTCTTGGAAATAATCTCAAAACTATTTGATTAGGAGCTTTTCATAAAAATAAAATTCAAAATCTTACAATTTCTGACAATGTAGAAACAATTGGAACTAAAGCCTTTGCAGAAAATCAAATCCAGACTTTAATATTTGGAAATAATGTAAAAAATATTTTATTTGAGGCTTTTTATAAAAATAAATTAAGAGAAGTTTATCTTCCGGGTAGTCTTATAAATGTTTGAAAAGATGCATTTAAAAATAATACAAATAATCCTGTAATTTGAATAGTTTTTTGGAATCCAGCTCTTCCAGCCAATGCTCAGAAAAAGGAAGATATAGAAGGAACTGTAGCTGATGATGATGTAAGTTTCTTGAAATTAAAACAACAGTGTTTTATATTTGATATAGGAACAAAAACAATTACTGATTATATTGCTACTTGTACAAAAAATGTTATAATTCCAAATCAAATTAAGGGAGTAGATGTTGAAAATATTGGAGATAATGCTTTTAAAAATAAAAATATTACTTCAGTGGCTTTTCCAAATACGGTAAAAACTATTTGAAACGCTGCTTTTGCTAATAATCAAATCGGAACCGGTTGAGCTGTTCTTACTCTTCCAGATAGTCTTACACAAGTATGGCCGGGGGCTTTTAGTGGAAATGCAGTCAATCCTGTTCCTTGAGAAGTATCTTGGGATCCAGCAGCTCCAGCTAATCAAACAAGAAGAGAAAACATAGAGGGTACAGGTGCAACAACAACATTTCTAAAACTCCAACAAAAAATAATTTCAGGCGGAAGTAGTTCTTCTGTTGGTCCTGGATGATCAAGCTCTTCAAGTAGCAGTCCAGCTGTTACCATAGATGAAAGTGCCACACAGGAGACACAAACAGGAGAAGTTGTCACACCACAACCAAAACCAATTGTAAAACCAAAAGATGAAATGCAGCAAGCCTACGAATGGTCATACACTCGAGGTATCACCACCATGAACACTCTTGAAAAAGCTCGTGTCCATGATACCATCACAAGAGCAGAACTTGCTAAG
>PDWI01003686.1_pt1 | contig 27592 bp, 21 predicted proteins | sample 1430891 | NCBI WGS metagenome assembly PDWI01 (sample SAMN01162508, study PRJNA174530) | Oral metagenome, whole genome shotgun sequencing project. | biome: Marine environment; feature: Marine mammal; material: Swab sample of the gingival sulcus; isolation source: swab sample of gingival sulcus... | reverse complement strand
TGCTAAGCTGCAATTATCTCAATGAACCGCCGTATACGGATCCGTACGTACGGTGGTGTGGGAGGTGGCAGCAGTAATGCTGCTACCTACCCGATTGCGATGCTTTTATTTGCTTGCTTTCGTTTCAGGGTTCTCTTTTACTGGGGGTGTCGTAGACTAACCCGGATATTTCACAGTTTTGGGCGATGGAGATCCTATGTCGATGTTACGCATATCTATCATTTATAAGCCGTTGCTTGTTGTCGTTGCAGTTTTGTTGCAAGGCTGTCTGCAAACCGAGCTGGGCGGGCCTGTGGTGGGGGCATCGGTATCGATTGTTGAACTGCGCTCGGGGAAGGTGGTTCAGTCGGGCTTGTTAACCGAAACCACGGAACAGGCGCGAAGCAGGTTCGGTGTGGAGCAGTGGTTGGGGTTTTCTCCGCGCCTGCGCATGTTGTTTTCGGGAACTCTGGAGATTGGCGAATGGAAGCTCCACGACAACAGCTACTATTTGGTGACTGCGCGCGGTGGGCAGGATTTGGATAACTCAGGCACCGGCGAGCCGACATCCTCGCCGCGCGCGGTGGTCGGTTCCTGGCACGCCATTATGACAGGCGCACAGTTGCGCGCACCGCTGGTGCGGGTCAATGTGATGACTGAGGCGATTTATCAGTCGCTTGCGGGTGATATTGAGAATTTAAGCGATAGCGAGCTTGGCGCCAAGCTGGATGAGTTGGCGGCGCGGGTGCTGGGTGATGTCAATGCGGATGGCAAAAGGAACTACAACGATGCCTTGATCTGGTCAAACCTCACGGTTGACCGCCCCTATCAGGGGGATTCTTTGTTTAGAGAAAGAATGATTACCGCGATCACTGAGGGCTACGAGGCAGAAGTGATCGCTGTGAGCGGCATTGATGTGGTGGACTATGTGCATTGGCATGTGGCACGTCCGCAAGGGCCCTATGCCGACGATCTGATACCCTGTGCTACTCCGGTGCTTTACCGGGATTTGTGTTCCTTTGCCCGTTTACCGTTGTTGTCCATGGATGGCGCAAGCCCCACCGTGGAGGCAATCATGCAGCGGGTGATTGTGTCTCACGATTGGATGGCAGAGCGCTTTGAAACCATGCTGCATGAGCTGCCCCATGATATTTTGCAGTTGATGGGCGGTCTGACGACCATTGCTATTGGTGCGGATATCCGCCCTGCTTATTACTGGGGATTGACCGCAGGTATATACCTGGACGCAGTGTATTTCTGGGTGGATGCAGATGAATACGAAACGATCTCCAAAGAAGAGGACTACCGAGCGGAATATGGGCGCAAGTTGCGTTTTACGGATTTGTCCCGTTACGTCTACAACGGCCAGCGTGCCTTTAGTTATGCGGAAGATGGCAGCGGCAGTCGCAATCCGGCAGATGTGACCAAAATCGCGGCAAATCTATTGTTTCATGAGCTGGCCCATGCCAATGATTATTTTCCGTCCTCTGCCCGGGGGAGTTTATCGTTGCAATACACGCCCTATAATGTGGTCAGCTCGCGTCAGGCTCTTTCGGATGGACTGCAAACTTTGATGCCCTTGACGGAGGAACGCCTGGTGGCGCTAGGGCAGGTCTCGTTCCAGGGTGTTGAGCCTAGCGAAGAACAAACCCAGATTGGGGCTTGGGCGGTTGGGCAGATGTTTAACCCCGATGGCGCAGCGGATTTATACGCCTATTCTTCCAGCGCGGAGGACATGGCCATGCTGTTTCAGGAGGCAATGATGCGAATACACTACGGTTTTGAGCGCGAAATCGCCTTTGCCAATTCTCCCGATGATTTAGAGAACGCCGAGTGTGAGGAGTTTATCATTGCCTGGGGTGTGCGGGGGCGCATCGGCGCACCGCATGTCAAGCGGCGCGCTCTGTGGGTGGTAAATCAGATTATGCCAGATAGCGGCTACAGTGATCTGGTGCAGGCCTTTCCCGATCAGACCGCAATGCAAACGGGGGTGGACTGGTGTGCCCATTTGCCGCCGTTAGCTGATGACTTCCGCCCTGGGCCTCTGCGAGACAGCCGGGTCTATGTGCCGTTCAGGGAGCGCGGCGCGCAGTTTTAATAAAGCTTGCAATTGACTTGTAAAAATACACTGTCTCCTCGCGGCGCCCTGGGTGCAGAGTAGATTGCCGTATGTTTTTGCCTGCCATTATCTGGCGCACCTGCCAGCCAATGGCGCTTTGCTCGGGTTTGTTTGGGGTGGATTTCCCTGGAGGCGAGAGCCTCGCCTGTGGTGTTCAAATCAGGCTTATAGTGCGTTTCCTAGCCTGCAAAAAGCCGTGTTGATCCGGTGTTTTTTAGAAAAATATTCGCTTTTGTCGCTTTGCGTCATATTTTTGTGGCATTCAACAGGCCGATATTATAGCTTGCCATAGTACGATATAGACGGTTTTCTGTGCGCGCTGTGTGGCGCAAGCGGAGATAACACTTTAACCGCGCCGCAGATGGGCGCCATGGGGATACGCATGCAGTATGTTTTTTCCACACGTTGGCTGAAATATGCCTTCCTAATGTTATCGGGCTTAGTGCTTACAGCTTGCGGTGGCGGTGGCGGCAGCAGCAGTGGTGGTTTTCTTGGCGGTGGTACCAATTCCGCCAACACTGATATCACGATCAACGCACGTTTGATTGACGATGCGGGTAACGCGGTGAACTACGTGACGCCGCTTGATGAGACGGTATTTGAAGTGACCCTGACCAACGGTGGTTCGCCGGTTGCGGGCGCGGTGGTCAAGGTCAGCACTTCGGTGGGTGAGGTTATTCCAAATTCGGGCAGCCAGTTAAGTAATGCTGACGGCGTGGCGATTTTCCGCCTGGATCCCGGCGTGTCTAACTCGGCGGGCACATTGACCGTATCGGTAGACGGTTACACCAGTACCGCAAAAGTTAATTTTCAGGTATCCGCCGAAGGTCTGCGTATGGGCAGTCTGGTCAATGGCAATTTTGTGGATGGCATGTTGACGATTGGTTCCGAAGCCATTCCCTACGCGGGCTCTACCCTGGTGCAGGTGTGGATCGCCAATGCCGATGGCACCTTGATTGACAAATCTCTGCCTATTAACTTCTACAGCAATTGTGCCCAGCTTGACCCTGCGGCCTCGGAAGTACCCGACCAGGTGATGACCTTAAGTGGTCGTGCCAGCTTCAGTTACACCGCACTGACTTGTGAAGGTGTAGACGAAATTCGAGCGACAACTTCCCTGGCACCGGGCGTGGAAGCCAGCGGCACCTTGACCGTGCTTTCGCCCAGCTTGGCCGGTATTCGCTGGAGCGCCACCGTGCCAGCATCTGGACAACTGTCACTGCGCGACCAGGGTAGCAACGATTTTCCAGAGGAAGCGGATGTCAGCTTTTTGGTGACTGACGAGGGCGGCACGCCGGCACGAGGTGTGGAGGTAACCTTCCAGTTGTCCAGTACTTTGGGTGATATTCGCCTGCTCAACACCTCTGATGTTACCAATAACGACGGTATTGCTTCGGCGAAGGTACAAACAGGTACAGTGCCCACCAGCTTCCTGGTGGAAGCACAGATTATCATTGACGGCCGGTCGGTATCGGCATTCTCCGATACCTTGACAGTCACCACTGGCTTGCCCGATCAAAACTCTTTCTCCCTGGCTGTTAAGGTATTTAATGTCGGCGGTGGTGATCTTGACGGCATTACTGACAAAGTGAGTGTCATTGCCGGTGATCGTTTTAACAACCCGGTAAAAGATGGCACAGACATTGTCTTCTCTACCGAGCTGGGTGTGATCGAAGCCGATTGTGAAACCGGTAACGGTGCCTGTTCGGTAAACTGGATCAGCGGTCAACCGCGCTCTTCTACCGTGCCTGAGGGGCGTGAGCAAACCATCGATGAGGTGCGCTGTTCACTTTACAACGACTACGGCCCCTGCCCCGCGCCCTTCGGCAAGTCTTTAGGGCGCAGGTCCACTATCATGGCGGTTGCCGTGGGTGAGGAGAGCTTTATCGATGCCAACGGCAACGGTGTCTACGATGCCGGAGAGGTGTTCAAAGATTTATCCGAGCCTTTCCTGGACTATAACTACGACGGTCTTTACAATCCTCTACAAACGCCTTGTAATCCTTTTACCGACGGTTTGGGTTGTGCGCTAAGTGCCGGTGAAACCTTTACCGACACCAACGAAAATGGCGTTTGGGATACGGCGAATGGTATGTACGATGGTTCCGCCTGTCCTATCGGTGCGACCTACTGTAGTCGTGACCCGGTGCACGTGCGTGATTATAATGTCATTACCATGTCCTCAGGCGCGCACAATCAGCGTATTGCTCTGTTGAGCTCCAGTCGCAGCCTGATAGCACCTGGCTCTACCCTGACCGCGGGCAGCGGCTATATTGTGCTGGTGTCTGACATTTACAATAACGTACCGACGCAAGGCACCAAGGTATCGGTCGCAGTGGAAGACTGCGTGCTGTCCTATGGCCCCGCGGGTGAGGTACCAAATACATCCGGCCAGGGTGCTTATTTGACCACCTTTGGCTTGGGCGCAAGCAACTCCAATACCACGACCATCAACGGTATCGTGACGGTAACGGTGTCAGATGCCGATGACAACTCACTCATCGCGCGTTTCCCCTGTACTGACCCGGCGAACGTGGTTGTGGTGGACGACAGCCCGGTATACACCATCACCATCGAGCAGCTCGATCCGGTGTACACCACAACATCGACTAACCTGTTCCGGGTACGTGTGTTGAGGAATGGGCAAAATGTCGATGGTGTCGGCGTGAGTGCTGTGGTGTCACTGGGTAATCTGGCGGCCGCAAATGTTGTCACCGCCGGTGGCAATGGTGCCGTCTTTACCTATGATGGCGTGGTTGCGGGCAGCGATGCCTTTACAGTCACCGTGGAAGACCCCAATGCGGGCAATATCAGTCAAACCGTGGCCTTCCAGGTCAGTAATCTGGCGACCTACCTGGGCAGTTTTAATGGTGCAGGCGACTTTATCCCAGGTCAGATCAACTGGCAAAATCCGGACGATACCTCGGCGGCTGCAATTGGCGATGGTGATCGGGTAACCGTGGCCGTTAGCGTTGCCAATGGCAACCTGGCGACCGCTTCACCAATTACTGAGCCTGTGAGTGTGGAGTTTGAAGCAACCTGTACCGACGGTACCACTACCGTAGGGCCATGGGCCACATCAACGCTGACCTCCAGCACGGCAGCGACCACGACCTTTACTGTACCGAGTGGTTGTGCGCCGATCACCGTGGAAGCCAGAACGACTAATGCCAATGTTCAAAACTCTCCGGTTACACAAGCGATTCCCTGATCGCTGCTGATCCCAGAGCCCGCCCGGCCTTGCCTGGCGGGCTTTTTTTTATGGGTGATTATTTATTGAACTTGGCAAGACGCTATAGGTTTATTGCGAACACATCTGGTATCATCCCGACGCCGGCTGCATCCGGTGCTGGATTGGGTTTTGTTCCGTTATGGGGCTTTTGGCGAAAACCACGCTCATCTGAAGCTTCTCTTTGGCGGGATGCCTGTTTGGGGAGGCGCCAGGGTGAGGGGCGTTTCATCGAGTTAAAATACAGAATATCGGCAAACGGGTTCAATCACTTTATGCAACATCATCCATTGCGGCGATTGCGTTTAAGCGCGTGGTCTTTGCTATTGGCTGTTCAATGTGTATCTGTACAGGCGGATCTGGCAGTAAGCCCACTGCTTGACCCAGCGGCGGATGGCAACGTGTCTATCGGCGTGGCCTTTCGCTATGAGCAAGGCCCGTATCTGGACCAAAGCAGCGCCGTGAGCCAACACAGCGATTACGCTGTTGACGTGCTGCCGCTGTATTATTACCAGGGCAGGCATTTGTTCGTTCGCGGTACCGAGCTGGGTCTCACCCTGTTGAATTACAACGGCTTTAGTGCCAGTGCTTTGCTGGCGCACCGTTTCAATCGCCTGGAACAACAAGCCGATGGCGTGTTGCGTGGTCTTAGCGAGCGCGAGCAAACTCTGGAAGCCGGTGCCAGTCTGACCTATTCCGGCAACTGGGGTTCGCTGGAAGCGCGCTACCTGCAGGATGTGCAAAACAACCACGATGGCAGCGAATGGGCGCTGCGCTACCAGTATCTTTGGCAAACCGGCCGCTGGCGCATCGCACCTTTTGTGAGCTTGATGTGGCAGGATGACAAGTTTAGCGACTATTACTACGGTGTGGACGAATCAGAAGCCATTGACGCTCTCAATCCCGCTGGTACGCGCTGGCGTTTGTCCTATCAGACCGACGCTGACACCGCCTGGCGCGCGGGGCTTCGCGCCACTTATCGCTGGACTGATCGCTTTACCGTGTTTGCCAACGCCTCGGTAACGGGTTTGTCAGATGCCGCTACAGGCAGTCCCATTGTTGACAAGGATGCCACCGCCAACCTGGTGACGGGGCTGATCTACACCATGGGCAACGTGAAAAAGCCCTATATCGACGATGCACTTGACGTTGACGACGAGCGTGCCCTGTGGAGCTGGCGGGTAAATTACGGTTACACCGCACACGAAACTTTCCATAAAGTGCATCGCGGTTATCTGCAGCGCAACCGCAAGATACACACCCAGCTGGCGGGCTTGACGGTGGGGCGTTTGCTTGACGATGGCGATAAAGCGGATTTCTGGCTCAAGGTCTCAGCAAATCGTTTGCTGGAAAATGGCTATCAGCCCGATACCTGGGAGTTTAATCTCTACGCCATGATTATGGGCTCTGGCTATTCACCGTGGACAGGGCGTGAATTATTTCGCTATGGCTTTGGCGCCGGTATGTCCTACGCCCAGCGCGTGCCCGCGGTGGAGCAATTGAAACAGGCTGAGCGCAATGAAAACGATGGCCAGTTTTTGAATTATTTAGAGGCCCAGCTCGATACGCCATTGTCCAACCTGTTTGGCAAAAATGCCTGGAAAAACTGCTACGTGGGTCTGACCCTGGTACATCGCTCGGGTGTTTTTGGTTCCTCGGATTTGCTGGACAATGTCTCGGGTGGCTCGGATGTTTTAACCGCGCATTTGGAGTGTAAGCGATGAGGGTTTTCTCTGCTGTAGTGCTGCTGATTCTGCTAAACGGATGCAGCCTGACGCCTCCCGCTTATTCTGGCAGCAGTAAGTTGGCCGTGGAAAAAACCATCGCGGTGTTTCAGCAAGACAAGCGTTTGGCGCCATTTTTTGAGCAGGCGGTGGCCTGCGCAGTGCTGCCAAACGTAATTCGCGCGGGCACCGGTTTCGGTGGCGCCTGGGGCAGTGGTTGGTTGCTGCAAGGTGATAAAGCGCTGGGTAAAGTGGCTTTAAAAGAGGGTTTTGTCGGAGTAAACCTCGGCGCCAAGTATTATCGCCAGATTATTTTCTTTAAAACCGAAAAAGCACTGGAGCAATTTAAAAACGGCGGTTTTGAGTTCTCGGGTCAGGCTGGTATGGCCGCTACCCTGATTGGCAAAGATTTTACGCCAGCGTTTAATAGTGAAGTGGCTTTGTTCACCAAAGTGCGCGGTGGTCTGTGGCTGGAGGCCAGTGTCGGCACCCAGCATTATCGCTTTTATCCCCTGTAGAGGCAGCGCCGCCGGCTGTGAGAGGAGGTTGCGACGGCTTTTTTAAGGGTAGGGCGCAAGGTTCTTTACTGCACAATCGTCACCGGATGCACCGATGCTTTCTTGCCGCTGGGGTTGGCAGCGCGCGCCTCGGGGATCATCGCGGCGAGGGCGGCCTCGCGGTTGCCCGGTGAGGGGTGAGTGCTCAAAAACTCCGGTGGCCGGTCGCCGTCGCCTAAGGAACCCATCTTGCGCCACAGACTGACCGCAGCATCCGGTTCGTAGCCCGCTTTGGCGGCTAACATCATGCCGATATGGTCCGCCTCTGATTCTCCAGCGCGACTGTTAGGTAAGGTCAAAGCCATTTGGGCAGCCAGTGCCGCGCCTTGCAGAGCTGCTTGTGAGTCCGTGAGAATGCCGGTCACCAGTGCGCCCATCTGGCCTGCCATGGCCACAGACATGCGCTCGGCGGTGTGGTTGGCCAGCGCATGACCGATTTCGTGCCCCATGATCTGCGCCATTTCATCGTCGGTGAGCTTGAGCTGCTGGATAAGTCCGGTGTAGATTGCCATGCGTCCACCGGCCATGCACCAGGCGTTCACGGTTTTGGGGTCATTGACAATAGCGACACTCCATTCCCAGTTTTTGGAGTTGGGAAACTGTTTTACGGCCTCGGTAACCAGTCTGCCGGTAATCGTCGCCACGCGCTTGACCAGGCGCGGGTCGCTGACCAGTTGGCGTTTCTGGTCGAATTCGTTCACGGTGCTTAAGTAGGCTTTTTTGGATTCAACAATAGCTGATTGAGGTGATACCAGCATGAGCTGGGAACGCCCGGTGGGGCTGGTGCTGCACCCTGTCAACACGGTGCTGAGCAGTGCGGCGGTGAGAAGCAATTTTTTCATGGCAAATGTTCTACCTTGTAAATGGCACGACAAGCGGCAAAGTGTAAAGCATCGTGCGCTTTTTTGCACAAAGTGGAGCTTGGCAGTTTTTGGGGTGTATCGGTGAGACACGGTTTGGGGTTTTCGGCGCGGACATATTGACCTTGCGCCGCAGTGTCAGGCGCGGGTAGTCACCGCAAAACCATCATCTTCGGCAACAAACTCCAGCCAGCGATTGATGCACACCGGCGCTTCGCCCTGGGTGTGGCTGATAAACATGATGTGTGTATCCGCATTGTCGGCGATGTGATCCACAGCGGTGAGCAGCAGGCGGCGGTGGTGCCCGTCCAGCCCCAGCGTGGCTTCATCCAGTACCAAAACAGCGGGTGATTTCACCATGGCCCGCGCCAGCAAAACCAGGCGTTGAATGCCAAAAGAGAGCTCGTCAAAACGGCGTTGTTGGTAGTCGCTAAGGCCCAGGGCGCAAAGCCAGGCTACAGCGATGGATTTTTGTGCGTCTGTCCAGTTGTCGTACAGGCCACTGGTGTCGAAAAAGCCCGAGATCACCGTGTCTAACACACCCGTCCCCGATGGCCAGTTAATATGCAGGGCGTTATCGAGCTGGCCAAATTTTTGCCGAATATCCCACACCGATTCACCACTGCCGCGGCGCCTGCCGAACAGGCTGATATTTTGGCCGTAGGCTTTGTGGTTGTCGCCCGTTATAAGGCTTAACAAGGTGGATTTGCCACAGCCGTTGGGGCCGCTGATTTGCCAGTGCTCGCCCGGTTTTACACACCAGTTTACGCGGCTTAGCACCTGCGTATTGCCGTAGCTGACCGACACATCATGCATTTCTACCAGAGTCTGATCCGGAGCAAGCTGATAGGGCCGGGCGGCAGCTTGTGGCAGTTCGCCAAAGGGTGTAACGGGTGGATTCAACAGCGCCTGAACCTTTGTATCGGCAAGCACCGCATCGCGCTCGCCACTGGCAACGACACGCCCCCTGTCCAGAACTAAAACGTGGCTGATATTTTGGGGAATATCCTCACTTTGACGACACAGCAATAACACCGCTTGCTCGCTTTGCAATAGTTCATCAATAGCGGATCGCATGGTTTGCTGGCTGTGTTTGTCCAGCCCATCCAGCGGATTATCCAATACCAATAATGCCGGGCGGGCGAGAATACCCTGCGCCAACAGCGTTTTGCGCATCTCGCCGGTGGAGATAAAGCGCAGGCCTCGGCGTTGCAGCGCTGTAAGCCCCAGTTGCTCGATCCAGTAGTTGCGTTGCGTCGTATCGCCCACGGGTTCCAGAAGCTGTTGCACCGTGGTGCCCGCATCCTGAGCGTTGGCGCTGAACTCTGACATATCCAGCTTTTTATCGCGTTCCCACAGGCTCTTTTGCGCTTCAAAACAGACGTAGGCCGTGCCGCGCTGGGTGAGCGAATCACACTGCCAGTAGTTGCCCGAAATATGATCGAGTTGCTTGCAGATAATTTTTGCCAGGCTGGTTTTGCCGCTGCCGTTAGCACCGAGCACGGCCCATTGCTGGCCTTGTTCTATGGTGAAGTTGATGTCGCGTAGCACCGGTTTGGCGCGGTAGCTGAAGTTCAGGTTCTCAAGGCTGAGAAAGCGGGTAGTTTGCACGGCAGATAGCTTAAACAATAAGGTCGGTGGTATTGTAGCAGTTTTGTGTTGTCGCGGGCATGATTAATCGGGTGTCCGCAAAACAGGGATTTTCGTGGTGCGCAGTGATTTACAGCATTTGCAGGATAAACTTGCAAAACACAGTCCGAAGATGCAGGAGCGTCGCGCCCAGCGCAAACGCTCGGCGGTGGCGATAGTTTTGCAGGAGCAGGATGCAGAACTTCAGGTGCTGATGATTAAGCGCGCGGAAAATGAGCGCGACCCCTGGTCTGGGCATATGGCTTTTCCCGGCGGTCGCCTGGATCCCGAGGATGTCCACGGTTTCGCGGCCGCGGTCAGAGAAACCCGGGAAGAAATCGGGCTTGCACTGGGTGACGACGACCCCTGCATCGGACGTTTGTCCGAACTGAGCGCTGCGCGCCCCGGTCGACCCGATGGCATGTTCGTCACTCCCTATGTGTTTTATCTGCCGCGTGCGGTGAGTTTTACCCCAAACTACGAGGTGGCGGATGTGGTGTGGATTCCGCTGTCATTCCTGCAAAATACCAGTAACCGCAAGTCCCTGAGTATCGAGCGCGGTGGCAAGTGCTACAAGCTGCCCTGTTATAACTACGGTGAGTACTGTGTTTGGGGCTTATCGCTGAGGATGCTGGACGAGCTGATGGAGCTGCTGCGGCGAGACCGGTAATTATACAGCCGACGGCATTGCGCCGCTTATCGACAAGCTTGTATATTGGGCGAGTTTGTAAGCTTTGAGAGTCTTGAATTATGTTCTTAAATAAAAAACTTGGCAGCGCACTGCTGCTTAGTCTTCCTCTGCTGGCGGTATCTTCAGCCGGTATCGCAGAAACTGCCGTTGTGGAAAAACTTAGCTATCCCGAGACCCGCCGTGAAAACGTGGTCGATGACTACCACGGCACCAAAGTCGCCGACCCATACCGTTGGTTGGAGGGCGATGTGCGCGATGTGCCAGAGGTGGCTGCCTGGGTAGCCGCGCAAAACAAGGTCACCCAGCAGTATTTACAGTCCATGCCTGAGCGCAAGGCCATCGAAAAGCGGATGACGGCGCTGTGGGATTTCCCCACCGTGGGTTTGCCCGTCAAAAAAGGCGAGCGGTATTTTTATCGCAAAAATACCGGCCTGCAAAATCAGAGTCCGGTGTATATGGTCAAGAATCTGGACGCCAGGCCGACAACGGTGATCGATCCAAACCAGTGGTCAAAAGATGGCACCGTGGCCCTGGCGGATGTCAACTACAGCCCCAAGGGCAATTACATCGCCTACGGCGTGCAGGAATCGGGTTCTGATTGGCGCGTTGGGCGGATTTTGGATGTCAACAGCGGCAAGGAAATTGACGGTTCCTTTGCGGGGCCAAAGTACGGTTTTTACACCGCATGGCTCAACGATGAAAGCGGCTTTTATTACGCGCGTTTTCCTATTCCTAAGCAGGGCGCGGATTTTCAGAGCTTGAACCATTTTTCAAAGATATATTTTCATAAACTCGGCACGCCGCAAAGCGCCGATAGGGTCGTGTTTGAAAATAAGGCGCAACCCGAGTGGGGCTTTTGGCCGCAGCTTACCGATGACAACCGTTTTCTGGTGGTTTACACCAGCAAGGGTACCGATGACAACAACCGCGTCAATGTGTTTGATTTGTCCTATCCCGGTACTGAGTCGCTTGCGTTGATTGACAATTTTGACGCGGCCTGGCAGTTGGTGCACTCCGTTGGCAGCGAGTTGTATTTTGTCACCAACGACAAAGCACCCCTGCGCCGGGTGATTAAAATTGATGTGAATAAACCCGAGCGTAAACACTGGCAGGAGATTATTCCAGAGCAAAAGCTCAATCTCGCCGGTATCAATTTTGTTGGCGGTGAGTTTATCGCCAGTTATTTAAAAGACGCCGCTACGCAGGTGCGTCGTTTTAATTTGCAAGGTAAGCCGCTGGGAAATGTCAAATTACCTGGCGTGGGTACAGCCTACGGTTTTGGTGATAAGGCCGAGGCCACCGAGACTTTTTATACGTTCTCAAGCTATGTGCGCCCGCCCACAGTGTTTCGCTATGACATTAAAAAAGGTGAGTCCAGGGTTTGGCAGCAGCCCGAACTGGCGTTCAACCCCGATGACTACGTCAGTGAGCAGGTCTTTTACCAGTCCAAAGACGGCACCAGAGTGCCGATGATTATCAGCTACAAAAAAGACCTGCAGAAAAACGCTAAAACCCCAACGCTGCTGTACGGTTATGGCGGTTTTAATATTTCCATTAAACCCAGCTTTTCGGTGCCGGTGTTTACCTGGATGGATATGGGGGGTGTATACGCTGCGGCGAATTTGCGTGGTGGTGGCGAATACGGCGAGAAATGGCACAGGGCTGGCACCAAACTCAACAAGCAAAATGTGTTCGATGATTTTATTGCTGCGGCACAGTATTTGATCAAGCATGAATATACCAGCCCAGAGCACCTGGCGATTTACGGTCGCTCCAATGGCGGCCTGTTGATTGGCGCAACCATTAACCAGCGTCCCGATTTATTCGCCGCGGCGCTGCCCTCGGTGGGCGTGATGGATATGCTGCGTTTTAATCAGTTTACCGCAGGTCGTTACTGGGTAGACGATTACGGTTCATCGGCAAATCCCGATGAGTTTAAGGCGCTGTATGCCTATTCGCCTTACCACAACACTGCAAACCGCGATTATCCCGCGGTAATGGTAAACACAGCCGATACCGATGATCGCGTTGTGCCCGGTCACAGCTTTAAATATATTGCCGCGCTGCAGCACGATTATCAGGGAGACAAGCCCGTGCTTATTCGTATCGAAAGCAAGGCCGGTCACGGCTCGGGCAAACCCACGGCGAAAAAGATCGAAGAGTATGCCGACATGTGGGCCTTTATTGCACGTCATACCGGTTTGGTATTACCAGAAGCTTACGCTAAGTAAGGACAAGTGTTTTCATGTTTTGCGATTGTTAAATGCGTCCTGCCCCATATGGGGTAGGACGTGTTTCACTCTGCAAGCCTGATATTGAGAACGTCTCAATTTTTCCCGAAAAATCCATTTTCTGGTGAAATATCCGGGTTAAACCAGCAACTGCTCCACTGCCCATAAAATCATTTCTGCATCATCGCCCGCGCGGTGGTGTTTGAAGTCGCCGCCTTCGATTTCCTGTGTTTTGCGGTAGTCTTCCTGTAAGGCATACATCCGTTTTAGTTGCTCTTCATCAAACAGCGCGCCTAAAAACTCGACGTTAAACGCGCGTTTCACGCCGGCATCCATAAATAACACATCTATCCAGAACGTATCCATATACAGGGAATCCACGTACAGTGTTTCGCCCTTAAACAGTTTGTTCAGTGTGTTCGCGACACTGGCTGCGGGCAGACCATCTGTGCGTAATTGTTCACGGGAGATGTGGTGGATGTTTTCTTCGGCGAAACTGTCCCAAAACGTCCAGTCATTCATAGGCTGAATTAACCAGCTTTGGGCCTGTTCACCCCTGGCGCAGGTGCCAATTTCAATCGGGTAGCTGTGTTCGCTAAGGCCGCTGGCTTCTATATCCAGGATGATGATATTTTTCAAAGGTTCACCTCGCTTGGCGCAAAAACGATTTGGTATTGTTTTTTAAATCGCGCAGTTTTTGATCGGGTTTTGCTGCCTCCGCCAGGGCTTCGGCGTTGGTTTTTCCGTCGATGTAGGCTTGAATGAGTTCCAGCATCACTGGCGACATGGCAGGGTTTCGCTCCCAGCGCGGGGCGTTGATCAGATTGCCCGTTACCCACCCCTGTTCCTGTTTTAACCAGTAACCGCCACAGCTTGACAGGCTGTAATCGCCCACACGGCCATAGCTGACGTTGGGAGTGTGCGGATTAAAACCCCCGGGTACGTCCTCTGTGATTTTATGCAGTGCAAATATCCAGGTGCTATCAACGGGAAAATCTTCAGCCGGTGGGCGGCATAAATCCCCGGTTTTTAGCCACACGCGGATGGTGTCCTGCCAGAGTTTGCCGCGCATCACATCAAGGGGCAGCAGGTCGATGGCGTTGCCTTTGTTTTCTATGACCAGGGCGTTTACCACGAGGTCGGCTTTTGCTTGCACCTTGGCAAAACCGCCACCCCACAGGCATTGACAGTCTTCAGCCAATGCCGTGGCGGGCAGGCTAAGTAGAAATAATAGCAACAGTTTATTGCAGAAGTTTTGCCGCATCTTTTGCAAAGTAAGTTAAAACAGCACTGGCGCCAGCGCGCTTAAAAGCCATCAGTGACTCCAAAATCACGGCCTCACGTGCCAGCCAGCCCCGCTCGAAAGCCGCGCAGTGCATGGCGTATTCACCGCTTACCTGGTAGACAAAAGTGGGGGCTTTGAGTTCATCGCAGATGTGCCGCAGGACATCTAAATAGGGCATGCCGGGTTTGACCATCAGCATGTCTGCGCCCTCGGCTAAATCCAGCGCACATTCGTGCAGGGCTTCATCACTGTTGGCGATATCCATTTGATAGGTATATTTGTTGCCGCCTTTCAGGGCTGAAGCCGACCCCACCGCATCGCGAAATGGCCCGTAATAAGCGGAGGCGTATTTGGCGGAATAGGCTAAAATCAGGGTGTTGGCAAAACCTTGTCCCTCCAGTACTCGGCGAATGGCGCCGATGCGCCCGTCCATCATATCCGACGGTGCGACAATATCCGCGCCCGCCTGGGCGTGAGACAGCGCCTGTTTCACCAGTGCTTCACTGGTGGCATCGTTTAATACGTAGCCTTGCTGGTCGATTAAGCCGTCCTGGCCGTGGCTGGTGTAGGGATCCAGTGCCACATCGGTGATAATGCCCAGCTCCGGCAGGGCGTCTTTAAGTGCTTGTACCGCGGTTTGCACCAGGCCGTTTGGATTCCAGGCCTCCGCTGCATCATCGCTTTTGCGGTTGCTGTCGATCACGGGAAACAGGGCAATAGCGCGAATGCCTAAGCGGTGTAACAGTTTGGCCTCGTCGACTAGTAAATCCACGCTCAGGCGTTCGATGCCCGGCATAGATGGCACAGTCTCGCGCTGATCTTTACCCGGTAGCACAAAAACCGGGTAGATTAAATCCGCCGGATTCAAACTGTTTTCGCGCACCAGGTCGCGGCTAAAGTCATGGGCGCGCAGACGGCGCATTCTGGTGTTTGGAAAATGGCCTCGGTGCGATTGAAAACTCATTGGGCATTTCTCACTGATGTAAAAGCGCGGGTGGCGATGGCGAGGGTTTCTTCGATGTCGGCCATGGAGTGCGCGCTGGACATAAAACCCGCTTCATAGGAAGCCGGTGCCAGGTAGACGCCCTGTTTAAGCATAGCGTGGAAGAAGTGATTGAACTGCGCATTGTTGCAATTCATCACTTGCTGATAATTGCTGATGTTTTCTTCTGCGGTGAAAAACCCGCCAAACATGGTGCCGGCGTGATTTGTGGTAAAGGCAACATCGGCTTTTTCCGCGGCGAGGCGCAGGCCAAAGGCGAGGGTGGCGGTGCGTTCAAACAGCGGTTTGTAAAAGCCGGGCTTGCCAATCACCTCAAGTGTGGCAAGCCCGGCTGCCATCGCCACAGGGTTGCCCGACAGTGTGCCCGCTTGATACACCGGTCCCGTTGGTGCGATATGCTCCATGATTTCGCGCTTGCCACCAAAAGCACCGACGGGCATACCACCGCCGATCACTTTGCCAAGTGTGGTGAGATCTGCTTCGATATTGTAAAAACCCTGCGCGCCGCTTAAGCCAAAGCGAAAGCCGGTCATCACCTCGTCGAGAATCAGCAGCGCGCCGTGGCGACTGCACTGCTTGCGCAGGGTTTCTAAAAAGCCAGGCAGTGGTGGAATACAGTTCATATTGCCCGCTACCGGCTCAACAATGACCCCGGCAATCAAATGGCCGTGCTCGGAGAAGGCGTTTTCGACGGCTTCGCTATCGTTATAGGGCAGTGTCATGGTGTGGGCGGCCAGTGCTTCTGGCACACCGGGAGAACTGGGTACACCCAGGGTCAGTGCGCCGGAGCCCGCTTTAATTAACAGCGAATCGGAGTGGCCGTGGTAGCAGCCTTCAAATTTCACGATGGTGTCGCGCCCGGTAAATCCGCGCGCCAGGCGAATCGCGCTCATGGTGGCCTCGGTGCCGGAATTAACCATGCGTACCAGATCCATATTGGGCATGATGTCACAGAGGCGTTCGGCCAGCGCAATTTCAAGTTCGGTGGGGGTACCGTAGCTCAGGCCCTTTTGGCACTGTTCAATAACCGCCTGGCGCACCTTGGGGTGATTGTGACCCATAATCATCGGCCCCCAGGAGAGCACATAATCGATATAGCGTCGCCCTTCGGTGTCGTACAGGTAAGCGCCGTCGCTGCGGTCGATAAACAGGGGCGTGCCGCCCACGGCCTTGAAGGCGCGCACCGGCGAATTCACTCCGCCGGGAATGGATTGTTGTGCGCGTTCAAACAGTTGTTTAGAGCTGGTCATCGGTTTTGTCCTTAGGTGTCAGCATGACTGGTCTTGTTGGCTTTTTTTAAGTCATGCAGCATAAAGTCTTCGATGGTATGCAGTGATACCACACCTAAAATCGTTTTGTTGCGTGAGGTGTCGCGACCATAGACACAGGCGGCCTGAGCGTCTTTACCTTGTAGGGCATCGAGTGCCTGGCGCAGGGAGGCCTGCACCGGAATCGTCGTCACCGCGAGGCGCTGCACGGTTGTGTTGGAAATATCGCGCGGCGTGTTGTCGCTTTCACTCGCTGCTGCGCTGGGCTTCTCTTCGCCGTCATCCCTAGTGTCTTGCGCGATGGGGTTTTCATCCAGCCACGTGATCAAATCGCTGCCGCGCACCAAATACAGCGGTTGTTGGTCGCGTTCTATCAGACACCATTTCGGTGTGGCGCGGCGCAGGGATTTTTCCGTATCCGGCGCGAGATTTACCGGTACGTTTTTCACGTTGATATCCATACAGGAGCTGACGTGAGTGCTGTGCAGCAGTTGATTGAGCGGGTCTTGCGGCATCAAATGACGGGTGCGGCGCAGCGCCATTTGATGCGCGGAATCCTGTTTGAACAGTTCTTTGTTAATCAAGGTCGCAGCGATAATCGCCAGCATGGCGGGCATGACGATGCTCACGGTTTGGGTCAGTTCCACCACGGCCAACATCGCCGCCAGCGGTGCAGCGAGCAGCGTGCCCATTGCCGCTGCCATGCCGATAACCACGTAGAGCAGCGGTTGCGGCCCGTATTCTGTGAGCAGGCTGGGGCTGATAATGGCGAACACACCACCGACACAAGCGCCCATCACCAGGCTTGGGCCGATCATTCCTATGGGCATTCCCATGCCGCAGCTAAAACTGGTGGCGATGAGTTTGCACAGTAAAATCAACAGCAGGGCGGTGAGGGCAATGTTGTTTTGCATGATGTCGTTGAGAGAATCATAGCCAAGCCCGAGAATTTCCGGCACCAGTAACGCCAACAAGCCGGTGAGTACACCACCGGCTAAAAAACGCAGTATTACCGGCAGGTTCTGAAATCTGGAAAACAAACGCACCAGGCGAATAAACATACCAATAACAATACCGCAGCAAATACCGAGGGCTAAAAACAGCGGCACTTCTGCAACCGAGGTGATGCCGACAGCGGGAATGGTGAAAATCGGGTCGCCAAAGCGCAGGTAGTGACTGATGACCTGCGCTGAAGCTGCGGCGAGTATGATGGGGATAAAACCCACCACGGTGTATTCGCATAGGATCACTTCCATAGCGAAAATAACACCCGCAAGCGGCGTGTTGAATGCCACGGCAATACTACCCGCTGCACCGCAGGCCACTAAAATGCGTAAACTGTTGTTCGGCAGTTTCAGGCGCTGGCCAAACAGGCTGGCGATAGCGCTGCCCAAATGGACGCCAGGGCCTTCGCGCCCACCGGATTGACCGGTGGCCATGGCAATCGTGCCGCCGACAAACTGCATGACAAGGTTCACCCCCGGCAGCGCGCCGTAGTTGGTGTTCAAGCGGCGCAGTACATGTACCAGACCGACCTCGCGGTGTTCCGGTTTTACTCTGGCAAACAATAGACCCAGCACCAGGGCTCCAACCACGGGTAGAGCGAAGTGCAGTGTGCGCGGCAGCGCTTCAAAGCCGTCCGCATCGCTTTCTATCAGCAACAGCTCTGCCAGCAGCTCGATACTTTGGTTGAAAGCGAGAACCAGTAAGGCCGAGATCAAGCCAGCGATGATGCCTAAAATCGCGTAGGGAATCAGAGAGCTGTATTGAGTCAGTGTGTCGCGCCAATGGCGTAATAGTGCAACCATAGTGAGTGTTGTTGGTGTTTCCGTCTTTTATCGTTTAAAGCGCCGCAGGAGCGTCATACTACCAGCAATTGCGACTCACGGGGCGTTTTGTGTTAGGGTCTTAGTGTTTTTTAACAAATGAGGGAGGTGTTTGTGTTAAGTGTTGGTATTGTCGGTGGCACGGGCTATACCGGCGTAGAATTGTTGAGGTTGCTGGCGGGTCATCCCGAGGCTGAGGTGAAAGTGATTACCTCGCGTGCGGAGCAAGGTCGGCGACTGGATGATTTATACCCCAATTTACGTGGCCACTACGATTTGGTCTTCACTGCACCGGATATCGACAGACTGGCGGCCTGTGATGTGGTGTTTTTCGCCACGCCCCATGCGGTGGCTATGAATACGGTGCCCGAACTTCTGGCGCGCGACACTAAAGTGGTTGATTTGTCGGCGGACTTTCGCATCCGCGACGCGCAGCTGTGGGCACAATGGTATGGCCAGCCCCACGCCTGCCCGGAACTGCTTGAGCGTGCCGTGTATGGTTTGCCTGAACTCAACCGCGAACAGATCAAAACCGCCGAGATTGTCGCCTGCGCAGGCTGCTACCCCACCGCAGTGCAATTGGGTTTTATGCCTCTATTAAAGGCGGGCTTGATTGCGCCGGACTCTCTAATCGCCAGCGCTGCCTCCGGCACCAGCGGCGCGGGGAGGCAGGCAAAAATTGATACCCTGCTCAGTGAAACCGCCGACAGCTTTAAAGCCTACGGCGTTAACGGTCATCGCCATTTGCCAGAGATTGAGCAGGGCTTGACGCAAATGCACGGAGCACCCGTCAGGCTCACCTTCGTGCCGCATCTGGCGCCTATGGTGCGCGGCATTCACGCCACCTTGTTTGCCCGTGCAACGGCTGATGTGAGCGATGTGCAGGCTTTGTATGAGCAGGCCTATGCGGATGAGCCCTGCGTGGATGTCTTGCCAGCAGGTGTCTTCCCGCAAACACGCAGCGTGCGCGGGGCAAATATGTGTCAGTTAGCGGTGGCGGTGCCACAGAATCGCGACACCGTGGTGATTATGGCGGTGGAGGACAATCTGGTGAAGGGCGCCTCTGGGCAGGCCATTCAGGTGATGAATATAATGTTTGGTCTGCCGGAGACCAGCGGCCTTGAGGTAGTGGGCTTGTTGCCGTGAATGACCGCTATGTCACCGTAGTGCGGCGTCGCCATGTGCGCTATCGTGAGATTGTGGTCTCAATTGCTGCGGTGGTGGTTTTGTTGGTGCTGGTCGTGGGCTTTTTGCTTGGCCAGCACGCTGCGCTCAGTGCCATGAAAAGCCGAGAAGTCACACCCTTGCCACCGCCAGTTGTCGAGACTGGTGGGCATTGTGAACAGGCCGGGCAGGAATTGCAGGCAGCGTTACAAGAGGCCAGAGTTCAGCACGAGGTCGATGTGACGGCGCTTGAGCTTGCTCGCCAGGATCTTTTGGCAAGGGACAAGCGCGTCGTCGAGCTTGAAGCCAGCCTTGCGTTTTATCGAGGGTTGATGCTGCCTGGCGAATCGCGCAGGGGTGTATCAGCACTTGCGCCCCAGTGGGTTGCGGGCGATACAAGTGGGCAGTACCTGTTTCGTTTAGTTGTCCAGCAAATCAGTCGTGCGCATAAAAAAGTCAGTGGCAAGTTGCGACTGACGCTGATTGGTGAGCAGGCGGGCGACACGGCGGAAATTCCCCTGCACATGGTTAGCGATAGCCATCCGCAGAAACAGCAGAAATTAAATTTTAAGTATTTTCAGGTCATCGAGGGCAGGCTAAGCTTACCTTCGGGCTTTACGCCGCGGGAGGTTCGCGTGGATATCGCGTTGACTAAGCCCCGTAAGAGCAAGACCGCGCAGACCTTTGCGTGGCGGTTACAAGAGGCATTTCGGTATGATAGGTAACAAAAAGCACGCGGCGCCAAAATCCGCTGCGACTACTCTGGTTTCGCGTGAAACGCGCATCGTGGGTGATATATTCTTCAGCGGCAATTTAGATGTAGAAGGCGTGGTGCAGGGCAATGTGATTGCTGAAGGAAATCAGGGCGCATTGCTGCGCGTGGTGGAGAATGGTCGTGTGGAGGGCGATATTGCCGCGCCGACGGTGTATATCAACGGAGATGTGGTGGGCAATGTGCGCGCAGCGGACAATCTGGAGCTGGCCGCAAAAGCCAGCGTTACCGGCAATGTGCATTACAGCCTGGTGGAAATGGCCGTCGGCGCGCAGGTCAATGGCGCGCTTAAGCATATCGATGTGCTTGAAGAGGGTGACGTGGCGCTGCTTGAGGCGGTAGAGGGCGAAGAATCAGCGCAGGACTAATAATTGACTATTTTACTGGGAATTACTAAGATGGCCTGCTGACTTGGCATTGTACAGGAGTTGTTATGTCCGTTGCTGAAACCTTTGATCCCACCGCCATCCGCATGACCGACAGCGCGGTGAATAAAGTGCGCTCGCTGGTTGCCGAAGAAGAAAATGATTCCCTGAAACTGCGTCTTTACATCACTGGAGGCGGTTGTTCCGGCTTCCAGTACGGCTTTTCCTTTGATGAGGAAACCGCGGAAGACGACACAACCATCGAGCGCGATGGCGCGGCCCTGGTGATTGATTCCATGAGTTACCCCTATCTTGCCGGTTCGGAAGTCGATTACAGCGAGGGTTTGGAGGGCGCGCGCTTCGTCGTCAAAAATCCCAACGCCACGACGACCTGTGGCTGCGGTTCGTCTTTTTCTATCTGACCCTCTGATATTCGAACACCGCTGTTTTTTTGCAAAGAACCCCAGCCCGGATATTTCACCAGTACGGCGGCTACTCTACTATTATTCATTTAATATCAATGAGTTATGTAGTGAATAGCAACTTCACGATAGCCCCGCAGGGGTGAGGCGCATGGACGCGCCGAATAAAAATGACTTCGAATCTTGCCCAAAATCATTCAAACCGTAGCTACCGCTACGCTGTTCATGATGTTTGAACAACCTTCTTTGTCATTTTTCCCGAAAACTCCATTTACTGGTGAAATATCCGGGCCAGCGCTGCTTGTCAGAGCTGGGGTGAGGGTTGCCTTTGCGTCGGCGCCCTGTTGTGAGCCGCAAATTTAGAAAAATCCCATCGGATCTGTACTGTAGCTGACCAGCATGTTTTTGGTGTGTTGGTAGTGCTCCAGCATCATCTTGTGGTTTTCGCGGCCTATGCCGGATTTTTTGTAGCCGCCAAAGGGCGCATGTGCCGGGTAGACGTGGTAGCAGTTGGTCCACACCCGACCCGCCTGAATAGCTCTGCCCATACGGTAGGCGCGGTTCATGTCGCGGCTCCAGACGCCTGCGCCCAGGCCGAAATCCGTGTCGTTGGCAATGGCCAGCGCTTCCGCTTCGTCTTTGAACGTGGTCACAGCGACAACGGGGCCAAAAATTTCCTCCTGAAAAACCCGCATGCTGTTATCTCCGCGAAGCAACGTGGGCTGAACATAATAGCCATTGGCAAGACCATCGGGCAGGGTTTCCGCATCGCCGCCGATAATAACTTCTGCACCTTCCTGCTTACCGATTTCAATGTAGTTCAGGATCTTCTCGTACTGCTCCTGTGATGCCTGCGCGCCCACCATGGTTTCTATATCCAGGGGGTTGCCGCGTTTAATAGTGCTGGCTCTGGCGATGACTTTTTCCATAAAGGCATCGTATATGCTTTCCTGTATCAGCAATCTGGATGGACAGGTACACACTTCACCCTGGTTAAAATAAGCCAAGACGGCGCCCTCTATACATTTGCTGAGGAAGTCGTCCTCGTGTTCCAGCACGTCGGCAAAATAGATATTGGGTGATTTGCCACCAAGCTCCACGGTGGAGGGGATGATGTTTGCTGATGCGCATTTTAAGATATGTGCGCCTACAGGTGTTGAGCCGGTGAAGGCAATTTTGGCAATGCGTTTACTGGTGGCCAGCGCTTGCCCTGCCTCGTCGCCGATGCCATTGACCACGTTGACTACCCCGGCGGGTAGCACATCGCTGATCATTTCCATCAGTACCAAAATGGAGGCGGGGGTCTGTTCGGCGGGTTTTAGCACTACGCAGTTGCCTGCAGCGAGGGCAGGGGCGAGCTTCCAGGCGGCCATTAAAATCGGGAAGTTCCAGGGGATGATCTGGCCGACAACCCCAAGCGGCTCGTGAAATACATATGACACGGTGTTTTCGTCGATCTCGCCAATTGACCCCTCCTGCGCGCGAATACAGCCGGCAAAATAGCGGAAGTGATCGGCGGCCAGCGGGATATCGGCGTTTAGGGTTTCGCGCACGGCTTTGCCGTTGTCCCAGGTTTCCGCCACCGCCAGAGTCTCCACATTGGCTTCAATAATATTGGCAAGCTGTAATAGCAGGGCCGAGCGCTGGGCGACTGGCGTTTTACCCCATGCGGGCGCGGCGGCGTGGGCGGCGTCCAGGGCGAGGTTGATGTCTTTTTCGTTGGAGCGCGGTACCTGGCAAAACACTTGTCCGTTTACCGGGCTGATGTTGTCCATGTATTGTCCGTCTACTGGGGGTGTCCATTTCCCGCCGATATAATTCTCATAGCGTTGCTTAAAATTGATGACAGCGCCTTCGCTGCCCGGTTGAGCGTAGGTCATGTTTTTTTCCTCTTATCGTAATGATTCGCGCAATGGGTAGCGCCATCGCATTGTGGGCACGATGGGCGTTCAGGTGCAAGCCTGAGAATACCAGCTTAGACCAAGGTCGAATATTTAGATTTCATCCAAAAAACACCCCGCCTAAGACCCGTGTGCCCGCCGCGCCCGTTACCTGCGGCGCGTTGCCGGCCTGGCGCTGTAAGGTGCGATGGGCCAGCCACGCAAAGGCGGCGGCTTCTACCCAGTCGGGGTGTACGCCCAGAGCCTCCGTACTTGTAAGCCTGGCGTCGGGCAGGTGCGCCTGGATACGGGCAAGTAAATAGCTGTTATGGGCACCGCCGCCGCAGATATAGAGTTCTTTTGCCTGCGGCTTCTGCTCGCCAACGGCCTTGGCAATGCTTGTGGCGGTCAGTTCCGCGAGGGTGCACTGCACGTCTTCGGGAGGGAGTTTGGGGAACTTTGACAGATGGCCTTGCAGCCAGGTGCGGTTAAAGGCTTCTTTTCCGGTGCTGCGAATGCCCTGTTGCTTAAAATACGGATCCGTCAAAAAGCTATGGAGCAGGGCATCATTCAGCGAACCGCGTGCTGCCCATGCTCCGTTTGTGTCGTAGGGTTGCTCAAGGTGTTCTGCGATCCACGCATCCAGCAAATGATTGCCAGGGCCGCTGTCAAAACCGCAGACAAGCTCCCCGCCGTTAAGCAGACTGATATTGGCAAAGCCGCCGATATTGACGATGGCGCGCACGGTGTCAGCTTTGCCAAATGCCACTTGATGAAACAGCGGTGCCAGTGGTGCGCCCTCGCCGCCTGCGGCGATATCGCGGCGGCGAAAGTCGGCCACGGTGGTGATGCCGGTGAGTTCAGCGATGGTGTTTGGGTCGCCAATTTGTACGGTGAAACCATTTTGATAGCCGCTGGAGGGCGGGCGGTGGCGCACGGTTTGACCGTGGCTGCCGATAGCAGCGATGTCCTGTGGCTTATAGCCGCTTTGTTCCAGCAGTGTAAGCGCTGCTTCACCGAACAGCTTGCCCAGTTGGCGATCAAGTTCACCGAGGCGGTCTATTTCATTGTCACCGGGGTGGCTGATAGCTTCGATGTCTGCTTTCAGGGTGCTGGCGATGGGGGCGGCGTAGCTGTAGAGCAGCCGGGTATGGTCTCCCTCTATTTCGCAGAGTGCGCAATCAATGCCGTCGATACTGGTGCCAGAGATGAGACCGATATAGCGCTGCGCAGTCATTGCGCAGCGCCGATACCTTTAGTGCTTTGCGTGTTGATTGATGGGGCCACTGTGTCCTGCGCGTCGGTCGAATTCAGTGCCAGTGTATTGCCCTGAGTAAGCGCTGCCAGTTGCAGCTCGCGCGAGGAAATGGCGGCCTTGAAGCGCGGCATTTCCGCTTTTGCCAGGCGCGTGGCTTTGGGGAGCTTGCGATGGATGGTGCGCGGGTTTCTGTGCACGCCATTGACCAGAAATTCGTAGTGCAAATGCGGCCCCGTTGCTGCACCGGTGGAGCCCACCGTGCCGATGACCTGTCCCTGTTTTACCCGTGCGCCACTGGCAACACGACGTTTGTGCAAATGCAGGTATTTGGTGGTGTATTTCTCGCCGTGGCGAATCACTACGTAGTTGCCGCTGGAGCGGGTATAGCCAGATTTCAGCACGCGGCCATCACCGGCGGCGTAGACCGGCGTGCCGCGTGAGGCGGCGTAGTCCGTGCCTCGGTGCGGGCGATGGGTTTTGTAAATGGGGTGTAAGCGGCGCGGGTTGAAGTTCGAGCTGATACGCGTGAAGTCGACCGGGGCGAGCAAAAAGGCTTTGCGCATGCTGACGCCATCGGCGGAATAGTAACCCACATCGCCTCTGCTGTCTTCATAGCGATAAGCGCTGACGGTTTTACCTTTGCTGGTGTAGGACAGCGCGAGAATATCGCCGCTACCGATATAGTTGCCGTCTAGCGAACGCTGCTCGTACAGCACATGGAAGGTGTCACCCTTGCGTGGATCCAGAGCGAAATCGATAACCCCGCCAAAGATATTGGCCATGCTCATAATCAGGCTTTGCGGCAAGCCCGCGTCTTTGCCAGCCAAAAACAGTGATGAGTTGATTCTGCCGTTGGCCCAGGCCAACTGGGTATCGGGCTCCAGTACAAGTTTGTCAGTTTTCCATTTACCGTCTTCGCGATGGTAGTGCACGGTCTCCAGTGCTGACAGGGTGTGTTTTAGACCGATCAGTTTGTTTTTGTCGCCTGCCTGAAAGGCGAGCGTCTGTCCCGGGAAGATGCGAGCGAGCTTGCCGCCGTCAGGAGCTTCATTTACCACCTGATACAATTGGCTGGCGCTAAAACCCGCGCGTTTGAAAATAAGGGCGAGGTTGTCGCCTTTTTTCACTGTAACGGTTTCCCATTTGGGTTCGTTGGGGGCAAGGCTGGGCGGTGCGAGCAAGTCTATATCGGGGGTAATGTCGCCCTGCACATCGACAATGGTTGTTTCGGTGCGAGCAGTCGCATCATTTTTGTCTTCAGATGCTTCAGCTTCGTCCAGCGCTGTTACAGTGGGCTCGGGTTCGGGTGCAGCAGCGGTCAGCGCCATTGGCTTCGCTTGCAGTTTACTTTCGTTCTTAACGCTATTGGCATTGCCTTGCTCGGCGGGTAAAAAGCATGCGCCTAGAATCAGAGCGGCAGCGGCGGCACTGGCACACACCGCCGGTTTGCTAAGCACCGGCGAGCGGCCCTTCTGTGTGTGGCTCGTTGCGCCACGCAATTTAGGTTTTGCTGACATTGCGAATTATACGCTCGGGTTATTACGTTAGAATTACACTACTGTGATTAGTATAAAGGAAAATTGTTCCCTACCGTAAGGTCGAAAATGCGAAAAGCTTGATTTTATATGCTGTTTACGTATGGTGAGCGGTCAATTTGATGCACCTGGGAATATTATACGATGCCAAACACCTTATTGGCCGATTTGGAAGCACGCGGCCTGATTTTTCAAATGACCGGTGGCGACGAGCTGGGTAAGTGGCTGGATAGCGGTTCGCGCACCTTGTATTCTGGCTTTGATCCGACCGCTGACAGCCTGCATATCGGCTCTTTGGTGCCGCTGATACTGCTGCGCCGCTTTCAGTTGGCAGGCCATAAGCCTTTGGTACTGATCGGTGGGGCAACCGGTTTGGTGGGCGATCCCAGTTTTAAAGCGCAGGAGCGTCCATTGAGCTCCCCTGAGGAAGTACGCAAGCGTGTTGCCAGTCTGAAACAGCAGGTGGCTCACTACGTTGACCTTAACTGCGGTGAAAATGCCGCAGAAGTGGTTAACAACCTCGATTGGACCGAAAATATCAGTGTTTTGGATTTTCTGCGCGATATTGGCAAGCATTTTTCGGTTAATGCCATGATCCAAAAAGAAGCGGTCAAGCAGCGTCTGGCGCGTGAAGATAGTGGTATCAGTTTTACCGAATTTACTTACACGATCCTGCAGTCGATGGATTTTGCCCACTTGGCCGATGTCTACGACTGCACTTTGCAGGTAGGTGGTTCCGATCAGTGGGGGAATATCACCGGTGGTATCGATCTGACGCGACGTCTGCACTCAAAGCAGGTGTTTGGCCTGACCGTACCTTTGATCACCAAGGCTGATGGCACGAAATTCGGCAAGACTGAAAGCGGCACGGTATGGTTGGATGCCAGGCGAACGTCGCCCTACGCTTTTTACCAGTTTTGGCTGAACACTGCCGATGCAGACGTGTATCGCTTCTTGAAATACTTTACCTTTATGTCGGTTGACGATATCGACGCCCTGGAAAAAGCCGATGCCGAGCGCCAGGGCAGGCCCGAAGCACAGGCAGTGCTGGCAGCAGAAGTGACTGAGCTGGTGCATGGTAAAGCAGGTGTGGAGGCGGCGCAGCGTATATCCGAAGCCTTGTTCAGTGGCGATGTGCAAAGTTTGAGCGCAAGCGACTGGCAGCAGTTGCGTCTTGATGGTCTGCCCGCGTCGACCCTGCAGCGCGATCAACTGGAGGGGCAAATGCTGACCCAGCTATTGAGCGAGGCCGGCGTTGTTTCCTCCGGCAAGCAGGTAAAAGATGCTCTTGCCAGAAAAGCGGTATTGGTCAATGGTCGTGAATTGGGTTTTGAGCACAATGCCGACCTGCCCGCGGTATTCGCGACAGATGCAGCCCTGTGTGAGCGCTTTTACCTGGTGAAACTGGGTAAAAAGAAGTATCACCTGTTTGAGCTGGTCTGACATTTCCCTTAATTTTTGGGGTGGCTGTTGTACCTGGGGCGCCCCGGCGTGGCTAGCCCGCCTGTTCCGGTAGGTTGGCCACTGCGGGTTGCGGGTGTCGATAAAAGTTTAGATTTTTTTTGCCAACCCTCTTGCGCTTGAGGCGGTGTCTGCGTATAGTTCGCCTCCCTTTGACGCGAGGGCTGTTTGTTGAGTCTCTACGGAGGCGTTGAGAAACAGAAGGCTTTGCTGGTTGTTCTGGCGAAGCTGACCGAAAAAAACCTGCGATTAAGTGTTGCAAAGTTTAAATCGGTCTGTATAATGCGCGTCCTCGGTTGGGGCGAGCCCCGATTGATTACCTGCACTTCGAGCA
>PDWI01004003.1_pt1 | contig 27601 bp, 19 predicted proteins | sample 1430891 | NCBI WGS metagenome assembly PDWI01 (sample SAMN01162508, study PRJNA174530) | Oral metagenome, whole genome shotgun sequencing project. | biome: Marine environment; feature: Marine mammal; material: Swab sample of the gingival sulcus; isolation source: swab sample of gingival sulcus... | reverse complement strand
CAAGACCGTGCTTATCCCTTCTGAAAATGAAAAGAATCTCAAGGATGTTCCTAAGGATATCCTCAAGGATCTTGAGGTTATTCCCGTGAAGATCATGGACGAGGTTATCGACCATGCTCTGGAAAGCGGTGGTGAACCTGTTTGGGTTAAACAACACGGTGAACCGCCGATTGCCAATAGATTGCTGAAAGAAGAATTGCAAAAGCTGGCACGGCAGTAACATTTAGATTCATATTCCGGTAACAAAAGGCCCGGACAGCGAAGCTGTCCGGGCCTTTTGTTTACGGATTTGTCTATGGGATCACCTTCATGAGGTATGCTTTGTCAGGATCAAGGTACTTCTTGACTAACTCCTGAATTTCTTCGGGCGTGACAGACTTGGCCCGTTCAATGATGTCGAGTTCATAATCCCGATCAAAGCCGAGTGTGAGGAGGCTGGCCGCCTCTCGGCTACGGGAGAGCAGGGATTGATGTTGTTGGTAGTAGTCTCCGACAAGGATATTTTTTGCCCGGCTCAGTTCCTCTTCGGGCAATGGGTTTGTTTTCAGGTCCGCAAGCACCTTGTCGAAGCCAGCGAGGGATTGTTCCACTTTGTCGGGGCTGGTGCCGATGTACAGTGCGATAAATCCGGTATGAAGGGACTGCCACAGAAGTGATGTCACGGTGTAGGCTAGTCCCTGTTTGTCTCGGAGGTCACGAAAGAGGAGACCGGATTGGCCGGAGAGAGCGGCCTTGAGAATTTCAAGACAGGCGGTGGCGGCTCGGTCTGTCTCGCCTGGGGTCGGGAAGACCATGAGCAGATGTGACTGATTGCGGTCCGGGAGCGTGAGTGTGGTTTCATGTTTCGTCTTCCACTGAGGAGTGGTGAACTGGTAAGTCGTGCCGGGAGTAGCTAGCCGTTCGGATATTTCCCTGGAGAATTGTTCGATGGCTACCGCATCAAACTGGCCGCAAACGGCAATGGTCATGGGTTGTTTGGACTGGCGGTCCCAAAAGTCCTTGATATCCGCTTGTGTGAGCTTTTCCACGTCTTCAATGGTTCCCTGATGCAACAATGCATAGGGGCCAGTCTTGAAGAGAAAGGGGAACAGATGGCGAAAGGCGAGTCCCAGAGGACGGTCTTCCCGTTGCTTGATCCCTGCGATCTGGTCCTGCTTTGCGCGTTGTATCTCTTTTTCCTTGAAGGCCGGGGCGGTGAGAACATCCCGCATGAGCGGGAGTATCTTGTCAGTGAAACGTGTCGGGAATTTTGTTTCCAAAGCGAATATGTTCCGTCCGGCATTGGAGCCGAGGGATGTTGTGTAGTCGGAAAGATAATCCTGCATTTGGGTGGCGGACATATGCATGGTTCCACGGGTGAGTGCCTTGGCTGTCAGGGCGGCGAGTCCCTGTTGGTGAGGAGAAAGTTCACCGTCGCCGCCTGTCCAATAAATAGACATGGCGGTGTAGGGCATGGTGCTGTCCGGCAGGAGTACCAGTTTGTTGCCGCCGGGGAGGGAAATCTCCCTGTCATGGGTGTCCATCTGAACGGCTTTGGCTTGTTTGGTGTCCTCTTGAAGCGGCCAGATTGTTTTCGTCACAGCGACGAGATTGTCCGTATTAATGTTGTTGTCCTCCGGAGCAAGAATCACTGTGGCCAGTTGGTCGGGCCGAATAAATTTTTCGTACAGCCACTTCATTTGGGCACGATTGACCTGCCGCAGTGCAAACAGATAATTCTCTTCGGCCTGTTCGCCGTCTTCAAAAAATTCGAGATAGGACACCTTGCCAGCCAGGCCGGAAAGCGTTTCTTTGGTTTGGAACATGGCGTTTTCGATGTTCAAACGGGCTCGTGCGATTTCGTGGTCCGTAAAATTGGCGACATCAAAAGAGGCGAGTTCGGCCATAAGCTCTTTCCAGAATTGGTCGACCTTGTCCGCATCAAGGGTGGCATTGATGTAGAGAAGCCCACCGCGTTCAAGGGTGAGGGGGGAAAGTGAAATGTTGTCAACCAACCGTTTTTCATATTTGAACGTGCGGTAAAAACGGGAAGTGTCATCGCCTCCAAGTAATTGGCAAAGCATTTCCAGACCGGCGATTTCTGCGGATAGTCCGTCAGGAATCGGGAACGCAACCCCCATGTAGACTTTATTCCAGTTGCCGGGGAGCTTGACAACCTGGGGGCCGTCACCTCTTTCTGGAATCTTGAACTTTTCCGGTGGCTGAACCGGACGGGTGTTTTTCAGGTGCCCCAGTAGCCTTTCGGCTTCGGCAAGAGCCTGATCAGGATCGACCTTACCGACTATGGACAGTAGCATGTTTTGTGGTTGGTAGAACGTGGCAATATACTTTTTAATATCTTCCGACGTGGTGGCGTTGATGGTTTCCCGGAAACCGATAATGGGCCACTCGTAGGTGGAGCCTTTCCAGATCATCTTTTGGAAGGACTTGAACAGCTTTCTTCCCGGATTATCTTCGCCCAGTTCCAACTCTTCAAGAACGACCTTTTTCTCACTTTCCAGTTCAACCGGATCAATGGTGGGGTTGAACGCCATGTCCGTGATGACATCAAGGCCGAGATTGAGCTGATCATTGGGGAGTTCCACATAGTATACCGTGTAATCAAAACTGGTAGAGGCGTTGATGTGGCCGCCGACTTCCTCAATTTGACGAGTGGATTCGCCCACAGCGCGTTTTGTGGTGCCTTTGAATACCATGTGTTCAAGCAGATGGCTGATACCGGCAATTTTGGGTGTTTCATAGGCACTGCCTGCATGGACGTAAAGCCGGGCATTGACCAGAGGGAACCTGTCATCCTCCTTGATGAGGACGGTAAGGCCGTTTTTGAGCTTGACTATTTGTGTCGTGCCTTTGGCATCTTCGGCCAAAGAGGGGAGAGGGGATTTTTCCATGTGGACGTCTTTGGATGTATTCATGTGAGCTTGGCATCCGGTCAGGACCATCAATATCCCTCCCAGCAGTAATAGTTTTTTGAACATGTTTTTCTCCATATATCACTTTTGATGAGGAGTGAGTCGGGCAGTCTGTCCTTTTTTCTGTTCACTTTGCGAAGATAACTTACCTTATTCAATATGCAAACAGTTGAACATGCCCCAATCAGCGGGCATAGGGAACTCTACCTGAGCTGGTGTAAAATGAAAACACCTAACCGGAATATTGTCAGAAAAATTATTTTTGTGGAGTTGTGTGCAGAATCTTCAGCAAAAAGATTAAGGTCATGGCATAGTGATTGATATCAACAACATTCACCCCTCAAAAGGAGGACACCATGAAGCGAATAGTTAAAAGATACAACACACTGGCCGGGGATAATGAGGTGACGGCGGGCAACTCTCATGACGCCTGATTGGGCAATAGTCACAGACGTTGCTTGATACAAGGGCAGCGTTGTTTCAAAAAAGATCAGACTTTCCCGTGAGTTTATTTCGGGCAGTTAGCGGTAGTAGAGATTGCGTCCGCCAATGGTCATGAAAGCGTGTTGGAGATTCTTGCGGATATCTTTTCGGCTCCAGACACCCTGAATGTGTCCTCGGGACAGTGCTTTAAAGCAGTTGTGATAGTTGGGAGGAATCTCAATGCCAGTGGTTTCCTTGATAACACCGGGGCCCGCAAAACCGATGCGGGAAGAGCGGACAGCGTACTGGTACGGTGAGCAACCAAGAAAGGAGGCAACTGGTCCGGCGTAAGAATTGGTGTCGTAGAGAACGATGTAAAGCCCACCTTCCTCAATGTATTTGCGAACGGCCATGGTGCACCGGGGCATCTGAATGAGGCCATTGACGCCTTCCTGAATACGTATTCCGGCTGTACCATGAATATAGGCGAGAAAGGGTTGATGTTTGGTTTGGGCCAGTTCCAGGGCTCGAATGAATTTTTCCCCTTCGGCAGCACCGACGGAACCGCCACGGAAGTCGGCAACCAATGTGGCGCACGTCAGGTGGATTCCTTCAAGGGTTGCATTGAACGTTATGCAACTACTTTCAAGTCCGGTTTTTTCTTTTGCCGCAGCAATACGTTTGTCAAAGTTGGGAAAATTCGTCGGGTTGCCGGAAGCGATATCTCTGTTAAATTCGCGGACAGACCCCTGATCAAACAGGTTGTGGAGATACCACTGGTACTCCATGGGGAAATTGTGGCCGCAATAGGGGCACACTCCGGCAAAATCCGTATACAGATCGCGTGCCCATATATCGAAGCAACCTCGTTTGGCGGCATGGGGGCAGGTTACTTCCTTGTCGAGCTTTGCCTGTGGACTGATGTAGGTGCTACTGTTGATCGCTGACGGTTCGGTATTCTCATCCACGGTGGAAAGGCCAGTCAGGTCCATTTCCATCTGCTTGTCGTTCGATGTTTGGATGCTGATTTTTTTGAGCGTGCCGTGATATATGGATTCCATACGTCCGGTTATCACATGAATTTCATCGGTAGCCTCTTCCATGAACCGGATAATGCGTTGTTTGAAGGGCTTCACAATGCCGTAGAGGAGGAAGCCTGTCGTGCTGGAAACAATCCGGCTGCTGGTCGCATTGAGTCTTTCCAGCAGCGAACGGTTGTCCTGGAACGCGTGTTTGGCCAGTTTGCGGTATTTTTTGAATCGACGGTTGACAAGCCGCGCACGGGCACGGTCGTTTAAGGACCAGCGAACAATGATGTCAGAGTGTTTGCGGAAATGGCGGAGAGCCATTGCGCGGAACAGGGATAAGCCTTTGACTGACAAGGTGATTTCATCGGTAGCACGCACAACCTGCTCTCTGACCGTTTTGTAAAAATCAAAGTGGTCAGCCCGGGCACCGAGGGGTGGTTCTTGAATAATTTCATCAATATAACCATTGGCCAGATTGTCGTGGGCAGTGATGCGTTGAGCGATGGCGCACGATTCAATCAACTCCGCTGGTGCGCGTTCTGATCCGCGAATACGGCCTTCAATGGCTGCTGCCCCTTCCGGGGAGATGACCGAGTAGTAGCCGTGGGAGAGCATGAGTCGTTTATCGGCCATGCCGATAGCTTCCGCGCCACCGGAACCGCCTTCGGAAAAGATGGCGATAATGGGAACCGGAAGCCCCGCCATTTCGTAAATGTTTTCGGCGATTTGCTGCGCTGCGCCGGGAAAATCTTCAATGGGGTAGGAGCCGGGAGTGTTGACATATGCATGAATGGGGATTTGCTCGCGAGCGGCGACTTTCATGTATTTGAGTGCCTTGCTGTTTCCCCAGGGCTTGATGGAGCCGCCGTTACGAAATTCCTGCCCATGACCTTTTTCCTGGCCGACAACCATGACCGGTTGATTGATGATTTTTTTCCCTTTGCGCCGCGTGATATACGCACGGGCAATCAACATGCCGGGATCGATGGAATGTTCATCCATGCCGCCGATTTCTGTATAGTTGTCATATACATTCTCAAGGATATCCTTGAGGCAGGTCCGTTGGGGATGCCGAACGATACGGACCTTGTCCATTGCTGTCAGTTGGGCATCAATGGCGGCTTCCATGGTGGAAAGTCTTTTGTCCAGCGATTCGATTGCGCGGGTCGTTCTGTCTTCGGAAGCGGCGTTGTATTTGGCCGGGAATTTTTGAATTTCCTGTGCAAAGGCGTCCAGTTCAGGGCGTGTCTTTTCGCCAAGAATGTCACGGGTGTAATTGACCCGTTCCAGCATTTCATTGAGTTTCTTATCTCTATGCATGATATATGTATCTAGAATTCAAGAAGGTTCGTTGTTTTCTCGATAAGGAAAGGAACATTGGATTTCATGGGTAATCCGCTGGAATCCGATCCGTTGAGGCGAAAATTGTTGAGGAAAGCCAGACCGCGTTCCTTGGCCTCGGCCAAATCCTTGCCCCGGATGATTGCCAGTGCCAGATTGGGATCGTATTCCGTTGGAATCTGATATGGCCTGTCTTGTGGAACGTGGGTGTGGAGTTGTAGCCAGTCCTGTTTGCCCCAACCGAGTTCCTCGATTTTCCCGACCCAAGGGGTGAATCCGTTGACCGTATCTTCGGCGATAAGGCGGTATTCAATGGATACGCCGTCAAAAGTGATGTCGTTTTGAGTGTAGCCGAGAGGTTCGCCCAGGCCGATTCGGATTTGCTCCCGGATGAGATTGACATCATTGTTGCCGCCAATCCGTGCAATGTCGGCTGATACGCCGTTTTCGACCTGAATTCGGGTGTTGACCTCCATCAGGAACGGTTCGCCCTGTGGCGTGACAATCCATTCCCATGTACCAACATTGTCGTATTTGATTTCGCGGGCGATGGAGAGGGAGTCGTTGGTAATGTCATCGAGCAGTTTTTGGGCATCGAACGCATATGCCAGATCAGCCGGCCAAAAGCCGGGCGCGACCTCAATGCGTTTTTGCCGACCAGGACTTTGGACCGAGCAGTTTCTTGTGCCGAAATGCACGGGGGGGGTCTCATAGCGGTCAGCGACTATTTGCACTTCAAGGTGATTGAAGTTGAAAACTCTCTGCTCAATCAGGATTCCCTCATCATTGAAGGTACGTAGGGAGAAGTTTCGGATTCGACGATAGGTTTGACGGAAACGTGCCATATCTTCGCATTCGTCGATACCCATACCTCCACCTCCGGCAGAGGCCTTGACCAAAACCACCGGGCGGCTGATTCCCATTTTTTCCTGAAATCCAAAGAGACTTTCAGCAACGGCTTCGGCTTCCAATTCATCGTAGATGGCCCTGTCGGAGCCGGGAACGGTCGGTACACCCAGCTTGCGTGCAAGACGTTTGGTGTTGATTTTGTCCCCCAAGTCCCGGATGACTCGCCAGGACGGGCCGATGAATGTCATGGGGCGGTCTCGTTTTGTTACGCGTCGGGCAAAACGGTAGTTTTCGGAGAAAAAACCATATCCGGGGTGTATTGCCGTTGCCTCGGCATCATCTGCCACGGCCAGGATGTCACCAGCGTCAAGGTAGTTGTGAATGCGGTAGAGTGACTTTTCGCCACCGAGTTTGCGGGCAACATCGACATGGCCGGATTGCTCATCTTCTTTTGTGTATACTGCGACAAAGGGGAGGCCGAGTTCGTGGCATGCTTCCATAATCCTGATGGCTATTTCTCCCCTGTTGGCGATAAGTACTTTATTACCTTCCGTGTTCACGGGAATATGTATCTCCTGCGATTGATTTTGAAGCTACTCTAAATAGCTCTTCTTGAGCGTTCTTGCAAATGCTTTGGAAGAATACTTTTATCTTTTATACCATAGGGTTAATACGAAACGTGCGTTTGAAATACGGATTGTAAATCTTGCACAAAAGACCAAGTAACAGTTGAGACCGGATTAAGGAAGATGATGCCAATTGTCAGAATTGACACCATAAAAAAGGTTCATCCGTTTGAGGGTACTTTCCCATCATAGACCCCGCGCCGACAGGCGTGAAGCGGAGCTAGCGCGGCTTGGCCCTCCCGCGCTTCCTGGCAGATCAAACGCGTGAACAATCTTTTGCTTTGGTAACCTTGCCACACGCGTTCTCATGGAGAAAAGGACGTTTGACCCGGATGAGCCTAAAAAGATCAGGCTGATAAGCTGTCCGCTTTGATTCGTGCCTCATCCAAGTAACTGTCTTTGGGCTATTTTGTCTTGTGGGTGAACACGCCATCCCAGTTGTCGCCGGGATGTTGCTGTTCGAGTTCCTTGCACCGGTTAATATACAGATCATGGAGCACCGTTTCGGTCCCAGTTGCTTTCAGGTCTGTGAAGAGCGTGCGTGCCTTGTCGAACTGCATTGCCAGATACAGGGCATGTGCTTCTTCATATTTTTGTAGTTCCGCTTCACGTTTTTGGGCATCTTCAAGGCGATAGGCGGTGTAAATCGTTACCGGTTCTTCTTTTCCCTTGACGCGGACGTTGTCCAAAATCCTGAAACGATATTTTCCTGTGCAGGCATCGACAATATTTTGGCTGACGATCAATTTTTGTCCGTAGAATTTGGTCAAGCCTTCCAGCCTTGAAGTAAGGTTAACATTGTCACCGATGAGGGTGTAGTCGAACAAATCGGCCGATCCCATATTGCCGACCCGTACCGGACCGGAGTGTATGCCGATGCCCACGGCTATGCCAAAGCCGTATTTTTTTTTGAAGACGTCATTGAGTTCTACAAGTTTGTCTTGTTGGAGCAAGGCTGCTTCAAGGGCTTTTTCCTGATGGTTTTCTATGTCGAGGGGCGCATTCCAGAAAGCCATGACGGCATCACCGATGAATTTGTCCAAAGTCCCTTGTTGTTCCGTGATGATACGCGTCATGGGGGTCAAATAATCATTCAACAGGTTGGTTACCTGGGTTGGTATCAGCTTTTCCGAAAGGGATGTAAAGCTACGAACATCGGAAAACTGGACGGTGATTTCCTTTTCCTGTCCTTCCAGTGACAGGGCATGCGGATCATCCAGGATTTGTGAGATAACGGAAGGGGCCAGGTAATGGGCAAAAGCACTGTGGATGAATTTTTTGGCATGCTCTTCGCGCCAGACTTTGATCAGGGTCAGCAAGGTGAAGGTGAGGGCCAGATTGAGGTAAGAATACAGGGGAGAAATGTAAATGTCGTGTTTTGTGTATAGTCCGACCGCCCCCAGCCACATACAAAGTCCCATGGTAATAAGAGGGACAACCATCCAGGCGGCTTTGGACCACATGAGGAGCAGGGTGGCGGTCAGACCAGCCGCAATCATGCCAAGGAATTCCAGACCTTTAGCCCAGTCCGGTTTGGTCAGAAAGTCCTTGGACAGGATGTTGTCTACGACCGTTGCATGGGCCTCGACTCCGGGATAACTCGGATCAAGCGGGGTGGCCCTGATGTCTTTGAGGCCGGAGGCAGAAGTGCCTATAAAGGCAATTTTACCGCGTAATTCTCCAGGCTTCAGGCGTTTTTGGAGCACGTCGGTTGCGCTGATGTATCGAAATGTTTTGGAAGGGCCGCGATAGTTGATGAGCATGCGTCCGCGATTGTCTGTCGGGATAACTATTTTGCCCCATTTGATCGATTGAATACCTTGAGTGGTCATTTTCATGACCAGATTTTTGACCCCGGTTGCCTGCATCAGGGCGGCAAGGGCAAGGCTTGGATAGAATTTCTTATTCCAACTGAACAAAAGCGGAACTTTGCGATAGATGGAGTCTTCGTCTGCCGCAATGGAGATAAAGCCGGTCTGTTGGGCGGCACTTGCGAGTACGGGGAGAGGGCAGATAATATCTTTGGCATTGAGCAGAGCGTCGTGGGGAGAGGGCGCTCCTGGGGCTGACAGGACAGTGACTTTTGCTGGGCGAATCAAGCAGTTTGCGGTTTTTGGCCCTATTTCATGATCTGTTTTTTGGGCGTTGGCGATAAAGTCTATTCCCAAAACAAAGGGCCCTGTTTTGAGATTGCGCGCCAACAATTTGTCGTTGTCCTGAAGTGACGGCGGCAGTCCTTTGATTGTCGTGTCCAGTTTCAGTTCTTTTTTCCATTGCTTTTGCAGTACAGAGGGGGACGTCTTGTCAGGTTCGGCAAATATGATATCGGTTGCCACAGCGGAAGCACCGTATGCCTGGAGCAGCTTCAACAGTATGGCGATACGATACCGCGGCCATGGCCACTGCCCCATCTCAGTAAGACTTTTTTCGTCAATATCAATAATTATAGGTACATCTGTGGCCTTATCGGTATGGTAACTGATCAGGCATTGGTCATAGAGCTTGTGATCAAGAAAGCGGAGAAATTGCGGTTGGGCAATAAAGAAAAAAATCATGAGTGCGGAGGTGGCGATGCCTGCGCTCAAAAGAATGATTTGGTCTTTTTTTATTATTTTTTTTAGAAATCGGAACATGCGTTGCTATCCTGTATGTGACCGCAGTTGAGGTTGTTCGCTAATGGTTTTTATTTTTTACCTAAATCTATATGGTTTTTGTTGTTGTCGCGATTTGTGTTTTGTAGTATATGAAAAAAATTAGTTATGGGTTTTTAATCGTTTGAATTGGTTGAAGTTATTGCCAATTGGGTTTGTTTTTGGGATATTTATACATAGGGGAGAGTGTTTTGAAAAGGCTACTCGTAAATATTTGTTTGATTTTGGCCACGCTAAGTCTCTCTGCAACTGATTATGGTGTTGCGTTTGCTCAAGATACTCGTGATATGCGCCTCGACGTTTTGCTGGAGGAATTAGTTGAATCGCATGACCGCATCAAGGCGTCAGAAGCCCAACTGCAATCCGCTCAACATCAATTGGAAAGCGCACAGGGGGCTTGGTATCCGCAATTGAATGTCATAGTGGAAGGTGGCAGGGAAAACATAAAAAAGCCGACAACGAATGGCACCAATGGTGCGACACAGTATACTCGAAACAGCCAGACCTTGAGTGCGACGCAGACTATTCTTGATTTCGGAAGCGTTTCTGGACCGATTTCGTCCGCAGAAGGTCAGGTTAAGGAATCCGGAGCCGTGTTGAGTCAGACCAGGCAGGAAGTCATTGCGCTTGGCATTGTCGCCTATCTTCGTGTTGTTCGTTCAAGGGAGTTGGTAAAATACGCCAAGCGTTCAGAAGAAAGTATCAAGGAGTTGTCCGGCATGCAGGAAACCCTGGTTGAACGCGGTGCCGGGTATTCTTATGAAGAACTTCAAGTCAAAGGGCAACTTGCCGGCGTGCAGTCGTACAGGGTGACGCAGGAACGTGAACTGAATACCGCCATAAATAATTTTAAGTCTGTTTTTGGTTTTGTGCCGACAGAAGAGAACGTTGCCGCTATGACTTCGGTTCCTGTTCCGGCTAAGTATTTGCCCGAAAGCATTGATGAAGCCATTGCCATCGCATTTGAGAATAACCCGATTTTGCTTGAGGCAGCACATTCGTTGGAGCGGTTGAAGGGGGATCTGGCTACGCAGGAGTCAGGATATTATCCTCATGTGGACGCCATCTTGGAGGCTGAACGCAAAGAAAATGACCAAGGTGTCGCAAATGTACGCACCGAAGAACGGGCTACGTTGCAATTAACCTATAATCTGTTCTCCGGTTTTCAGGATACAGAGAATATCCGTTCCGTGAAATCCCAAATGACAAGCACCAAACGCATGCTTCTTGATCGGCGCAGGACTGTTGAGGAAGGGGTGCGTAACGCATGGTTGGAACTGACAACCTTGCAACAGAACGCCAAATTGTACCAAACACAAGCCGATATTACCTGGGAATTTCTCGGATTGGTCAAAAGGAAAAAGGCAACAGGTGAAGATGTGCCCCTGTTGGATATTCTTGTTGGCGAAAGAGATTATATCAACGCCATAAGTGCCAAGGTCGCTGCGGATATGGATATCATGATTGCCGGGTACACCCTTTTGTATGAAATGGGCTTGATCACTAAAGATATCACCGAAATGTAATCATTTTGTTTTGTATCGTTTTTCGTGGTCTACTGGTTTTGAGGAGTTGACATGAACGAGCTATTCAGACGGCTGTTCCAGTCAAAGTCCCTTGCTGTGGAAGTTCTTGTTGCTTCGTTTTTCGTCAACATTTTGTTTCTCGCATCACCGATCTTTGTCATTCAGATATTGAGTCGGTATATCGGCTACGGATTTGACGGGACGCTGTATACCCTGACCGCAGGGATGCTTATTGCCCTTGTTTTGGGAATGGCTTTTTCCGTTATACGAACCAGAATGTGTGCCGCTGTGAGTGCGGAGCCAGATCGACTGTTGCAAGCCACGGTACTTGATTCTTTGGCGCAGCTGAAAGCGACGGCTCTTGACAAAATCCCGCAGGCCAAGGTGCAGGAGGTCGTTGCCGCTCCTCATGTTGTCCAGGTCGCGTACGAGGCGTCCAGGATTGCATCCGTTTTGGATATGCCATTTTTCCTTCTGTTTCTTCTTGCCGTATTCCTGTTGAGTCCAGTGTTGGCAATAGTGACCCTCATGGCTATTGTCTCGACAGTTGTGGCTGGCAGGATGAATATGGATAAAGCACGCAAGTCGGATGCGATTTTGCGTGAAACTCTGGTTGAACATCGGGGTGGCGTCAATTCGGCTATTCATGGAGCGGAAACCGTTCGGGCGTATCGTGGCGGGGGGTTCCTTCGTACGCTATGGAGTGCGCAGATCGAAAGACTGGCAGAATTGAAAGAGTTGATAGTTGTTCAAAAAAGTTGGTCCTTGGCAGTGGTGCAAGGTCTGAACTCTCTCCTCAAGGTGGCCATTTATGCTGTCGGAGCCAAGCAGGTGGTTAACGGCGATCTTACTGTCGGCGCATTGATTGGTATCAGTATTCTCTCTGCCAAGGCGTTGCAGATTTCAAGCAACTTCATGCAAACCGTGTTGGTGATGGGCAAGGCTGATGATGCCATGCGCATGATCAGAGAATTTGCCGGACTCCCGCGTGAGTCGGCCAGCGGAACCGCCATAAAGCAGTATTCCGGCAGATTGGAGTTCAAGGATGTCGCCATGGCTTTTCCCGGTGCAGCGGGACCGTTGTTTGAGTCCTTGACCCATACGGTTGAGCCGGGTGGCGTGGTGGGCATCCTCGGTGCCAATGGAGCCGGAAAAACAACCCTTTCTAAAATGATTGTCGGCCTATTGGAGCCAGTCAGGGGGCAGATATTGGCCGATGGAATTGATTTTCGCCAGCTCGCGCCTGATTGGTGGCGAAAACAGGTTATGTATGTACCGCAGGAACCGACTTTTCTCAACGGAACATATCGTGCGAATATTACGCTTCTTAACCCGGATATTGAAGACCAAAGGCTCAATGAAATAATTCGGTTGGCCGATTTACGTCGCTTTTTGGACAGCAGTGCGACTGGTCTGGAAACCATGATTGACGATAGTGGGCGTAATTTGCCCCTTGGTATACGTAAACGACTTGCCTTTGCGCGTGCTCTTGCCGGAGATGGGAGGGTTGCTGTTTTTGATGAGCCGACAGAGGGATTGGATGCAGAAGGGGTCGAGGCTGTTTTCCAGATCATGAACTTGATGGTGAAAAAGGGCGTAACGCTTGTCGTGGTGTCACGCGATCCCAATATCATGAAGGGGTACGGCAGTGTGATTGATTTAAACAGCAAGCCCGTGCCCAAGGTGGGGATTGTTCAAAAGAAAATGAATACGACTGCTGAATCGAATGGATAGGTTCTTGTCATGACTACACAAAAATCTTCCAACAATCTGGACAAAACCACCAGAGTCTTTTTTTTCCTTTGCGTTGCCTTTTGCGTCAGTTTTTTCGCGTGGGCGTGCGTGGCACCGCTCGATATTGTCAGTGACGCGGTAGGGGAAGTTGTCCCAAGCTCCAAGGTGAAGCGTATACAGCATCTTGAGGGCGGGATCGTTCGTGAAATCAACGTTCGAGAAGGTGATGTCGTTGATGTGGGGCAGCCTTTGATCGAGCTTGAAACCACAGCCAGTGACTCCACGGTTGAAGAACTCAATATTCGGATTACATCATTACAATCCGAGATCAGCCGTCTGGAGGCCGAATCCCGATGGTTCAACGTCGCAAAGGAAGGCGGGACAGACTCCAATGCCAGTAAGTCCCAAACGGATTCTGTTGGTTCGGTTGCCGATGCAAACCCTTTTGCCGTTGAGCCGGTATTTCCGCAAGAGTTGCGAGACAATTCACCGGAGCTTATTGCCCAGGCCGAGCAGTTGTATAACACAAGGCGTGATCGATTCGTCAATGATATCAACGAAAAAAAAGAAAGAATAAAACAGCGGGAACAGGATATTCAGGCGATTGTGGCTCGTATACGCAATCAGCGGCAGAATTTGAAATATGTGCGTGAACAAATTAGAATCAGTGAAGATTTACTCAAGGACAAGTTGACCAGTCGCTATAAACATTTGGGTTTTTTGAAAGAAGAATCCAGTCTGGTGAGCAAGATTGAGGAAGACAAGGCCGCGTTGCTTCGTTCGAGGTCGGCATTGTCCGTAGCAAAGGAAAATCTGGCGCAGGTATCCAGTTCCTTTCACGAAGAAGTCCAAGAGGCGTTGCGTCAATCAAGGCGTGAGTTACTGGAGTTTTCACAACGGCTCCGCAAAACTTCTGATAGCCTCAGTCGAACAATCATCCGATCTCCTGCCCATGGCATTGTGAAAACCATTTATATTCAAGGTCAAGGGGAAGTGGTTCAGCCCGGCATGACAGTCATGGACATCGTTCCCGGTGGCGATAAGCTCGTGGTGGAGGCCCATTTGCCGCTCGGTGACATCGGATATGTGCAGGTCGGCCAAAAGGCGACCGTCAAGCTGGCAACTGGTGATGCCCGGATGTTCGGCAATCTGTCAGGAGTCGTTAAACAGATCAGTCCTGATGCCATTACTACTCAGGAAGGGGAAACCTATTACCGCGTACTCGTGGAAACCGAAGCGGATCACTTTGAAAAAAATGACCTTCGGTATCAACTCTATCCCGGCATGCGGCTGTTGGTGGGCATTAAGACTGGAGAACGGACCGTTATGGAGTATTTGGTCTATCCGTATTTCGATACCCTGTATCATGGACTTCAGGAACGATAGGACAAAGACGGGTGCAGTGGACCAAATCTCTTTGATCAGAGCCATCTTTGATTAGACTGGCCGGTCCAGCAGGTTGTCTGGAAAGGAGCGACGCACCCAGTTTGAACGAAGCTGGTGGGGTAAAACTATCTTTTCTGGAGTTCTGCAAGGCGTTGTCGTGCTTTTTCCGGGTCCAATCCGCGTTTTTGCGCGATGGTGGGGAGATTGTCTTCGGCATCGGATGCCCGCACATATACTGGCTCAATGGAGGGACTCCCGTAGTCTGCTGTCTGTGCAGCCGCAAGAAGCTGTTCGGGAGAGGCGTTGTCCCATAGTTTTGGGAAGAGCATGTACCCCTGATTGTTTTTTTGAAATTCATTGAAAAATTCCCTGTTTTTGCGCAGGGCACTGCCCATGATATTGGCCGTATCGCTCATGGAGACGATTTGTTTTGTGGCTTCTTCCAGAGAGAGGGATGCCAATGGGTGGGCTTCTTTCAGAGAGGGAACATTAAAACTCTGAAAATACACCAACCCACGGCGTGCGTAGGTCAGGACGTGCAGGATGCCGTTTAGGATTTTCGCAGGGCCGCTGGCGAGAAGGTGAAGGTAGTCGATTCCGGCTAATCGGGCGTTACAACCAGCGGCCAATCCCTCTGCAGTAGCAATGACCAGTCGGAGTCCGGTAAAACTTCCCGGTCCCCGAACGCAGGCAATGTTATCGATATCCTGCATCGTCAGCTCAAAGCTGTCCAACATTTCCTTGAGGCCGGGTGTCAGGAAACGAACCGACTCTCCCGGCACAGTCCATTCCCGCGCCGAAAGCAGGGTATACCCGTCTTGATCGGGTTTTCCGAGTACCAATTGGAGCCGGTCTTCCGGCCCTCCCATGGCAAGGAGATAGCCCGGTAGCTTATGAGAGAAGTCTGCGGAAGTCATTGAATATTGCCAGTGCCATAAGCGTGAGGAGAATCATGATGCCGATACGCATGGAGAGAGCTTTCCACCTGTCGTTGAGAGGGCGTCTGAAGAGTATTTCCAGGGCGCAAAACAAGACATGCCCACCGTCCAGTACGGGAATGGGTAACAGATTGATGATGGCCAGATTGATGGAAATGACCGCCACCATTGCTAACAGGTCAAAGATGCCGGATTGCGCACTGGAATGAACCATCTGCGCCAACATGATCGGGCCGCCGATTTGTTCTACCGGGATAAGCCGTTCAATGATCGAGACAAAGCCCTTTACGACAACAACGGACATGTTCCATGTGTGATTTAAAGCGACCATGACACCAAGCCCGTCAACGGGCCGGTATTCCAGCTTGCCGCCCTGACTGATGCCGACCATGGGAACGGTGATTTCTTCACCGAAAATATTTTTGATGGTGTTGATTTTGGGGGTAACGGTCAGGGTGAGGATTTGTGTCCCGCGTTCCACTTTGAATGTGAGTGGATTTTCTCCTTTTGAACGAATAAGTGTGACCAGTTCCCCCCATGTTTGCACAGGGGTGTCGTCAATAGAGAGGATGTTGTCTTCCAATTGGAAGCCTGCCGTTGCTGCGGGTGAGTCATCCATGATGCCGCCGACTGTGGGCAAAATAATGGCCTGTCCCTGTACCAGTACGATGAACCAGTAGATGATAAAGGCCAACAGAAAATTGAAGAAAGGGCCTGCTCCTATGACAAGCATACGTTGCCAGGCAGGGCGGTTGGCAAAAAGCTCTTCTTCGGTAAAGTCCTCTTCATCCTCTTCGTCACCGTTTTCACCTGCCAAAGCGACATAACCGCCAAGAGGGATAAGGGAAAGTTTATAATCGGTCTTCCCGGAAGTAAAACCAGCCAGCCTTGGGCCGAAACCCAGCGAGAAGGCCTTAACCCCCATTTTTAACATGCGGGCTACGGAAAAATGACCGAGTTCATGAAAGAAAATCAGTCCGCCCAAGGCGAGAATTATTGCGATGGCGCTTGTAAACATGGTTTCCTCTTTGCGTCGCGGATAGGTTTACGCGTAGCGACGATAAACAGTATAGCGATTAATTGCCATTGGGTCAGTCGTTATTTACCAAGTGTACCTACCTCAAATCGTATACAACCGTGGGCGGTGGTCTGTAAATCATCCATTGCATGGAGATTGCCGGATTTGGGCAGCAGCCTCTTCTCGCGTAATACGATCCAGTGTCAGCACCGCCTCCGGGCTTGATACATCAACATGGGTGTGCCGAGTCAAGGCGGTTTCAATCGTTGCGGCGATATCAAGATAGTGGATTCGTTCATCCAGAAAAGCCTTCACGGCGACTTCGTTCGCCGCATTGAGAACGATGGGGTAACTCTGCCCTGCTGAAAAAGCCTCTTTTGCCAGACGTAGGCAGGGAAATGCTTCTGGATCGGGGGCTTCAAAGGTGAGGCTGCCGATCTGAGCCAGATTGAGTTGCGGTACATCCACTTCCACGCGGCAGGGGTAGCACAGACTGTGTGCAATGGGGATTTGCATATCCGGGTTGCCTAGGTGTGCAATGTGCGACCCATCCACGTATTCCACCAGTGAATGGATAATGGATTGTGGGTGAACCACCACATCAACGAGCTCCACCGGCAAGCCGTATAGGTGGCAGGCTTCAATGATTTCCAGCCCCTTGTTCATGAGGGTGGAGGAGTCAATGGATATCTTGGCCCCCATGTCCCAGTTGGGATGAGCAAGAGCCTGATCCCGTGTGACGGTCTTGAGAAATTCGACGGGCTTTCCGCGAAACGGACCACCGGAAGCCGTCAATATCAAGCGCTGGAGGTCGTCGCCTTCATGACCGGCAAGCCCCTGAAAGAGGGCATTGTGCTCTGAATCTACAGGAAGGATGGTGGCTCCCGATTCCTGACATGCTTTACGGATTATGTGACCGCCAAGAACCAGAGACTCCTTGTTGGCGAGGCCAATCATCTTTCCGGCCCTGGCGGCGGCAAGGGTGGGCATAAATCCGGCCGCGCCCACAATGGCGGAGAGGACAATATCCACGCCATCCATTGAGGCAAGGGTCGCATAGCCTTCGGGGCCGACAAGAATATTTGGCCGGTAGTCGTCTGGCAGGCAGGCGGTAAAGGCGGCTTGTACCTGCTCATCAAGTACGCCGACGTAAGGTGGCCGGAACATGAGGCAGAGTTGCGCCAGCTTTTTTGCGTTCCTCCCTCCAGAAAGGGAGGTTACCCTGAATTTGTCAGGATGTTTCTTGATAACCTTGAGGGCACTGTCACCGATGGAACCCGTAGCACCCAAGATGCAAATAGAACGTGGAAAGGCCGGCAGGGCAGTGGTTTCCGGCCATGGAGAAATATAGGTTTTCACGGGCTATCCGGGGTTATGGGAAAAAAGGGTGAAGCATGGAAAGCATGGCATATATCGGGACGACCAGCAGCATGGAATCAATGCGGTCCAAAAAACCACCGTGTCCGGGCAGAATCGACCCAGAGTCCTTGACATCCAGAGACCGTTTGAGCGCGGACTCGAAGAAATCACCCATTTGAGCTGCCATGTTCATGGCCGCACCAAGCAAAATCCATTGCCAGATCGCGGCTTTGCCAAAGGACAGTCCGTAAAGGGTTGTCGTAAGCACACAAACGATGAGTCCGCCAGCACTGCCAACCCACGACTTTTTGGGGCTGACTTTGGGCCATATCTTTTTCTTTCCCCATAGGGTGCCAGTGTAAAAAGCGGCGATATCAGAAATAGCGGCGGCCCCAATGACAAGAATACATTCCAATCGGTTGAAATTCAGAAAAAAATGGATGTTGATAGGGATATATATGAGGCCAGTAAGGAATATCATGGTGTGGATAAAGGAGGCTGTCATGTCGGCACTGTAGCGAAAGAGAAAGATAAAAGCCGCAATCCAGAAGGCAAAGGTGAAAACTATTGCAGGATAAAGAAGATTCCCGGTGGTGAAGGCTCCCAACAGCAGGAAAGTGAAGATTGTACCAAGGCTTTTGATCGTTTTGATCCCCTGGTGGGAACGGAACAGGTCGTAGAATTCCCAGAGAGTGAGGCAACAGACCAGGGCGAGGGCCGTGAAGAGTACCCACCCCTGAAAAATCAAGGCGAGCACCGGGATGCCTGCAAGGGCCACAGAGGTGGCAATCCTTTTTTGGTGTTGGGAAATATCCATAGATGTTTCAGGAGTTGGGTTATCGTTTATTGTGCCACAAGTGTATTCCTTCTACGCTATTTGGACTCGTGGGGCAACTCCTTGCTATCCCGTTAAGGTTTTCTGGAATCAATTATGCCCGATATCTTGTTGCGTTGCCATGTGGTTACTCTAACTCGATCTGTTCTCCTGTCTTTCCGAAACGGCGTTGACGATTGTTCAGTTCTCTGATCGCATTGACTAATTCGTCAGGAGAAAAATCGGGCCAATAGGTGTCTGTAAAATAGAACTCAGAGTAGGCACACTGAAAAAGCAGGAAGTTGGAAAGCCGCAGTTCTCCGCTGGTGCGAATAACCAGATCAGGATCGGGCTGTCCACCGGTCCACAATTTTGCGGCAAAGGATTCTTCCGTGATGTCACTGGCAGAGGTACCTGTGGTCACAAGTTCTTTTGTAGCGCGCAGAATCTCGTCGCGGCCGGAATAGTTCAGGGCGAGATTCAGGGTCATTTCCCTGCAATTTTTTGTTTGTCGAATGACGTGCTTAAGCACTTTTCCAACCGTCAGAGGCAACCCTTCAATCTCACCGAGAATCCTAAGCCGTATTCCCTGTTCCTTGAGACTTTTTTCCTCTTTTGTGAGGAAATTGGTCAGGAGCGTGAAGAGCGTTTTGACTTCGGTTTTCGGACGCGACCAGTTCTCTTTTGAAAATGTGTATAATGTCAGATGGTTGACGCCAATCTCTCGGCAACGGGTGACAACGGCACGGGCCGCTTCGGTTCCGGCTTTGTGCCCTTCTGTCCGAGGCAACCCGTGCTGTTTTGCCCAGCGTCCATTGCCATCCATGATGATGGCTATATGGGCAGGTATATGCAGTTTTTCCAAAGATGGTTCCTTAGATTTCGAGGATGTCTTTTTCTTTGGCGGCCAGCACGGCATCACTTTCCTTGACGTATTTATCCGTCAGTTTTTGCACGTCTCCTTCGCCTTTTTTCTTTTCGTCTTCACTGAGTTCCTTATCCTTTTCCATGGCTTTGAGATGATCGTTCAGGTCACGGCGGATGTTGCGGATAGCGATTTTACAATCTTCAGTATATTTTTTGGCGACCTTGACGAGCTCCTTGCGGCGTTCTTCGGTCAGGGCCGGGATGGTGATGCGGATAACGGTTCCGTCATTGTTGGGGGTGAGGCCGAGGTCGGAAGCCAAAATGGCTTTTTCAACTGCGGCAAACGCGCCTTTGTCCCAAGGCTGGATAGTCAGGGTCTTGGGGTCTGGGACGGAGACGGAAGCCAACTGGTTCACAGGGGTAGGGGTGCCGTAGTAGTCGACGACAAGATTGTCTACCAACGCCGTGGTTGCGCGACCGGTCCGCAGTTTGTCAAATTCCTTGTTGAGGGCGGCTATGGCACCGGCCATGCGCTTTTTTCCATCATCGAGCAGGGATTGCATGTTAGTCTCCTCCTTGGACAGTCGTTCCAATGTTTTCGCCGTTGGCTGCCCGACGGATGTTGCCTTCTTCATATAAATTGAAAACAACGATGGGCAGGTCGTTATCTCGTGCCATGGAAATGGCGGTGGAGTCCATGACGCCGAGGCGTTTTTCCATTGTTTCCCTATAGGTAACGGTTTCGTATTTTACGGCATCATCATGTTGAGCCGGGTCTTTGTCATATACACCGTCGACTTTTGTTGCCTTGAAAATGGCATCGCACTTGAGCTCTAGCGCACGCAATGTCGCACCGGAATCGGTGGTGAAGTAAGGATTGCCGGTACCGGCGGCACAAATAACCACACGGCCTTTGTCCATGTGGCGAAGGGCGCGGCGACGGATATACGGTTCAGCGACTTCGGACATGCTCAGAGCCGTCATGACACGGGTATCGCAGCCGTTTTTTTCCAGGACATCCTGCACGGCGAGGGCGTTCATGACGGTTGCCAACATGCCCATATAATCGCCCTGTGCACGGTCCATGCCCTTGGCACTGGCGGCCATGCCGCGGAAGATGTTTCCACCGCCGATGACGAGAGCCATTTGCAGACCGGTGGCAGCGACGTCAGCGATTTCTTTGGCGAACTGACCAATGGCTTCGGGATCGATGCCAAAGTCCTTGCCGCCAGCAAGGGCTTCGCCGCTGAGTTTTAACAGTATCCGATTGTACCGTGCTTTGCCCATTGTTACCTCGTAACGATTTTTTAATGTACTGAACTCCCTCACGCTATACCATGTTTCAGGCTACCAATAAAGAGGGGGATTGTGCAATTATGGGAATGGAATTGATCCCACAGCCGTAAACGTTCCTGTACCGATTGTGTTGTGAGGATTTTCATTCACCCTTACAATCGAGAAATCGTAAAAAAAAACGGGCCATGTGGCCCGTTTTTTATCTAGTTTTCGGTCTTTTCTTCCTTGACGTCTTCGCCTAACGCGATTCGTCGGAAGCTACCGACTTCGGCCCCGCCGAGGATGTCCTTGACGGACTTCTTGTCTTCCTTGATGAATGCCTGATTGACGAGGCAAACTTCAGAGTAGAACTTGTTGAGTCGGCCAGTAACGATTTTTTCAGCAATATTCTCCGGCTTACCTTCGTCCATGGCCTGTTTAAGGTACAACGCCTTTTCCTTTTCCAGAACATCCTGCGGCAATTCGTCTGCGGTGATGCAGGTGGGATTCATGGCAGCAACATGCATGGCGATGTCTTTTGCAAGGGATGCATCGTCAGTGCCTGTTAGTTCCACGATGGCGGCGAGCTTGTTGTTGGAGTGGGTGTAAACACCCAAAACGCCATCGGTACTGATCTTGGCGAAGCGGCCAACGCCCATGTTTTCGCCGAGTTTGGCGATGAGATCGGTGACGTTGGCAACGTCTTCTGGAAGATCGTCGGCAGTGCCAGCAGTGACATCAAGACCAGCGATCTTTTCGGACAAGGCAACGGCAAACGCCTTAAAGTCGTCGCCTTTGGCAACGAAGTCGGTTTCGCAAAGCAATTCGGAGATAACGGCAGTCTTGCCATCATCAGAAACGTAGGGAGTGACCAGTCCTTCAGAAGTGGCGCGGCCTGCTTTTTTGGCGGCCTTGGACAGCCCCTTCTCTCGAAGGTACATGATGGCTTTTTCTTCATCGCCATCAGATTCGACCAGGGCTTTTTTGCAGTCCATCATGCCTGCGCCAGTCTTCTCGCGCAGTTCTTTAACTTGAGATGCGGTGATACCCATTATGATTCTCCTCAACGAGCCAAAGCTTACGCTTCAGCCTTTTTTTCAGTTTTAGGTGTCTCTTCCTTGGGAGCCTCTTCTTTAGGAGCCTTCGCCTTGGGTGTTTCTTCTTTAGGAGCTTTTTCGTTGGGAGCCTCTTCCTTATTTTCCCCTTCCTTGGGAGCCTTGGCTTCCTTGGGGGCTTTGGCCTTTTCGGCGGCTTTGGCTTCCTCGGCTGCCTTGGCTGCGTAGTCCTTTTGCATGGCAGCACCTTCAACGCAAGCGTCAGCCATGTGTGTGGCGAATAGTTTAATGGCGCGGATAGCGTCGTCATTGCCGGGAATGATGTAGTCGACCAGATCGGGGTCGCAATTGGAGTCGACAACGGCCACAACCGGGATACCGAGCTTGCGGCATTCCTGAATGGCGATGTGTTCCCGTTTGGGATCAATGACAAAAGCGGCCTTGGGAGCCTCGGTCATGTCCTTGATACCGCCCAGAGCAAGATTGAGCTTCTTGACTTCGCGGTTCATGCCCACAGCTTCTTTTTTGGTGTAGCGGGCTATGGAACCGTCTTCAAACATCTGTTCAAGCTGTTTGAGGCGGTCAATGGATTTTTTGATGGTCTGAAAGTTGGTCAGGGTGCCGCCCATCCAGCGGTGGGTGACATAGAACATCCCAGCCCGTTCGGCTTCCTGGGAAACGGCCTCTTGTGCCTGCCGCTTGGTACCGATAAACAGAACCTTGCCGCCCTTGGCGACAGTGTCCACGATGAAATCATGCGCGGTGGCAAACATTTTGACGGTTTGCTGAAGGTCCATGATATGGATGCCGTTACGGGCACCAAAGATGTAGGGACGCATTTTTGGGTTCCAGCGGCGGGTCTGATGACCGAAGTGGACGCCAGTCTCCAGCATCTGCTTCATAGTGACATAAGCCATGATAATCTCCTGGGTTTTTCGTCCATCCCGCAGTTCCATGTAGGAGTCCGTGCCATCACGGACCACCCGGAGTTATGGGGGGGATGTGTGAATTAAAGTCGGCGGTGTTTAGCCTATTATGATAGAATTGGCAAGCAGAAAACGGGTGTTTTATTCAATTGGCATTTTCAAGACTTTTTTAAGAGTGTCTGATTTGCGGCTCTTCTGATTCAAGCGTCCTTTTATCCATGAGAGCTGGTGAGGTTGCCCAAGCAAACGATTGTTCTCGCGTTTGATCTGCCAGGAAGCGCGAAAGGGTCAAGCCGCGCTCCCTTGGCAGGAGCCGTCCTCTTCGCTCCCGGCTGACGGGCGGCATAAAGATGCGCCTGTCGGCGCGGGAGCTATGATGGAAAAGTCCCCTCAAACCGGAGGAGCCTGATTGAATGTTTCCATGCCGTTATACAATTGCGTGGCAAACTATGCGGCAATGATTGTTATTCGTTGAACGCCTGCTCCATGAGGTGGTTGCTCAGTCCACCAAAATCCTTGGGCGCATAGCCGAATACTTCATTCCATACTTCGGTGGACTCCATGCAAAAATAGAGTTGTTTGTCCATGCCGTGTGCACGGAGGCGGTTCACCATGAAAGAAAATTGCTCAACCCGCAATGGCCTGAGAAGACGGGCTTTTCCGTCGAGTCCGGGGACAAATTCATTATAGATATACGTCGTTTCTGGAAAGTTGTCCGCGATAATCGGATTGAGCTGGGGCATGCATCGAAAGGAACCCAGCGATATATAGGCGATTTGTGCGGGCTTTACATAGTCGAAAATCATGTCAATGGTTTCGGCATACCCTTCTTGCCAGCCGGGGTAGTGGATGATCGGATCGAAATGCAGACACACCCTGAATCCCGCTTCGGCGCATGTGCGAGCAGCTTCAAGCCTTTCCCGTAGCGTGGATACATCAAATTCTTCGTGGTCGTTGATGCAGGGGGCATTCATGGACCATGCGGGCAGGATGCGATCAGTGCGTTTGGCGGCATCCATCCATGAGAGGTCAACCACTTTGGATTTCAACTCAAGGACGACATTGTCATAATCATTGAGGAAATGAACCAGGTCGTGACTGTATCCCGTCAAATACTCCAAAGCGAGAGAGTCCGTAAATTCCCCCGTTCCGACCCGGTATCGTTTGCCGGGGATGGCACCGAAGCCGTCGGCCAATTCGCTGAATAAATCTTCCTGATTGGCCCATATCTTGAGCAGGCGGTCCTGAAAATAGGCTTGCAAAATACAATAGGAACAGGCCATAGGACAGTTCTCTCCGATGTGAATGATTCGATACCCACAGCAGTGATAAGCGCGTGTTCCCGGACAGAATCGGAGAAATTTTCCTTTATATTCCTTGAGGTAAAGAGCTTGGGCCTCACCGTTGCCATACGCTGCCCGATCTTGATCGGCCGGGATGATTGTCCATGGAATTGTTGCATGGGATGTCCCGGACAGGCGGGTGCGAACCCGTTTCGCCATGCGAGAATGTTGCATGGATTCGTCCACGAAAACATGGGCGATGTTTTGAAGATGGGGAGGAAGTCGGTTCGGACTAGTCATCTTGACTTCCCAGTTTCCATATTTCTTCCCACTGGGGGCGTTTGCTCATGGCAGTGAGATCGTCTGCCGCTTGCCGTAATTGTGTGTCATCTTTGATGTGGATGGACAGTTCCGAGCCGCTGGTTTCAAAGTTGTTTGGTTGAGTCATGCGCCATTTTGTGCCGACCGTCAGTTCTCTTGCTGTTTTGGCGAAGGACTCTTGCAGGTTGGATAATTGAGGATACCGGGCGTTTTTGGCTGTCGTCGTGAGTCGGGCTATGGCATCTTTAGGGGAAAACCCTTGCTTGAGGATGGTATTCAGTCCTGTTGATTCCATGATTGCTTGTATGGGTACGGATTGCATCTTACTGATTTCAAACAGCCAGTTGAGCATGTTGACCGCATTGGAACGGGACCATGATAATTCGCCGAAGAGCGGTTCTATCGCTTTGCGGTCATCATCGCTCATACGGGCCAGGACTGGCCCGGTTGCGAGAGGAATGTTGCCTGATTTGAGATGCGCTTGCCAGATGTCAGGTAATTTCAGCCACCCAAGGAGCCACTTGGCATCCTTGCTTTTGGGCTTCACTCCCAACCGTGGGAAAAGAGTGCTTTTCAGTTCGTTTCCTTTCAAAAAAGCAGAAAAATAGAGCAGGGCGGAAAGACGCATGCCGTCATCTGGTATGCGTGCCGCATTATCCGTCAGATAAAGGAGGCCTTTATCCTGTTCGTCGGCATCCGTGACAAGGCGTACAAGAACGTTCCTATTCATTTTTTGCAACGTCACGGTACGGGCATAGCCGGCAATCAATTCCAGTTCATCCCCACTTTGCTGTACGAAAACCGGCGAGACTTGACCCAATTCGTTGATGGAATCGGCCAGCGACTCATCTGGGCTGGTCGACCAGAACAGATGTTTCCCCCTACATTTGATGCGGTGGGGCAAAACAGAAATAATTTTATGTGACAGCTGCAATTTGCGCTCCTGAAAGATGATTGAAAATAAGTCTCAATAGCCTGGAACTATCGATAATATCTAGTTTTTTTAATAGCTCTCTGTGCAAAAGAGCTATTATTTCAATGGGTTGAATTGTGGCGTTCGGTGACAACCCCTCTTGACATTTTCGCGTTGCTCTTCCTATAGGACTAAACCTGTCAAAAACCAAGTGGCGTGTAGCGCACCTGGAATTTGATGGTCCTGATGACAGGATTGAACCAATAAATACACTGGAGTATGAGAATGTCTGACCTGAACAACCAGAGAACATACGCACTCGTCGGTCACGGTGGTAGCGGCAAGACCTCTGTGGCTGAGATGCTTCTTTTCAATGCCGGCGTTGTGAACCGCCTCGGAAAGGTGGAAGACGGTAATACCGTCCTTGACTATGAGCCGGAGGAGATCAAGCGTCGTGGTTCCACCCAGCCCGGTTTTGCCAGCTATAAGTGGAAAAAAAATGATCATTTTTTGATAGATACTCCGGGCGACTCCAACTTTGCCGGTGATTTGTCCTATAGCCTGACCGCAGCTGACGGGGCTGTTCTGGTCATTGATGCCGTTGACGGTGTCAAGCCGCTGACCCGTAAGGTGTGGGCCCAGATTCAGGAAATGGGGCTACCTTCCATGGTTGTCATTAACAAGATGGACCGTGATCGCGCCGACTTTGATCTTGCCTTTAACGGTATTTCCGAAGCACTCGGTGCCCGTCCTGCTTTGCTGTACTATCCCATCGGCACACGGGAAAACTTCAAAGGTGTTGTGGACATGCTGTCTGGAAAGGCCCTGTTGTTCGGGGAAGACGGCACTGTTTCCGAAGGTGATATCCCGACAGATATCGCTGACGAAGTTGAAACGATCCGTGAGACCATGGTTGAGAATATTGCCGAGTCCGATGAAGAACTCATGGAGAAATATTTTGAAGAAGGAGAGTTGTCTCCTGAAGATATCACCAAGGGGCTACAGGCTGGTGTGGCTTCCGGTGAGCTTGTCCCTGTGGTTGTTTCTGCGGCCTTGAACAATCAGGGGGGACAGATGATTCTCGATACGGTGCAAAGCCTTATGCCCGGCCCGCTGGCTCACAAGGCGTGGCAAGGAGAGGAGGGCGAACGTATCAGTTCGCCGGATGAGCCTTTTTCCTGCTTTGTTTTCAAAACGCTTGCCGACCCCTTTGCCGGTCAGTTGACCGTTGTTCGCGTTTTGTCCGGTGAACTTCGGCCCGATTCCCATTTGCTCAATGCCACCAACGGTGAAAAAGAACGTGTCGGTCAGTTGCAACTGACCACTGGCAAGGACTCTGTTCAGGCGAAAACCGCCATGGGGCCCGGCTCCATCGTTACTTTGGCCAAGTTGAAGAATACGAGTACCGGCGATACGCTGGTTGAAAAAGATGCGTTTTTGTTAGCCAAGCCTGCATTGGCACCGCAGCTCATCACGTTTGCCCTGGCTCCGGCGGAAAAGGGGGACGAGGATAAGGTGTATGCCGCTGTTTCCAAGTTGCTTGACGAAGATGCCACGTTGACATTGGCCCGTGACGAAGAGTCCGGTGATATTCTTCTTTCCGGTATGGGGCAAAACCACATCGAAATATCTGTTGAAAAGGCCAAACGTCGCTATAAGGTCGATATAATACTCAAAACCCCCAAGGTTCCGTACCGTGAAACCTTCAAGTCGGGAGCCAAAGAAGTACAGGGCCGCCACAAGAAACAGTCCGGTGGCCGTGGGCAATTCGGTGATTGCTGGATTCATGTTGCTCCGAAGGGAACAGGAGAAGGGTACGAATTTATTGATCAAATCGTTGGCGGCTCCATTCCCAGACAGTTTATCCCAGCTGTTGACAAGGGTATTCAGGAGAGTGCGGCCCGTGGTGTTCTCGCCGGGTATCCTGTCATCGACTTTCAGGTGACGTTGTACGATGGAAGTTACCATAATGTTGACTCTTCGGAGATGGCGTTTAAGGTGGCTGGTTCTCTGGCTTTCAAGAAGGCTGCCGAGAAAGCGCAGATGGTATTGCTTGAGCCGGTAATGCTGGTCACCGTTGCCGTACCGGATTCCTTCATGGGTGACGTTATTGGTGACCTGTCGTCACGGCGAGGCAAGGTGCTCGGTTCTGATTCTCAGGCCGGATTGACCGAGGTCAAGGCGCATGTTCCCATGGCGGAAATGCTCAAATATGCACCGGACCTGAACTCCATGACCGGTGGACAAGGCACATTCTTCATGGAGTTTGCCTCCTACGAGGAGTGCCCGCCACAGGAAGCCCAAAAGGTCATCGACGCCAATAAAAAAGTTGAAGAATAACATTGTGTCTCACGGG
>PDWI01005328.1_pt1 | contig 27606 bp, 14 predicted proteins | sample 1430891 | NCBI WGS metagenome assembly PDWI01 (sample SAMN01162508, study PRJNA174530) | Oral metagenome, whole genome shotgun sequencing project. | biome: Marine environment; feature: Marine mammal; material: Swab sample of the gingival sulcus; isolation source: swab sample of gingival sulcus... | reverse complement strand
ATAGATCCTTCACTAACTTGTATGGAATAATTCCCGTCAAAATCTGTGGTAACACCATTAGTGGTACCTTTTTCTACAACATTCACTCCCGGCAGTGAAGTGCCGTCTGAAGCGTCTGTTACTGTTCCTGTTATTGTTATTTGAGCCAAAATGCTTTGAAAAGCAAAAAAAGAACATACAAACAACAACTTAAATAATTGTTTATTCATAAAATTTCATTTTTGAGTTAAAATTAACGAAACGAATATACACAACCTTTTTGTCATACATAAATATTTTCGACATATGACAAATTACTATCGACAGATAACATTTTTTTAGGAAATATTTAAGAAATAGAGATAAAGATTTAATTCACAATTATTTCATCAGTGAAAATCCAGGCGGGTAGCCCGGCAGCGTGATGCCAGTAAGGGGCAGTTTTCATATTTTTAGCTATTATTTTTATATATTGAGCCTTTACCGGTGGAAAAGTAGTGCGATAGTATTTAATATCATTTACCTTACTGTTTTTATTGAGCGGATTATCGTTATTTATTACTGTAAGTCTTTTATAATTTTTATCATGGCCTGCGAAATAATAACTTACTTTAAGCGGGTAAAAAACTACATGATTGGTAACTTGTAAAAATGCCGTGGAAATACTGCTTATTTCCTGTTCGGTTTCCAAATCTATGACTGCCTCCATGTCATTACCTTCAAAACCCAGCCAATTTGCATAAAAATTATTACCGCCCAAAGCCCCATCTGTCAAGGTTTTCGGGTCTTCATTGGCATATTTTTTAGGTTGGGTAAGCAAGGTTACTTTCTTTCCTTTAGCTTTATTGGGTTGAGTTGCCACAGCTATGGTCTTTTTATAGCCTTGGTAATATTCTTTAAAAGTATATCCCATCTCATTAAGCTTTTGAATATCAGCTAATTTTACAGTGCTGTAAAACGCTTCCAATTTATTCCTGATATATGGGTTTTCTATTTTCTTTCCGTCTTGTACAACAGTTAAGGAAAAGGTAGAATCCAACTGCTGTTTTGCCATTTCCAAAATAGCAAAATCAACACCCAATCGGGCTTCTTTTACACGTTGCAATACTTGGGGTTTTTGAGCTACGGCTTTTTCAGCATCATTAAAATATTGTTCGTAAGCAGCTAATAATTTAGGATTTAGATATTTGTCAAAAGCCTGTGACGGATCTCCGTAAAGAAAAAGAAAGAAATCAGGGTGTTTCTCCAATTCACGGTGAATATGGTCTATGTATTTTTTTACATATTCCCCGGCTTCTTCATAATAGCCATCAGTAAATTCAGAAATTAATTTATCAAAGTCTGCATTGGGATTCCATAATAATTTTGCAGTAACATAGGCCCGTAACTCAAACAATTCACTGGGATTATAACTGTGCTGTTCAAAAACCCATTTGGCATTATTATCTCTAAATAATTGAATGTTAGCCTGTAACGTACGCAGATTAGGAAATGGAGCCAAAAAGTTGGTAAATTGCGTAGTATAATCCCAAATTCTGATGTTGTCTGTTATTCTACTCCAACCTCTTAAATCCTTGGCAAAATCTTTACATTTTTTTGAGATAGATTCACTACGATCACATTCAATAGAACACAGTGTAATCAATACATTATCCAATGGCTTTATCTTCTTTGGAGGTTTACGGGTATGTTGATAGGCTAAAGTAGAGATGGTCTTATCGGGAAAATTTTCGGCAATTTTATTTACAAAATGGATGATTGTACCCGCCAGACTTTCTTCTTTTGTATCAATAGCTGTACAATTCTCACATTGGCAATAGCCCGTATTATCATCCTGACTTACAGAAATAACCTTTGATTGCGGAAATTGTTTAAATAACGAAGCCACTGAATCTTTTACTATGTTTAAAACAGCTTCATTGGTCAAACATAACTGAGTGGGCAATCGCTTGCCATTTCTAAGGGCATAATATTCCGGATGATTTTTGTAAAATTTTTCATGCGGTAAAAATTTATGAAAAGTATGTACTCTGGCCGTGGGTACATAGCCGGGAAAGGCATTGTGGGTTACCCGTAATTTATCGGCAAAAGTACTATCGTCATAAAACAACCTTGCATGGACGGTACGGGTAGTAAAAGGTGGTATATAATCATAAGACAAATCTTTTGGAAATTTAAGTTCGGCTTCATTAGGCACAAACTCAGCATCCGGAGCAAACCATTTAACACCCATAAATTCTTCAATAAAAACATAAACCGCCTCAACCTTAGCTTCAACAGAACCTCCGGTAATATAAACATTCATCTGATCTGAATAAATAGCAATTCTTTCAGATGCCTTTTTATTATCTTTTATCTGGCCAATATAAATTTTATGCTTATCGGCATGTTGTCCTTTTTCGGGCTCAACTTTAAAATCAGCCCTGGTAATTTGTTGTAAATAGTTCGCCAACAACAGGGCAGCATTTTTTTCGGTTTCAGATGCATCATTAGCATAAATTATCTCATAGTTTGTTTTTCCATTCTCTGCTAAAATAATTTGATTGGTTTCGCAGGATAATAACAGAATGTTTAATAGTAATACAAAAAAATAAAATAGATTCCTCAACTGTTTAAATTTTAATAATTAATTAGCAATAAACAAATTAAACCCAAATAATGAAATGAGACAATCTTCCCAAGGCCTAAAACAAACCTACCTTTCTTTTAACAGAAATGTCAATCTGGCACCATTTACCAATGTTTCGTGATTTATAAAATAGGATTTGTATTTTTCGCCATTTAACAAAATTTCATCAATATTTCCAATTCCGGATTTTTCTATTACCAATACCCTACCGGGATAATATTTACTATCTAAAGATATGGTAATCTTATCAAAAACCGGAGTAGTTAAAGTATATTCTGTAGTTGCAGGCACTACCGGATAAAAGCCCATCATGCTGTAAATAATCCAAGCAGACATAGTGCCGGTATCATCATTTCCGGGAAGGCCGGCAGAATAGTTTCTAAAATATTTTTCCCTTAGCATTTTAACGGTATTCTGTGTACGGTACTCTTCCCCTTTTACATAGTTAAATAAATACGGATAGGCAATATCGGGTTCATTGGCCATATCAAAATTGCCGGCATCAAAAACACATTGGAGTTGTTCGGTAAATTTTCCACTACCGCCCATCATCTGAATCAATTCTTTTACATCATGGGTAACCATAAAACTATATTGCCAGGAATTGCCTTCAATAAAACCTACATTTTTTTCAAAATTAGCCCCTGCTGTCGGGTCAAAAGGACTGTACCATGAACCATCGGCATTTTTTGGGCGGAGTAAGTCCAAATCTTTGTCAAACAGATTCCTATACGTTACAGACCGGGCTTTAAAACGCTCATAATCATCATCTTTTCCAATCGCTTTGGCCAATTGTGCTATCGCAAAATCGCTGATATTATATTCCTGAGTGGTAGATACTGAACCGTTTTCATCGGAAGTAAGATAGCCTTTGGTTAAATAGTTTCTAATTCCCGGCCGCAAGGGATTATCATTAATCTGTGTTGCACTTTTTACCATAGCTTCATAAGCCTTTTTTACATCAAAATTTTTAATACCTTTTAGATAAGTATCGGCCAAGACTATTCCGGCAGGATCTCCTACCATGGTAGTAGTTTCTACGCTGTTGAGTTCCCATTTGGGCAACCAGCCGCTTTCATCATATATATCTAACATACTTTTTACCATATCCAACTGTTGATTGGGATAAACCAAGGTCATCAATTGATGTAAATTTCTATAGGTATCCCAAAACGAAAAAACGGTATATCGCTGGCCTTTTGCTTTTCTGGTTTTTCTCGTACCCGTTTGAGGGTATTCACCGTTGACATCACTGAGGATATTAGGATGAATTAAAGTGTGGTAAAGTGCGGTATAGAAGACCTTTTTATCATCTAAGGTACCACCCTCAACCTTTATTTTAGACAAGTATTCATTCCAAACTACGGCATTTTGCATTTGCAATTCCACAAAGGATTTGCCGGTTGTTTCTTTTTTGAGATTTTCTCTCGCATTTTCAATACTCACATAAGAAATGCCCACTTTTAAAGTAACAGATGTTGGTTGTTTAAAATTATATGTGAAATACGCCCCAATGCTGTCACCAACCACTTCCTGATAATAATTTTTATACCATCGGGTTTTACCGTTATAGCCCATCCATTGTGCTTCTTCTCCCTGATACTGTTGTGTTTTTTTCCAGATACCAAACGTTTCGGCAGACTTGTCCACTTTAGCTACAAAATACACCGGATAGGTTTCATTGGGTTTGTAATAACAAAAACTACCTACATTTCGCATTCCTTCTATTTCGGTAGGGGAAACCATTTTTACCATTGCTCCCTGCTCATTGGTCAATCCTAAGCCCAAATTAATTAAAATATTGGCTTTTCCTGCCGGAAAATGGTAATTGCTCACACCGGTACGAGTGGTTGCGGTCATCTCCGTTTTTATTTTGTACTTTTTCAGAACGTTGCTGTAATATCCGGCAGACGCTTTTTCATCAGTATAGGCAGAACCATATTTTAAATGGTCTATCTCTATATCTCCTGTAGTAGGCATGGCCAAAATTACCCCCAAATCCGGGCAACCTACACCGCTTAAATTAACATGAGAAAAACCGGTTAAAAAAGTATTTTCATAAACATAAGGATTGGATAGCCATCGGCTGTCTTTTTCCAGTTTATTTTGTTTACCGGCTACGTTAAATGGCGATACGCTTGCCATCCCTCGTGGAGCTATCGCTCCGGGATGGGTAGCCCCAAAGTTAGACGTTCCAATAAACGGGTTTACAAACTCTATCGGCCGTTGGGCATAAGTTAAATTAAAGATTATAAACCCTGCCATAAAAACCCTGCATGTCATTTTAAAATTCATACTCATAATATTTAGTTTGTTTGTCTGTTTATTTTTTGAAAAATAATGGCTAAGATAATCACCAAAACACTTCCTACCACATTTAACCATAAAAAGCTGAAAATAGGCTGTTCATTTAATTGTTTTAACCTAAAAATGGCAAAATAGTAAATGGCAAAAAGAAGAATTTGGGTGAGAATGGCAGCAAAAAACACTGCCCTGCCTTTTATAAATTTTATAAAAAATGCCAACAAAAATATCCCCAGTACATTCCCGTAAAACAAAGAACCTATAATATTTACCAGTTGTATAAGATTGTCAAACAAATTGGCAATACTCGCTACTAAAATTGCCAGTAACCCCCACAACACAGTAAACCATTTAGAAGCCTTTAAATAGTGATATTCTGATTGGTTTTGCTTTATACTCCTTTTGTATAAATCTACCGTAGTAGTAGATGCCAAAGCATTGAGTTCCGATGCCGTAGAAGACATGGCCGCTGACAGGATAACCGCCAATAACAAGCCTATAATTCCTCTGGGTAAATTATTGATAATAAAATGGATAAACATATAATCTTTGTCATTTGACTCCAATTTTATGTTGTGTTCTTTTTCAGATAAATCTATAAGTTCTCTCGCCGCCATCCGGTTTTCTTTTTCTGCCTGATATGCCGCCATTATTTCTTTTGCAATTGGTTCCGGCCGGCCTTGCTCTACATAATAATTAAGCAATTCTTTTTTTGCGTCAAACAGCAATCGTTGTTCATCTTGAAGGACTTGGTAATCTTCTGCGTAAGAAGAGTTTAAAACGGCTTTGGTAGCCGCAGGATTATAGTTTAATGGTGATGGGTTAAATTGATAAAAAACAAAAACCATAACACCTATTAGCAAGATAAAAAACTGCATGGGTACTTTTAAAAACGCATTGAACAACAGCCCTAGCCGCATTTCCCTTACGGACTTACCGGAAAGGTACCGCTGAACCTGGCTTTGATCGGTTCCAAAATAGGACAAAGCCAAAAAACTACCGCCAATAATCCCACTCCATACAGTATAACGATTATTTAAATCAAAAGAAAAGTCAAGAATTTCCATCTTTCCACTGGCACCGGCTATAGAAAGGGCATTGGAAAAATTAATGTTTTCCGGCAAATCTCTCAGAATCAGAAAAAAAGCCACAAACATTCCGATAAAAATCACCATCATTTGTTGTTTTTGGGTAACACTTACCGCATTGGTACCTCCAGACACGGTATAAATAATGACCAAAAGGCCAATAATAATATTCAATGTAACCAGATTCCAACCTAACACAGCCGATAGTATAATGGCCGGGGCAAAAATGGTAATACCCGCAGACAAACCACGTTGAAGCAAAAACAACAGGGCAGTCAACGAACGTGTTTTTAAATCAAACCTTCCTTCGAGATACTCATAAGCGGTATAAACCTTTAACCGGTGATAAATGGGAATAAATACAATACAAATGACAATCATGGCTATGGGTAACCCAAAATAGAACTGAACAAAGTCCATACCATCATAAAAAGCTTGCCCCGGCGTAGATAAAAACGTAATGGCACTGGCTTGTGTAGCCATCACCGACAGGCCGATAGTCCACCATCGGGCTTTGTTGCCCCCTTTTATAAAATCGTTGACATTTTTACTGCCTCTGGTTTTATACACGCCATAAATTACAATAAACAGTAGGGTGGTTATTAAAATTATCCAATCTATTTTGTGCATTTATTCTTCTTTAAGAATTTGAGTATTGTAATTATTTATTTGAAATCATCTTGTCTTTTGAATAAATAACTATCATCTGAGATTATTATTAAAAATATTGCATGAGGATATAAAACATCACAAAATAGGCTATATTAGCCAAGAGTACCCAAGTGTAAACAGGTAACCAAGTATTCCTTTTTAAGCTCATAATGTGTTGGGTTTATTTATTCTGTTTTCCGGCTGCAATTAAATTGGCAAATAAACGGTATGCACCAGGCACACCTGCCGGTAATTCTCTAAGGAAACTGAGTCCGGTGTATATAAATTTTCCTTTACCGTAATCAGCTACCAAAAGGCTGCCTTTCTTAGTTGACTCACCTTTGTCATGCATAGCAAGTAACGGGGTAAAAGTATTGTCCCATTGGCCGGCAAAGTACAAACCGCGTTCCTGTACCCAATTTTCAAAATCTTTTTCTGTAATTTTATTAGGAAAATTTAATATGGGGTGTTTAGGGTCTAATAGTTTTACAGGAGCATCTTCCTGAGATACACGGTCTCTGGACAACTGCAATGGCACCGGTGCTATATTATCTACTTTTAACCCCCTACTGGTATTGTATTGTACAATGAGCGTTCCGCCTCGCTTTACGTATTCGTGCAACTTAGCCTGATATTTTTTTGCATTATCGTCAACATTATACAACCTTATTCCAAGAACAACAGCATCAAATTCCTGAAGTCTTTCAGGACTGATACCAAACGGGTCTATTTGGGTAACAACAAAACCTATTTCCCCAAGGCTTTCCGGAATTTTATCACCGGCACCGGGCACATAACCAATTTTCTTACCCACGGTTTTAACAGGGATACGAACGGCTTTAACCGTAGCGGGTAAGAACACAGTTTGTTTAGGAATGTGTTCAAAATTGATTATTGTTCTTTCTTTGGTATAATCAATGCCATTGGAAGTAAAAACAGGTTCCAAAACAACCGATTGCTGCCTTTCCGGTGGCGTAACCTGAAAATAGACCGTTTTTATCAATGATTTGGATAAGTTTTGTATGGCTACCTGCCTAGGTTGCACAGTCCATCCGGAAGGTGCCCTTAAGGCCAGACTACCGCTTACATTATCTGTTAATGCCGTCACTTTTACGCTTATTGTTTTAGGGCTATCAACATCAAAAATTACTACTTTTTTATCTGTGCTTACGGCAGCTTTAGGGACTATTTCAAAAGGTTCATACACCTCTCCGCGTACCGGGTCATTGTATTTATAAACAATTTCTCTATCAATTTTTAATGGCGTTTCAAAAATTGATAAGCTAAATGAAACTTTTAATTTTTTTGTTTGTTCCGGTAGCCCGATAAGGGATTTATCAGCAACAGAAAATAAGCCGCCATTATTGGGTTTACTCAACCAATACGGCATGGTAGAAGGTTCATTTTCATCAACTCTAAAACTATATGTAGCCGTAATATCTTTGTTGTTTCCCAATGGTTTATCAAATGTAATTTCCTTACCATAAGGAATGGTAATACCCAATAGTTTTATATCTGCATCCGATCGGTTAACAGCTTCAATCCTGAGTTGTACAGTTTTATTTCCTGTGGCATAATTATCATCGGCAACAGCTTCTAAAAACAATCCGGAAGTGTGTACTATTATATCCTTAATCTCAGCTAATTTTACTTTTTTCCAGTACCCGTCTTCCAATGCTTCAATCAGTTTATACACCTGCAACAATTGTGGAAGCGATGCCGCCGGATTTTTAAAGTTGTAATTGGCTATAATCTCATCTAATAAATTCCCTATGGCTGCTCCATCCTCCACCCTACTCCAAGTGGTATTTATATCGCCAAAAATATTTTGTTTATCGGTAGGTTTTTGGCCTTTTAAAAATTCCAGATAGGTCAAATTTTTCCCTCTGCTACCCGTAGCCCCAAAACCTTGTGATTTATGTTGGCTGCGGCTCAGGGCAGCAATTTCGGTATTGGACAAACCCAAAACAGGATAAAACACCCCAACATCCAAAGCATACATATTTGTTTTGTCTGCTTTTTTAAATTTTTCTTTGCTGCCGTAAAACCACCAGGAAGTATTAAAATACAACTGCCGGACCTGCCATGGTTCATACAGCCCATGGCCTTTAAAGTTACTGTCATTGGCCAAATCAAAAGCTTCCACACTCAGCATAGCCGATGAGGTATGATGGCCATGGGTGCTCCCCTTAGACCGGTGGTCAAAGCGATTTACAATAACATCCGGCTTAAATTTTCTGATGACTGCTACTACATCCTTTAGCACCTCATTTTTGTTCCATATAGCCAATGTTTCATCCGGATGTTTGGAGTAACCAAAGTCAATGGCACGGGTAAAAAACTGTTGGCCACCATCTGTCCGCCGAGCAGCCAACAATTCCTGAGTACGGATTAAACCCAATCGTTCCGAAAGTTCCTCCCCAATTAAATTCTGTCCGCCATCGCCTCTGGTAATGGACAGATAAGCGGTTTCAGCATATTTGGCATTGGAAAAATATGAAATCAATTGGGTATTTTCATCATCAGGATGAGCAGCTATATACAAAACCGCTACCAGTACATTTAATTTTTTTATAGATTCATAAATCTCTGCCGAAGATGGTTTTTTAGGCGGCTGAGCAAAAAGAGAATGATAGGCTAAGAGAAATAAATAAAAAACGGAGAGTAATTTTCTCATGTGAGGATTTTTTTGTGAATTTAAAAATACAAAAAGCTCTATGCTAACTTAAATTTCTCATTACCAAATAATTAAAAATTTATAATACATAATTTTAACGGCTACACAGCCTTAAAACATTATGTAACAAGATGTACAAAACTACATATTTAATGTCCAAATTAAAAAAACCTTGATAAATAGTTGAAAAAAACTAAAAAATATAATTTTTTAGCTCAACTTTATTATGATATATTTGTGAAATATTTAAAAAACAATTCTACACCATATGAGATTTATCGTTTCCAGTACGCAGCTTTTTAGACAATTACAGACTTTGGGGGGAATTATCAGCAATAACAATACCATGCCTATTCTGGATAATTTTTTATTTGAATTGTCCGATAACCAACTTAAAGTTTCTGCCTCAGATTTAGAGACTACAATGAGTACCGTTATAGAAGCTGATACGGATGAAGAAGGTGTTGTGGCTGTAAATGCACGGCTTTTATTAGACACCTTAAAAACCTTTCCGGAGCAACCTCTGACCTTTGTAGTTGGAGATAACAACACCATAGAAATAAGCTCAGAAAGCGGTAAATATGCCTTGGCTTATGCCGATGGCGAAGACTTCCCAAAAATAAGGGAACTGGAAGAACCTGACACTACGGTAATAAATGGAGAAATTTTGGCTACGGCTATTTCCAAAACCATTTTTGCATCGGGTAATGATGACCTAAGGCCGGTAATGAGTGGTGTATTCTTTGAATTTTCCAAAGACAATCTCACTTTTGTAGCCACAGATGCCCACAAATTGGTAAAATACACCCGAAAAGACTTAAATACTAAGCAAGAGGCCAATTTTATAATGCCTAAAAAACCCCTACAATTATTAAAAAATATTCTGGCAGATTTTAATGATGATGTTACCATTGCTTACAACGAAACCAATGCCAAATTTTCTTTTAACAACAGCGTAATGATTTGCCGTTTAATAGACGGAAAATATCCAAATTACGATGCGGTTATCCCAAAAGAAAACCCAAACAAACTAACCGTAAGCCGCAATATGTTTTTAAATTCTGCACGTAGAGTATCTTTGTTTTCCAGTAAATCCACCCATCAAATCCGCTTAAAAATGGCCGGTACGTCTTTACAAATCTCTGCCGAAGACCTCGACTTTTCCAATAAAGCCAATGAGGTATTACAATGTAATTACAGCGGTGATGATTTGGAAATAGGTTTTAACTCCAGATTTCTCATAGAAATGCTAAACAACTTAGAGTCAGAAGACATTATGCTAGAAATGTCCCTGCCTAACAGAGCCGGTATTCTCACTCCTACAGACGGGTTAGAAGACGGTGAAGAAATAACCATGCTGGTGATGCCGGTGATGTTAAACAGATAAAACCATACAGAACCTCGACTTTGCCATTGCTGATCCCAATAGATTTAGAAATTTATAGGATTAAAATATTTACAGGCTTATACCAACTACTACCCTCTTTGAGTGTACGACAAATTCACTCTAAAAAGAATTCTTTAGACTATTGATTCTTCCATACTACTAATTTTATTGAGTTTTTAGCCAATAACGTCTTAGATAAATTTGTTCATTTTTTCATTTATTTAAATTTTTACAATAACCTATGGTTTAGCCGTTTAATTATTTAAGTAAGTAATGGCCTTTGTTTGCCAAATGCCCATTATGGGCTTTCATTGATAAAAAAACGAACCAAAAAAATCTAGGCTTACTAAAAAAACAAGACGGGATTAGTTTTTAGTTTTCAAAAAATCAGAGTTATTAACAAAAACGGGAATTTGTCGTGCCCCCTCTCTTTTCTATGGAGACCAAGAGGAGGAAAAAATCACTATCTTTGAAATCCACCTCTTGCTATTTTAAATAGAAATGTTTTTAAAAATTGTAAAAATATATCTTGTACTTTCATTTCTTGGTTGTTTTTTAGCCGCCAACGCCCAATATGTGCCTTACATTGAAAACTATCAAATTTCCGATTATAATGCCGGCAACCAAAACTGGGATGTAGCTACTGCAGAAAATGGTATGGTATATGTAGCCAATTCTAAAGGACTGTTAGCCTATGACGGCCTAGTTTGGAAACTCCATGAGATGCCCAACAAAACCATCGTACGGTCGGTTATGGCCACAGATGATAAAATTTATGTGGGGTCTTATGAAGAATTTGGTTACTGGCAAAAAAATGAAAAAGGAATACTCACCTATTTTTCGTTGAGCAAATCATTCACCAGTAATACATTTACGGATGAGGATTTTTGGCAAATCCTCAAAATTGACAATTCCATATTGTTTAGGTCTTTTAGTGCCCTATACTTAGCCTTTGAAAACACCATAAAAAAAATAAAAGCTCCATCTACCATAATTTCATGTAGTAAAGTTCACGGAAAAATACTGGTTGCTACTCTAAAACACGGTATTTTTCAATTTGATAATAACCGATTAATCCCATATTTTAATGACCCTTTCTTAACCCATAAAAAAATCAATACCATTAATGGCATTTCTAAAGACACCTTATTTATAACTACCGCTCTACACGGCTGCTTTCTTTTTTATAACAACAAATTATCACCTTGGAAAACAGCAATTAACGAGGTTTTTAAAACACACCAACTCAACACATTTTCAATTTATGACAATGGTAAAATGGCTTTTGGCACCATAAAAAACGGTATGTATCTTACGGACAAATCCGGCAATATTATTCACCATTTAAACAGGCAAAACGGACTGTACAACAATACTATTTTGGGACATGTTACCTATAAAAATACACTTTGGCTTGGAATGGACAACGGTATTGCCCAAGTTGATTTGAATGACAATTTTTTATATTATCACGACCGTTCCGGAAATTTAGGGGCGGTATATGATGTGGCAAAATATAAAAACAATATTTATTTGGCAGCCAATACCGGAATTTATTATCTGGATAAACAAAACAACCTCCGGTTTATAAACGGATCGCAAGGTCAGGCTTGGTCATTAAACATTATAGAAAATCAGCTTTTTTGCGGGCACAATAATGGCACTTATCGTATAGACAATAAAAAGATTAGACTAATTTCTGAATTTACCGGCGGCTTTGATCTAAAAAAAGTACCTGAAAATTCAAATACTTATATCCAAGGTACCTACGTGGGACTGGTTACATTTATAAATAAAGGAAATGGCAATTGGACAGTGAGTCATTTGGGAAAACAAACCAATCCGCTAAAATATCTCGCATTTGAAAACAGCAACCAATTGTGGGTGGCAGATGCTTATAAAGGAATATACAAAATAAGCACAGACAATGAGTATAACAAATTGCTTTCCGTAAAAGATTACAAAGACAAAGGGCTGAGCTCAGATTTTAATGTAAGGGTATATAACATTAAAAATAACATCATATTTAAAACCAACTCTCAATGGGAATATTATGACCCCATCTTAGACAGTATTCTACCTTTAGAGCGGTTCAATAATAAATATGGCAAAGAAGCAGTCATTATTTCGGATAGCAACATGAACCAACTTGCGGTTAAATATCCAAATTATATCGGAATAGGAGAAATTACTAATGATGAGGAAGAAATAGTTATTGACAAAAAATACTATGAAGGCAGTATCAACATAGGTAATGAAAAATTAATATCATTTGACAATAACACCTATTTATTATGCCTCAATGAAGGGTTTTTACTGATAAAGAATAATGTGAAAAATTCCAGACCTCCGCTACAAGCCCCTAAAATAGAGCAACTTATCATTAAAAATGATACATTAGCCCTGTCAGACTATACAAATACGCCAATTCCGCATAACACCACTGTAAAAATTCTACTTTCTGCACCCAAAAACAGAGAGCATCACTTTGAGTATAGCTTTACCCAAAATGGCAGCAATTGGCTTATAGCCAACAAGGACAAAGTGGTATATACCAATTTATCAGGCCGCAACAGAGACATCTATTTACGGGCGGTAAACAAATTTGGTTCAGCATCGCCTATTACTGCACTCACATTAAACATGGAACCACCTTGGTATTTAGATACGTCAGGGATATTATTGTACTTTTTTATAGCCGCTGCCTTCATCTTTACAATAGTCAAATGGAACCGCAATAAATTAAAAAGAGAACAACGGCTAATGACACTAAAACACAAACGCGAACAACGACAAATGCTACGCGAAAAAGCTATAGAAAACGAAAAACAACTTATTCAATTAAAGAATAAGTCGCTTAAAAATGAAGTTACCATTAAAAGCAAACAATTGGCCAACACTGCAATGAGTTTGGTAAAAAAGAATGAAACACTACAACAATTAAAAAGAGAGTTTGCTTTAAACAAGGCAAATTTTAACGGAAATATAGCCTACAACCGAATAATAAGACAAATAGATGCTTCCATAGGCGATCAGGACGAATGGCAACTCTTTGAATACAACTTTAATCAGGTGCATGAAGACTTTTTTAACACTTTACAAAATGAATATCCTCAACTCACCCGAAAAGACTTAAAGCTAAGTGCCTATATAAAAATGGATTTACCCAGTAAAGAAATAGCACCTTTAATGAATATTTCTGTAAGAGGAGTAGAGACCCATAGGTATCGGTTAAAAAAGAAACTTCAATTGGGCCGAGATGAAGATTTAAATAATTTTTTACGCAATATAAACAAGTAAAACAACTACACTTTTAATACGTCATTTATACTACATTTTCTGTTTTTACATTTGCTAATGCTATATTTATATTCACCCTCTTATACGTCAATACTGTATTTTATGGCATACTAACATTATGACGTATTTAAAAATTTCAATATTTTTTTATGCCATAAAAATTAGCTTTAAATTTACCATTATCAACACTCAAATATCATTATTTTATGAAAACCAAAATCATAGTTTTTTTAGCTTTTATATGCTGTAGTGTTTTTTCTTTAACCGCCCAAGAAAGAAATATTACCGGAACGGTAAGCAGTGCAGATGACGATATGCCTTTGCCCGGGGTGAGTATTATTGTACAGGGCACCACACGTGGGGTAACCACGGATTTTGACGGAAATTATTCCATAAAGGCTTCTCAGGGAGAAGTTTTGGAATACAGTTTTATCGGTTTTACCACACAAACCGTTATAGTAGCCAATCAATCCAAGATTGATGTAATAATGGAAACTGACACTCAGGCTTTGGAAGAAATAGTGGTGGTGGGCTATGGCACACAAAAGAAAACTGACCTTACCAGTGCTATCGCTACCATAGAACCTGTAGATTTAAAAAAAACACCGGCAGCTCAAGTGGTACAGGGCTTTCAGGGAAAAGTTGCCGGAGTCCAAATCAGTAGTAAAGGCTCTCCGGGAGAAACTCCGGAAATTAATATACGCGGGCTGAATTCCCTATATGGCAATTCTGCTCCTCTTTTTGTGGTTGATGGTATGTTCTACAGAAATATCGATTTCTTAAATGCATCAGAAATTAAAGACATATCCATTTTAAAAGACGCATCAGCATCTTCAATTTACGGTGTACGTGCTGCCAACGGAGTAGTTTTAATTACCACCAAAAGCGGTTCTTATGAACGGGAAACCGAAATAGAATTTACCACAAGATACGGTATTCAAAGAGCCCAGAACGTGCTTAAAATGGCCAATGCAGAACAGTTTACCGTTTTTGCTTACGAATCCGGTTCTCAATCTGAAATAGCCAGTATAGAAAAAGCCATGCAACGCTTTGGCCGAAGCAGAATTAACCCGGATATTCCCAATGTAAATACTGATTGGTACAAAGAAGTTTTACGTGATGCATCAACCTCCAGTAATGATCTTCAAATCACCGGAGGCTCAGAGAAAGTAGCTTATTCTCTGGGTGGAAATTTCTTTACACAAAATGGCATATTAAATATGAAAAACAGCTACAAACGTTACAATTTAAGAGCCAAAGCAGATACCAAGGTAAAAGACTGGTTAACTGTAGGAGGCAGCTTTTTATACAGTAATTCTGTAAAATATGATGACGAAGGATCTGCCTGGCAATTAACTTATTATGCAGTCCCTATCTTACCGGTATTTGACAATAACTTTACCAATGCAAATCCCCTGCCTTATTCTGATGCTAAGGAACTTGGGTATAGAAATAATCAAAACCCGTTTGCACTCATGGATAATTCCGATAAAAGAGGGGAAAGAAGAAGGACAACAGCGGGTTTCTTCACTAAATTTCAAATAGTTCCGGATAAATTAAATTTTAAATCTAAGTTATCTTATAATTATAGGGCAGACAACGAACGGATTCTTTTATTACCCTATTTTGTAACCGATGATTACCAAAGGTCTTTGGAAAAATCAAGTATTACCAATAACAACAGGGTAAGGGAAGACTATGTTTGGGATAATGTATTAACCTATACCAATAGTTTTAACGAACATGATTTAACCCTTATGGCAGGAACATCCTATCGCGAAGAAAAACAAAATTTCTTTGGCACCAAAGGCAATTTTTATCCCGGTGGGACTTTTGACAGGAATAAAGAAAATACCTGGTATATTAGCTATACTTCCGAAGAAAGTAGAATCTCTTATAATAGCGTCAACGGAAAAAATGACAGAGGTGAAAATTTTAGGTTTTACGGCTTTTCTTATTTTGGCAGAGCAGCCTATAAGTATAAAGACAGATATCTGGCCTATGCAACTTTACGTGCAGAAGGAAGCAATAAATATGATGAAACTCATGTGTATTTGCCCTCATTTGGTTTAGGCTGGATAATGTCTGAAGAATCTTTTATGAGTAATTTAAGTTTAGTCAATTATCTGAAGTTTAGAGCAGGTTGGGGAAGATTGGCCAATGATGCCGTGCCCGCAAGCATACCTCAAAATGCTACCCCTATTTCAACCGTATTTAACGATACACGCTATAGTGGTTTTCAGTTTTCAACTGCAGCCGATAATATAAGTTGGGAATTTACCGAAGAACTAAATATTGGAATTACCTCTACCCTGTTTAACAATCAACTGTCTTTAGAGGCAGACTATTTTATTAAAGACACCAAAAACCTTGTTATACCTGTACTGCCTCTGGTAGGAACAGAAACAAGTTTTCAAAATGTAGGAAGTGTACGGAACAAAGGTTTTGAAATTTCAGGCACATGGAATGGAGAAATTAACGAGGATTTTGGTTATACCATACATAAATAGAGGATCGGCAGAATTTCGTCAACGCCTCGCAGTAGGCGAACCCATTAATGTATTTTATGGATGGGATATAGACGGAGTATATCAAAACGATGCTGAAATTGCTGCAGACCCTACAGCTCAGGCTGCAATAGCAGAAGGAACTACAATAGAACCCGGTTACTTTAGGTACAAGGATTTAGATGGTATATAGGATTAAAATATAAAAACTGGGAATTTTCAACAGCATTTTATGGCCAGGGCGGTAACGTAATCCTAAACAGGAATCGTGGAGAAGTCATCCGTACTCAGGGACGTAATATTGATGCAGAACTGGCTATCAACCGATGGCACGGGGAAGGCACTTCAAATACATTTCCTTCCTCAAAAGGATATCGTCAACTCTGGAACCAGAGAATGTCTAAATTTTGGTTGGAAGAAGGCGATTTTATAAGGGTACAAAACATCCAGTTGGCATATAATTTAAAAATTAAAAAATTACCTGAAATGAGATTTAATTTTACCGCCGAAAGGCCTTTCCAGTGGTCTAAGAGCTTCAACGGGTTTAACCCTGAGGTGGGATTTAAAGGTATTGACCTAAGAACATACCCTACACCTTCAACATACTCATTTGGGCTTAGTGTAAAACTTTAAAAAGACAATTATTATGAGACTTTCATTTGTATATAAAACAATCTTACTGGCTCTGTCAGTATTATTAATCAATTGTAATGACCAATTGAATAAAGAACAAGAAATGGTTGTTGTTCAAAAAGATATAGATTTTACAAGTCCCGACGGTGCTTTTGGAGCACTATTAGGAGCCTATGCTAAATTTCAGGATCTTGGGTGGGAACAAGTTCCTTTGATTGCAGTTCGTGGTGATGATGTAAATGCAGGAGGGCTTGGAGACCAACAGGGTTATGCAGATACCGATAATTTTATCTATGATAATAACTATTGGATGTATAACGTATTTTGGAATTCGTGGTTTCAGGATGTATTGCAAATTACCGCACAAATAGAACAATTGGAATTATTTAGAGAAAATGGCGTAGATTCCAATCTTATTGACCAATACATTGCAGAATGTAAAGTACTTAGAGGTTTTATAACCTTAGAGTTATCCAGAGTTTTTGGTGCTGTATATAAAATTGAAACAACAGACCAAACGCAATTGGTAGTGTTGCCAAAAGATGAATTAATGCAATGGATTTCATCTCAAATGGATGAAGCCATTCCGGTATTATTAGATGTTGCTCCAAACGAACGTGCAGATTTACCGGGAGGTGTTACCAAATATACCGCTTTATCCGTAAAGGCTATGGCAAATTTAGAATTAAAAAATTATCAGGTTGTAGCCGATGCAACCGGCGAAATCATAAATTCTAATAAATTTGAATTATTTGATGATTATTATAATTTATTTAAAATTCCTGGAAAATTGTGTAATGAAAATATTTTAGAAATTCAATATTCAGATTTTGGACAAGCATCAGGTGATAATGTAAGTCATTTATACGCTTTTTACGGCCCACAAAACTGGTCGGCTGCCGTACCCGAAGCAAAAAGTGGCTGGGGCTTTTATGAGCCCAGCATAAAATTTATCGAATTTATGCTTGACAGAGACGAAACAGTTCGCTTAGAAACCAGTGTGTTGTTCACCAACAGAGGCATTGCCAAATTACAATCAGACGGATATACAGATTTGCCGTCATTTGTTAGTAATACTACCAGAGATAAAGATGTTATTAACGATTATACCAGAGCCATGTTTGCCAGTGGTAAACACTATTTGCCTTCTGTACAGCTTACACCGGGAAGAATAGCTTATGGTACAAATAAAAATTATACTGTAATTAGATACGCAGAAATACTATTAATGTATGCCGAAGCTCTTACACACGGTGCTACCGGCACTGCAGGCACTGCAGATGAAACTGTTAATAAAGTAAGGGCCAGAGCCGGAATGAGTAGTTTAACCGGTGTAACCACAGATGATGTAATGGATGAAAAATTTGCTGAGTTGGCTATGGAATGGGGCATAAGATATTACGACATGGTACGGTTGGGCAAAATTGATGAATTAAGTTATGACGGAAGAAATTTTAGCATGGAAAAAGCTTTTTTACCTTATCCCCAAGCTCAATTAGATCAGAGTTATATTTTAAAGGAATATTACGAAAACAACAATTAATAGTAAGATTATGAAAGCCCATAATGGGCATTTGACAAACAAAGACCATTACCTACCAAAATAATTAAATAATTGAACCAAAGGTTCTTGCAAAAATTTAAATAGATGAAAAAAATATCTAAAATATTACCTTTTATAATAGCATTGCTCTTCATTTTTGCAGCATGTAATAATAACTATATAGATGGTATAACCCACGTTGATCCGGGCACTGATGAAACTGCACCGGTAGTAACCATAAATAGGCCCTTTGAAGGCCTATCCATAAAAGTCCCTGATGTTGTAGCTTCTATAGAAATAAAGTTTGAAGTAACGGATGATATAGAAATTGCAACCGTTGTAGTACTGTTAGACGGATTAGAAATAGCTTCGTTTTCTGATTTTATAGACTATCGCAAATTTATAATGGAAGATTTAGTCTACAACAACGTCACAACAGGTTCACATATTCTTACTGTTAAAGCCACCGATTTAGACGGCAAAACCACTGAAAACAGTGTAAACTTTGTAAAAGAACCTCCTTATTTACCTAAATATGACGGTGAGATTTTCTATATGCCTTTTGATGGCGATTATACAGAATTGGTATCAGTTACTCCGGCCACAGAAGTAGGCTCACCGGGCTTTACCAACGATGCTGTAATTGGAGCCAGTGCCTATATGGGAGCAACTGATTCTTACTTAACTTTCCCAACAGACGGACTGTTGACAACCAATGAATTTAGTGCTGCCTTTTGGTATAAGGTAAATGCAAACCCAGACAGGGCCGGACTACTTATAATTGGCGATAATGCAGACGACCGTAAACATGGCTTAAGATTCTTTAGAGAAGGTAGTGCAGATGAACAGAAGTTTAAACTTAATATAGGTATTGGTGATGGAGACTCTTGGAATAAAGGCGGGGTAATTAATGTATCTGACAATAAATGGGTTTTTATAACCATAAGTATATCCGAAACCGAAAGTAAAGTGTATTTTGACGGAATACTGCAAAATACCAGTACTTTAAATAAGCCTGTAGATTGGACAGGCTGTGATTTTATTACCATTGGTTCCGGAGGAGAAACTTTCAACTACTGGAATCACAATTCGGATGCCAGCCCTATGGACGAACTACGTTTGTTTAACAAGGCCCTAACTGCCGCAGATATCTCCTTATTAATGAATGAAGCAAATGAAAGTTTATATATGCCCTTTAACGGTAATTTTAAGAACCTTGTAAATGGTACAGAAGCCGATGTTATCGGCAGCCCCGGATTCACTACCGGTAAAGATGGCCAGGCCTATGCCGGAGCAATTGATTCTTATTTAACATTGCCAACAGAAGGGCTACTATCTGATGAAATATCTGCTACCATGTGGTATAAAGTAAATAATGACCCGGACAGGGCAGGTATTTTAGTAATAGGCCCAAAAGATGAAAACAAACCCGATGCTATGAACAACCGTAAAAATGGATTTAGGCTTTTCCGCGAAAATGGCGACGACGGCAAACAACGTATAAAACTAAATGTAGGCAGAGGGGATAATGACACTTGGGTGGACGGCAAGGCCGCCGCCGATATAGACCCCACATCAAACGAATGGGTCTTCTTGGCATTTTCTATTGCAAGCGATAAAGCCTCACTTTATTTTAATGGAGAATTGATTAAAGAAAGTAGCCTAGACGGTGGTATAGACTGGACGGGCTGTGACATTTTATCTATTATGTCCGGTGCTCCGCGATTTATCGGATGGAACCACCTTTCAGACCTAAGCCTAATAGATGAATTAAAACTCTATAACAAGGCCTTAACTCAAGAAGAAATTCAACAATTAATGGGCAACTAATCACAAAAATCTTTCGTAAGAATAATTGTTTTTGAGTTAATTATACCTGATTAGCTGCATCCCGAATAAGACGGGGTGCAGTTAATATTTAATTTTCTACAACATGAATTTTAAAATTTTTACTGTATTTGTTAGTTTTTTCTTTGGAATTATTATTTCGTGTAAAGAAAAACCTGATAACAAAAATAAAGAAGATGTAACAATAAAAGACATGTCAGCCCTTACTGATGAGCAATTATTAGACACCATACAATTTCAAACATTTCAATATTTCTGGGATGGTGCCGACCCTCATTCTGGCATGGCACGAGAACGTTTTCACATTAACGGCATTTATCCTACTTCTCCTGTAAATACAGTTACCACCGGCGGTAGCGGCTTTGGATTAATGGCCATTCTGGTTGGTATAGAAAGGGGTTTTATAACCAGAGAACAAGGCTTTGAACGGCTTCAAAAAATTTTTAATTTTTTAGAAAAATCAGATCGGTTTCACGGAGCATGGCCGCATTGGCTTAATGGCGAAACCGGAAAAACAGTACCTTTTAGCAAAAAAGACGATGGCGGAGACTTGGTAGAAACGGCATTCCTAATTCAAGGGATGCTCACCGTAGCGGAATATTTTAGACACGGCAATAAAAAAGAAAAAGCATTGGTAAACCAAATTGAAAAACTATGGCACATGGTAAACTGGCAATGGTACACAAAAGGCAAAGATGTGCTGTATTGGCATTGGTCGCCTAACTACAGTTGGGATATGAACTTTCCTGTAGGAGGTTATAATGAATGCCTCATCATGTATATTTTAGCCGCTGCTTCACCCACACACCCCATAGAAAAAAAAGTATATGACAAGGGCTGGGCCAGAAACGGTACCATAAAAAACGATACCACCTTTTACGGTTACCGAACGGTGTTAGATTTTTACGAACACGATACATCACCAACCGGGCCGCTGTTTTGGGCTCATTATTCCTATTTAGGCCTTAATCCAAAAGGCCTCTCAGACCAATATGCAGACTATTGGAAACTCAATCAGAACCAAGCAAAAATAAATTACGCCTACTGCGTAGACAATCCAAAAAATTTTAAAGGTTACGGTAAAAATCTATGGGGACTCACCTCCAGCTATTCCATTAAAGGCTATGCCGGCCACCGGCCGGATCCGGATAACGATGTAGGTGTTATATCCCCTACAGCCGCTTTATCCTCATTTCCTTATACTCCAAAAAAAAGTATGCAAATGTTGCGGTATATTTATGAAAATAAACCTGAATACATTGGAAAATACGGCCCTTATGATGCCGTAAGCCCGGAACATGACACAATAATTAAAAAATATCTGGCCATAGACCAAGGCCCAATTCCGGTAATGATAGAAAATTACAGAACCGGATTGTTGTGGAATTTGTTTATGAAGAATGAAGATGTAAAAACCGGTTTAAACAAATTGGGTTTCAAACACCCGTAGCAAAAAGTGAATTGCTTTAGCCTACAATTAATATAGATTTAAAATTCTGATAATGAATATTAACATTTTAAGGAGTACCAACTAAAAGTGATGGACAACAACTTAAAATAAAGAATCTAAAAAAGTAAGTTATGAAATATAAATTATTAATCCTCTCATTACTCATAGGCATTACCGCTTGTAAAAAAGACGACTATGTCTATGAACCACCGGTAATTCCTGACCCTCAGCCAACCATTACGGATGAAGAACTATTAGACCTTACCCAAAAAGAGACTTTAAAATATTTTACAAAATTTGCCCACCCAAATTCTGGGGCGGCAAGAGAACGATATCACCCTGACAATCCCGACAAAAGTGCACAAGTAGTGACCTCCGGCGGGAGTGGTTTTGGATTGATGAGTTTGATTGTGGGAATAGAACGCGGATTTATTTCCAGAGATGAAGGTGTAACACAAATTAATAAAATACTCAGCTTTTTTGAAAATGCCGACCGTTTTCACGGAGCCTGGCCACACTGGCTTAACGGCGATACCGGAAGAGTTATTCCATTTAGCTCTAAAGATGACGGTGGTGATATTGTAGAAACTGCTTTTTTGGCTCAAGGCCTGATTACAGTTTACGAATATTTAAAAGATGGTACAGACACAGAAAAGGCGATTGCCAAAAAAGCGGATGAACTATGGAAAGGCGTTGAATGGAACTGGTACACCAATAGCAAACCCGAACTGTTATGGCATTGGTCGCCCAATTATGGTTTTGAAATAAACTTACGGCTAAGTGGCTATAACGAAACACTCATAACCTACATTCTGGCTGCATCTTCACCGGAATACGCCATTGAAAAAGAAGTTTACGAAAAAGGCTGGGCCAACAATGGTGCTATCAAATCTTCGGCAACTCAATACGGCTATCCGCTGGTGCTAAAACATGTTGGCGGTTCCAATCTTGGCGGGCCATTGTTTTGGGCTCATTATTCCTATCTGGGACTTAATCCAAAAAATTTAAACGATCAATACGCCGATTATTGGCAACTCAATGTGAGCCATACCATGATTAATAATCAGTACTGTATAAAAAACCCAAAAAACTTTAAAGATTACGGCAAAGATTGCTGGGGTCTTACCGCCAGTTATACCAGAAAAGAAAATGGCAATATGGGCTACAAGGCTCATAAACCTGCTAATGACAGCGGTGTAATTTCACCAACAGCGGCAATTAGTTCCATACCGTATGCTCCGGAAGAATCTTTAAATGCCATGCATTATTTCTACAAACACAAGGATAAGCTATTAGGACCGGCCGGATTTTACGATGCTTTTAGCCCCCAATACGATTTTTGGGTAGCCAAAGCCTATCTTGCTATAGACCAAGGCCCACAGATTATAATGATAGAAAATTACAGAACCGGAAGCAAATCGTATTAACCCAAAATCATAAACAAATTGCATTAATGATATAACAAAAATGAATATATTTGAACCAAAATAATGATCAAATTAAACACAAAAAAATGAAAACAAAAATAACATTAGCAATAGCTATGCTGCTTTTTTCCTGTCAACTATTTGCTCAAGATCAATACAAAAAAGAGCTTTATATCGTTGACGGAGATACCCTGCCCTATCGCATTTTATTTCCTGAAAATTTCTCGGAAACAGAAAAATATCCGTTAATGGTATTCCTTCACGGAGCCGGGGAGCGAGGTAAGGACAACCAAAAACAATTACAACACGGCAGTAAATTCTTTTTAGATTCCATACAAAAATATCCGGCTGTAGTTATTTTTCCACAATGCCCAACTGAGAGTTTTTGGGCTAATGCCGATGTAGATAGCTCCACAAGGCCATATACACTAAATTTTCCCGGAGATAGAGGGCCTACCAAGCCATTAGAATTAACCATGAGTTTATTAGACGTAATGGTACAAAAGAACTACATAGATAACACCAAAGTTTATCTTGGAGGCCTTTCCATGGGCGGAATGGGAACTTTTGAGCTTTTGAGTCGAAAACCTAATTTCTTTGCGGCGGCATTTGCCATCTGCGGAGGAGGCAATGCAGAAAACGCTAAAAATTATGCCAAAACCACACCTATATGGATATTTCACGGATCAAAAGATAACATTGTTAACCCACAATGGTCTATAGATATAGTTTCTTCTTTGTTAAAAAACGGTGGACTTCCTAAATTTACCTTATATAGCCAAGCCGATCACAACAGTTGGGACAATGCCTTTGCAGAAGCTACGCTGTTAAAATGGCTGTTTTCACATACTAAAGACAACTAAAACACACATAATAAAATATGAATCTGTCAAGAAAATTAAGCACTACCCTGTTCTCCGTTACCATACTATTCCTTTTTATTTCCTGTCATGGACAAAAAGTAAGCACTACGCAACCTGTATTATCCATTGAACAACGTGTAGATTCCTTAATGAAGTTAATGACGTTAGATGAAAAAATAGGTCAGTTAAACCTGCCGAGTGCCGGACAAATTACAACCGGCCAGGCTATTAATTCCAATATAGCTGGTAAAATTGAAAAGGGTTTAGTCGGTGGCCTTTTTAACATAAAAACTGCTGAAAACATCAGAAAAATTCAGCAAATTGCAGTAGAAAAAAGCCGCTTAAAAATTCCGTTGCTTTTTGGCATGGATGTAATTCACGGGTATAAAACCACATTTCCTATTCCATTAGGGCTGTCGGCTTCATGGGATATGGAACTGATTAAAAAAACAGCGAGAACAGCAGCTAAAGAAGCCTCTGCAGATGGTATTAATTGGACATTTTCACCCATGACAGATATTTCCCGTGATCCCAGATGGGGAAGAATTTCAGAAAGTTCGGGCGAAGATGTTTATATGGGCAGTAGGGTAGCCGAAGCTATGGTAAAAGGTTATCAGGGTGATGATTTATCCTTGAACAATACTATTATGGCCTGTGTAAAACACTTTGCTTTATATGGGGCATCTGAAGCCGGCAGAGATTACAATACCGTGGATATGAGCAGAATACGAATGTATAATGCATATTTCCCACCTTATAAAGCAGGCGTAGATGCAGGTGTAGGAACAGTTATGGCATCTTTTAATGAAATTGACGGCATTCCGGCTACGGGTAACAAATGGTTGTTAACTGATGTGTTGAGAAAAAAATGGGGATTTAAAGGCTTTGTAGTAACCGATTATACCGGTATTAACGAAATGATAGCCCATGGTATGGGAGATTTACAGAAAGTATCGGCCTTGGCATTAAAAGCAGGCAGCAATATGGACATGGTAGGAGAAGGATTTTTAACCACCTTAAAAAAATCTCTGGATGAAGGAAAAATCACCATGGAGGACATCGATAACTCTGCAAGGCTAATACTTACAGCCAAATTTAAGCTCGGTTTATTTGAAGACCCCTACAGATACTGCAACCCCAAAAGGGCAAAAAAAGAGGTTTTCACTGCTGAAAACAGGGCTTTTGCCCGAAAAGCTGCCGCAGAATCCATAGTTTTGCTAAAAAATGATAATGTATTGCCTTTAAAAAAATCAGGGACTATTGCCCTTATTGGCCCATTGGCAAATACGGCGGTAAATATGGGAGGTACATGGAGCGTAGCTACAGATCAGGAAAAATCAATTCCTCTTTTACAGGGATTAAAATCCGTAGCAGAAAATAAAGCTACCATCCTTTACGCAAAAGGCAGTAACGTACATGAAGATTTAGAATATGAAAAACGTATAACTACTTTTGGGAAAACCATTCCTCGTGATGGCAGGTCAGACCGTGAATTATTAGATGAAGCGATGGAAATAGCCTCAAAATCTGATGTAATTATTGCTGCAGTAGGCGAAGCCTCCGAGTCCAGTGGCGAAGGTAGCAGTGTTACCAACTTACAAATATCAGAAGTGCAAAAAAATCTGATAAACGCATTATTATCAACCGGAAAACCGGTAGTTATGGTGTTGTTTACCGGAAGGCCGCTTGCCATAGTTGAAGAAAATAAAAATGTGCCTGCTATTCTCAATGTATGGTTTCCGGGAAGTGAAGCCGGACTGGCCATTGGCGATGTATTATTTGGCGATGTAAACCCATCCGGAAAAATAACGGCCACTTTTCCTATGAATGTAGGCCAAGTACCCATTTTTTACAACCACAAAAATACCGGAAGGCCATTGAGCAATAAAGAAGATAAGTTTCAAAAATTTAGGAGTAACTATTTAGACGTTAAAAATGGGCCGTTATACCCATTTGGCTATGGGCTTAGCTATACAACTTTTGAGTATGGAGATTTGCAACTTTCCTCAAATAAAATGGGAATGAATGACACCTTAACAGCTTCTATAACCGTTACTAACACAGGTAATTATGACGGAAAAGAAGTGGTACAATTATACATAAGGGATAAAGTAGGTAGCGTAACACGACCAGTTAAAGAGCTTAAAGGTTTTCAGAAAATTTTCCTCAAAAAAGGGGAATCCAAAACAGTTAGTTTTGATATTACGGCAGAAGACTTAAAGTTCTATAATTACGATTTGGATTTTGTTGCAGAATCCGGCGAATTTGAAATAGCCATTACCCCATCATCCGATTTTGATTTTAAACATTCTTTTGAATTAATAGATGAATAAAAAAGATGCCATGAAACATTTATTATTATTTATAATTTCTTTATTTACAGTGCTGTGGCTCACTGCCCAGGAAAAATCTACCCACACCTATGCTATTAAAGGAAATGACACCTTGCGTTTAGATATTTACACAGACAAAACCATAAAAAAAGGCCATGCCAAACCCGTTCTGCTCTGGATGCACGGTGGCGGTTTTTCAGGAGGCACCAGAGACAATCCTGCAGAGGTAAAATTAGCAGAATTTGCCGCAAAAAGAGGTTATATTGGCGTTTCTATTTCTTACCGGCTTACCCGTAAAGATTCCCTCACCGGATTTGGTTGCGATGCCTTGGCAAGTGAAAAACTAAGGACATTTAAAATGGCCGTAGAAGATTATATGGACGCAGCTTTATTTGTGGTAAACAATGCGAAAAAGTTTAATATAGATACAGATAAAATTATTGCAGGAGGCAGCAGTGCAGGTGCAGAAACCGTGCTTAATGCCGTATTTATGCGGCCATTTTTTATCACTAATCTTACCCAATACCAAAAAGTAAGATTTAGAGGATTGATATCATTGGCCGGAGCAATGGTAAATGCTAATTATATCACTGCCAAAAATGCCGTTCCCTCGGTATTTTTCCACGGCACGGCAGATAATTTGGTACCATATGCCACCGCCCCGCATCACTGTTGTAAGCCGGAACAGCCGGGTTATTTTATATTAGACGGAGCAGAAACTATTATAAAAAAATTTGATGAATTAAATACTCCGTATTATTTCTATACCGTAATCGGTGGTATGCACGAAGTTTCAGGTATTCCGTTTTATGATTTAGAAAATATCTTTTCTTTTTTTGAACAATCATTTAAAAATGATAAAAGCATACAGCAAAAAATATACGTTGATAAAAAATAAATACATAGAAGTGGTTTAAAAAGAAAGGGGATTTTTTAAAAAATCCCCTTTCTTTTTAAATTTAATTTTTAATCTTTAATACCAGTTCT
>PDWI01002531.1_pt1 | contig 27606 bp, 19 predicted proteins | sample 1430891 | NCBI WGS metagenome assembly PDWI01 (sample SAMN01162508, study PRJNA174530) | Oral metagenome, whole genome shotgun sequencing project. | biome: Marine environment; feature: Marine mammal; material: Swab sample of the gingival sulcus; isolation source: swab sample of gingival sulcus... | reverse complement strand
CGGTTGCCCTGCCACGGTCACTGATATGGATGGTAATGTGTATAGTACGGTTGTCATTGGTAGCCAGTGTTGGATGCAGGAGAACCTAAAGGTTACCCATTATCCCAATGGGGATGCCATTCCCTATACCCCCGACGGTGCTGCTTGGATAGCCTTGAGGTCCAATAATACGGATGATGCCTATTGTTACTACGGTAATAATGTGAATAGTGAGTATGGTGCGTTGTATACCTATGCGGCGGCCATTGGGGATAATTGGGAGCGGGATAATGCCGAGGGACAGGGGATCTGCCCCGAGGGTTGGCATCTGCCCACGGACGAGGAGTGGACTGTGTTGGTGGATTGTTGCCGGCGGAAAGATGAAGGAGGTCGGTACGGCACATTGGCAGAGTCCCAATACCGGAGCCACCAATGAGAGTGGTTTCACCGCCCTACCAGGCGGCTGCCGTGATTTCTTCAACTCGTTCTTATTTGTCGGCTCAGATGGTTACTGGTGGTCGGCTACGGAGAGGAGCAGCAGCGACGCGCGGTACCGCTACCTGCTCTATTTCAATGCCCATGCCTCCCGCAGCTATGAGAACAAGTCCTCCGGCTTTTCCGTACGGTGTGTTTGGGATAATTAGCAATTGTTTGAAAATTAGAGGGTTGTTTTTCGTTTTAAATGTGATAGTGTGACAAAGCGGTGATCTGCTAGTGGAATGATTATAGGGACGGAAGTTGGAAGTCGGAAGACCGAAGATAAGTGATAACTTTTTGTGAACGTTGCCAAGCCAAAAGCTAACAGCCGCTGAGCCCCGGAGGGGCGGCACCTTGGGGACAATTGCTTCCTGTTGTGCAGAAAATAGCCTCCCTCATCCACCTCTTCAAAAAAATGTTATAAGTTTGTATCAATGAAGGTAAGAGCGTATGTTTTTTGGATAGGAATGGTGGTGATGGCTTTTCTGGGAGGGTGTACCCATCATCCCCCGGAACAACCGGAAAAGCCCTGGAATTGTCGCGAAGGTATGCCTGAAAAGGTGATTCTTTTTATCGGGGATGGCATGGGGGGGGCACAGGTTACGGCCGCAAGAATGGTTAATGATGGCTATTTGAATATGCAGTCGATGACGGTCTCCGGTTTGATGGCCACCTCTTGTGCAGACAGGGTGGTTACCGGCTCTGCTGCTTCCGCTACGGCCATGGCCACGGGGACAAAGACGAACTATGGCATGATTGGGATGGATCCCGGGGGGAAGCCCTTGGTAAATATCTGTGAGTATTTGAAAGATAAGGGATTTGCTGTGGGGGTGATCTCCACTGCAAGTTTGCAGGATGCCACCCCCGCCGCATTTTACGGCCATGTCTTGTCGCGGAGGATGAAGGCGGAGTTGGGCTATCAAATGGCTTATGCCGACGTGGATGTGCTTATTGGAGGGGGTAGCTTCTGGCTTCGGGAGCGGGAGGATGGATTAAACCTGGTGGATACCATGCTGCATCGGGGATACCACTTCTATGAGCACATAGATGATGTGCCTTCCGAGGTCTCGGGGCGACTGCTGGTGGTGCAGGCAGCACATCACCTTCCGGAGATAGGGGCGGGCCGGGGCGATTTCTTGTCCAAGGCGGTCTCCGTGGGGATCTCCTGCTTGGAGCGCACCGGAAAACCCTGGTTCCTGATGGTGGAGAATGAGCATATTGACCTGGCTGCCCATGAGAATGATCAAGCCAAAATGTTGGCGGAAGTGCTGGATATGGATAAAGCGCTTGGCGTTGCCCTGAACCATACAGCCCGGGAAGAGGATCTTTTGGTGGTGGTTACCGCTGACCATGAGTGTGGCGGCTATTCCATTATAGGAGGGGACGTGGCCGAGGGTATTGTGGAAGGGAGCTTTCAGGGCGATAATCATACGGCGGTGGATGTCCCCGTCTTTGCCCAAGGCCCCGGAGAGTTGCTATTTGCTGGTATGTATGACAATACGGCTCTCTTTCATAAAATAGCCCTCCTTATGGAGATCGATGTGGAGTGAGGGGGCTTTTACATTAAAATCGTATCTGGTTATAAAGTTGGAATTTTGAGCAGCGTCTGTATAGAAAGTTTGAATTTGAGGCTTACAAAGGCTGAAATAGGGGCGTTTACCGGGGTAAATGACCATGCCATTTGGAAGACAAGCATCACGAAGAAGTCGGAGGTTATAGACAGACGCTAAATTGTTGTGAATATGGATAAATCGTATAGATTCTTTCCCCTTTGGCTGATAGGCCTGTTCCTTCTTCTCCTTCTTGTGAGGGCAGGGGGCTATGCACAGCAGGTCGTGATTAATGAGGCCTGTTCTGCTAACCTGTACACCATGGTGGATGAAGATAATGATGCGGGAGATTGGATAGAACTTTACAATAGTGGGCCTGATACTCTATCGCTGCAGGGCTATTTTTTGTCGGACAAGCGGAGTAATTCCCGCATGTGGGAGATTCCCCATGTGACTCTTCTTCCCGATGCCTTTGCCCTCTTCTTTGCTTCGAAGAAAAATCGTCGGGAGGTGGTTGATCATTGGGAGACGGCGGTCTATTGTGATAGTCTTTGGCGCTATCTCAACCCTGATTATGAGCCGGAACCGTGTTGGGAGGCTCTTGCCTTTGTGGATACGACATGGAACGAAGGGTATGGTGGCTTCGGTTTTGGGGATAACGATGACTATACCGTAACCAACGATACCTTGCGGACGATTTACCTGAGAAAGTCTTTTTTTATTGAGGATACCTCCAAAGTACTGAATGCCATTCTGCATGTGGATTATGATGATGGTTTTGTGGCTTACCTAAATGGCCATGAGGTTGTTCGTGAGAATATGGAACCCAACGGGAAGAGACCCCATTATCGAAAGTCGGCCATGTTTCCCAAAGAGGCGCAGATGTATCAGGGAGGAAGCCCCGGAATGTTTGTGATCAATAAGTCTTGGCTGCGGAGATACCTTCGCAATGGGGAGAATATCCTAGCCATACAGGGACATAACCGGTGGAGTGATAATGATATGACCCTCAAGCCCTGGCTCTCATTTGCCATTGCCGATACGTCGCACCTGTTTGGCCCTGTGCCGGAATGGTTCTTTGCCCAAGCGCTGCCTCTTCATACCAACTTCTCTATTAAAAGTTCCGGAGAGAAGCTCTATCTTTTCTCTCCTCAGGAGGAACTGCTGGATGAGCTGGCTGTGGGGCCGCTACAGACCGATAACTCCTTTGGGCGGAAAGTGGATGGAGCGGATACGTTGGTGTTCTTTTTCCATCCAACTCCCGGATATAGCAATAATGGAGCTGTTTCGGCTGACTCAGCTATTGTGGACCTCCCTTTGATCGTGCCTCAAACAGGCTATTATGAGGATTCAGTGCTGGTGGCAATGCGCGCCCCTGATACGTCTTTTACCATTCGTTATTCGTTGGATGGGAGTCTTCCTACCCCGGAGCATCCGGCATATGAGGAGCCCTTGTTGCTGGACTCTACCACGGTGGTGCGTGCCCGGCTTTTTGCGCCGGGATACATGCCTTCAAAAGCGGCTACCGAAACCCTCTTTATCAATGACTCCTCTACTTTTCGTGTGGCCTCCATTGCCACGGATCCCTACTATTTGTGGGATGAGGAGGAGGGAGTTTATGTGCTTGGGAATCAATATCTCCCTGATGTTCCTTACTTTGGGGCCAATTTTTGGCGCAATGTTGAGATTCCCGTAAACCTTGATCTATACGACCCCGTTTCCGGGCATCGGTTTACCCAGGATTGTGGGTTGAAAATTCATGGGGGCTATTCCCGTTCCATTCCCCAGAAATCTGTTCGGCTGCTGGCCAAGGGAAGATATGGGAAACGTTATTTTGAGGAGAAATTGTTTGCTGATAAGCCCTGGGAACGCTATAAGCGGTTTGTCTTACGCAATGCGGGGAATGACCACTTTGCCTGTTTTTTCCGGGATGCCTTTTTTCATCAGTTGGTGAAACATGAGGCGAGGGTCGATAGGTTGGCCTATGAACCGATGTTGGTCTATATCAATGGAGCCTATTGGGGCATACAGAATATGCGGGAGAAGATCGACCGTTACTATTTGGAGGCCAACTACGGCGTGGATCCGGAGCGTGTGGATATCCTGACGGAGCAGGGAGAAGTGATCTCCGGTGATAATGCCGATTTCTTGAACCTGATCAACTTTGTTCAACAGCATGATCTTTCACAGGATACTAATTTTCAGCGGGTTGAGGAGGAGGTGAATATTGCTTCATTTACTGACCTAATGGCTATTAATATTTTTGTGGTGAATACGGACTGGCCTCATAATAATATGAAGTGGTGGAGAGAGCAAGGAGGGCGATGGAACTATTTTCTACTTGACTTAGATGCCACCTCTTCGCTATTCTCCTACAATGGCCCTTCAAAGAGGCAACTGGAACGGGTGGTTTATGATTCGCTTACAATGAATGCCTTGCTGTTTAGGGAGATGCTTCGTAATACGGATTATCGGGATGCCTTTATTTCACGCTACGCCGATTTGATGAACTATACCTTTCGGTACGAACGCATGGATACCCTTATAAGTTGCTTTCTGGAGAAACTCCGGCCGGAGATGGAGCGGCATAAAAGGAGATGGGGGTTGCAATCTGTCACCGTTTGGGAGAATTTTTATGTGAATATGCAGTTTAGAGGGTTTCTCCTGAATCGTCATGCTTATGCCCGTGATTACCTGGTGGAGTTTTTCGATCTGGAGGGGGGTGTTTCGCTGCATTTGGCGTCGGAGCCTCCCGGTGCTGGCCACCTCCATATTAATACGATCTATCCGGAGTATATGCCCTTTGATGGGGTCTATTTCAATCCGGTGCCCGTTACGCTTGAGGCGTTGCCGGCTCCCGGGTTTGAATTTTCCCATTGGGAAAACAGCGATGGACTTTGGTCTTCGCAGGAGCGAATCTATCGCGGCATATTTTCCAAAGATGATACCTTGACGGCAGTGTATAGGGGGGCTCCCGACACGGCAAAGGTGGTCTTCTCGGAGATCATGTACGCACCCTACCCCCAGGTTGCTTGTGGGGAATGGTTGGAGATCTGTTCGTTGGATGAGGAGGCGGTAGACCTTTTCGGGTGGAGGGTGCAGGTGCGTGACCATCTCTATGCGCCACTGGCAGAGGGAGTTCAACTATCACCGGGAGGGTTCTTGGTTTTGGCAGCTGATACCGCGGCCTTTTATGCGGTCTATGACCGTGCTATTCCTGCCGTTGAACTCCCCGGCTTGTCGCTCCCCGAAGGTCCGTCGAGCCTCTCCCTTCTGGATCAATACCGGAATCCTATCGTTAGCTTCTCTTATGGGGTCTCCTCCCCATGGCCGGAGGAAGCTTCCTTTACCGGGCGATCCATTGAACTCTCGGAGGTAACTCTCGACCCGGACGTGCCGGAACATTGGATAAATGGCTGTTTGGGGGGATCGCCGGGGACACCTCCCCACGAGTGCAACGACTCTCCTTCCCTGTTTTTTACCGAATATAACTGTAAGTCTTGCGACTGTTATGATGCCGGTGATTGGGTAGAGCTCTACAATAACGACTCTGTGGTGGTGGATATGACAGGATGGCTTTTTCGTGATGCCAAAGACGATCATGCCTTTCTCTTTCCCGAGGGTTACCAACTCGCTCCGGGAGCGTATGCCGTTATTGCGCGCGACTCCTTGAAATTTAAGGCACTATATCCCGAAGTGGAGGTGTTGACGCCCTTTGACTTTGGTTTGGGTAAGGAGGATAGTCTTCTGCTCTTCAACCGTTATGGTGAGGAAATTGCTTCCCTGGGGTATCATGGTGATTCCCTTTGGCCCGATGGGGTCTATGGTACGGGAAGAACGGCGGAGTTGAGATGGCCCTACACCTCTCCCTCATCCCCCTCCTCCTGGGAAAACGGTTGCTACGGAGGGACGCCCATGAGGGGTCCGGCCTCCTGTGCCGACAACCCTGACCTGATCGTTACGGAGATTCAGTATTATCCGCATGAGGCGTATGATGGAGGCTCCTATTTTGAGCTTTTTAATCGGGATACTTTTGCCGTGGATTTGCAGCATTGGGGAGTGTTGAATAGAGACAGCCTTGTCAATGTGGTGATTAATGATATGCTCTTCCTCTCTCCGGGCGGATACCTGGTGTTTGCCCTTGACCCCTCGCGCTTTCGTGCCGTCTATCCCGAGGCTCCACTTTTTGATGAGTCCACAGGCATTGCATTGTCGCCGCAACCCGACTCTTTTGGCCTTTGCGATCCGTTTGGTGTTACCCGCTTGTGGATGAGGTATGAGGTCTCTCCCCCTTGGCCGGAGGTGCTTTCGTCAGATGGTAAGGTGATAGAACTGTTGGATTATGATCGGTCGTATAGGGAGCCTGAGAATTGGTTTGAGGGCTGTAAGGAGGGCTCTCCCGGTCATGCCTACCGCTTGTGCGATAGCACGGCCATTGGTGACTACTCCCGTGGTTATCGGGTGAGCCCCAATCCCTTCGGTGACCATTTTGAGGTTTATACCGGGGAGGGGAATCCCATTCACCGGATCAGGTTGCTAAATACCCACGGGCAGTGTGTCTATCATAAGGGCTTTGGCGTAGGGGAGATAAGAGCCTTTGTCGCTGTGGGCATGCTTCCTGCCGGCCTCTACCTGTTGGAGGTGAGCACCTCTCGGGGACTTTTTCATACCCCTATCCTGAAACGATAGCCTCTTGCTCTCATAAAATGCCCAATACGTTGTTGTGAGCACGCACTTCTGTTCCGGGGTTCCCTTTTTTTCTTTGGGGCAAATCCCCTACCTTTGTGGAGAATTTTTTGACTACGTAAGATGAGATTACGACGATTGCTGCTGTTTTTATCCCTGCTTTGCTGGAGTTTTTTTCTTCCTGCCCAAGGGCATATGGATGAGTTGTGTCTCTCTTCGGATGAGAAGGTCCTGGTGGATGCGGTCAATGCTTTTCGGGAGGCTCATGGCCTACAGGCCGTAGCACTCTCCAGGGCGTTGTGTTATGTGGCGGATGTGCATGCCAAGGATCTCTATTTCAATTATGATGAGCGTTCGGGTAAGAGTATGCACTCCTGGTCCCACAAGGGACGATGGAAGGGCTGCTCCTACGAAAATCCACGCACCGATGGCCGCTGCATGCATAACAAACCTTCTGAACTTACCGATTACAAAGGGCTGGGGTTTGAGTTAGCTTATTATGACAATACCGGGAGTGCAGGGATGAACGCTTACGAGGCTTGGATAAGGCATGAGAAAAATCGGGCCTTTCTCCTCAATGAAGGGACTTATCTCTCCTTTGATTGGAATGCAGTGGGGATAAAAATTTTTAAGGGATATGTCCTGTTGTGGTTTGGCACCACTGTAGATGTGAGTGCGCCCATTGTTGTGTGTGGACAGGCTGAACCGGTTGGTCAAGATGTGGTGCCGGCCGTTGAAAGCAAGGAGAATCCGGTGTTTTATTATGTGGTGGTGGCAAGTTATTCCTCTGAAAAAGATGCTCTTAAGGATAAGCTTCGTTGGGAGAAGCGTTTCTTTGAACCACTGAAGGTGATTCAGGGCCGGGGGCGTTACCGCCTTGCTGTAGGAGCCTATAACGACAATGAAGCCGCTAAAAAAGCCCTTCGCCGGATAAAGAAAACGGTAAAAGATGCCTGGGTTATCTCTCTTTAAGAGGTACTAATTAGAGTCCGTCTATAAAGTCCGACTTCTTCGTTACGCTTGTCTTCAAAATGGTCATTTACCATAGTAAACTCCCATTTCTCAGCCTTCGCAAGCCTCGAATTCGAACTTTCTATACAGCCTCTTTTCAAAACGCTGATTTTATGGACAGGTACTAATTATGTGGAACTTTCCGTACCTTTGGCTTTTTGAATGGATCAAATTTTTATGGTATGAAGCTTTTTAGAAAGGTAACGTTATTCCTGTTTTTGTTCTCCTCTTTTTCTCTTTTTGCCCAGAAAGAATCGCTTGAAAAGAAGTCGGGGTGGAATGTAATCCCTTTGCCGGTAGTGAGTTACAACTCAGATCTTGGGTTCCAGTTTGGAGCCTTAGCTACGCTGTATGATTTTGGTGACGGGTCGGTGTATCCCGATTATAAACATCGATTCTATTTTGAACTCTCCATGTACACCAAGATGTCGGGCATTGCGCAGATGGCTTATGACTCGAAATACCTGATTCCGGGGTATCGGCTTACGGCTAATCTCGGTTTTTTCCCCAACAAGGCCTATGCTTTCTACGGGTATAACGGTTATCAGTCGGTGTTTAAGCCTGCGTTTATCGATTCGGATGAGGCCTTATACCGTTCCCGGTTATTTTATAATTACCAGAATTACCAGGTTCGTTTTATGGCGGATTTACAACGTAACGTGACCCCTTGGCTCAAGTGGATTGGTGGGTTTAACTTATGGTATTTTGATTTGCAATCGGTGGATATTGATTTCCTTAACCGGGGAAAGGAGGAGAACCTGCTCCCCTCGGTGGAAGAGGTGCCTGGGTTATACGATCGTTATGTGGCCTATGGAATCATTCCCCATGAAGAGGCTGAAGGAGGCCTCGTGGCTAACTTGAAGTTGGGCATTGTTGCTGATACCAGGGATTACGACTCCTATCCTACCAAGGGAGTATGGACAGAGTTGTTATTGAACATGGCTCCCGGCTTTATCGGAAATAAAAATCCCCATGTGAAATTGGTGGCAATGCATCGGCAGTATTTCCCTTTGGTGAAGAAGAAACTGGTCTTTGCTTATCGCCTGGGCTATCAGGGTACCATTGCAGGGCACGCCCCCTTCTATATGCAATCGCAGTTGCAGACCTCCTTTATTTATAACCTTACCAATGTGGCCGGGGGCTCCAAATCAGTGCGGGGGATTCTCTATAACCGTGTGCTTGCCGATGGTTTTCTCTTAGGTAATGCGGAGTTACGCTGGAGAGCCGTAGATTTTCGCTTTCTGGGGCAAAACTGCTTTCTGGGCTTTAACTTCTTCAGTGATGCGGCCGTTACGGTGCAGGAGATTGAATATGACCGGGAGGCTGCCATGGAAAAGGCAAGAGCTATGGCCCTTGAATCGCCTACTGTATGGCAGTTTGAAGAGTTGGATTACTTTGAGTTTTCGACAAAGGACAAACCTCACTTTACGGTGGGTGGAGGCCTGAAGTTTGGTTTTAACGAAAATACCATCGTTTCATTGGATGTGGGAAAAGCGCTTGATGCACGAGATGGGAATCTAGGCGTCTATGTGGCAATGGATTTTCTGTTCTAACCGCTATTCTTTCTCCCCGGGAATTTACCCTGGAACCCGAAAGAGGTATCCCTTTCCCTTTAGGGTGACAATCTCGATGCGTGTATCCTCTTTAAAATGCTTGCGGAGTTTGCGGATATAGACGTCTAAGGTGCGGGAATTGAAGTAAGAGTCATCACCCCATATCTTTATGAGGATCTCTTTACGGCTGGTGACTTGGTTTTTATGTTTGATCAGCATCTCCAACACTTCCATGTCCCGGTTGGAGAGGCGGATTGTGGTGGTGGGGCTGGTAAGTTCATAGCTGCCTCGGTGTAAGAGGTACTTTCCCATCTTAACTGGATCTTCCAACGTTTCCTGTTCCGTCGTCGTATGGGTCTTGGTGTGATACTCAATACGAACCATGAGTTCCTCTATGCTAAAAGGTTTGCGCATATAGTCATTTCCCCCAGCTTCAAAACCTTTGAGTAAGTCCTTGGTTTCAACCTTTGCCGTTAAGAAAATCACCGGTAGAGTGGGCTTCTTCTTTTTGATGGCCTTGCAGAGGGTATAGCCATCCACGTTGGGGAGCATAATATCAAGGATGCAGATGTCGGGGTCCCATGAATCCAGTCGGTTGAGTACTTTAGCTCCATCGGTTTCCCAGATCACCTTGTAGCGCTCTCTCTCGAGGGTTTCGGTGACGATCTTCCCCAAATGAGGCTCGTCTTCAATATAGTAGATGCTTTTTTTCATGTTGTGATCGGAAATTGTAAGGTGAATTGACAACCCGCTGTTGACCTGTTCCGTACTTGTATCTTTCCCTTGTGTGCCTTCATCACCAATTGAACGTAGCTTAGTCCCAAACCGTGTCCCTTCACATTATGTTTGTCAAAACCGGGTACCCGAAAGAACTTCTCGAAGATTTGAGGAAGATGTTTTTCCGGAATACCGGGCCCATTGTCGGCAAATTCCACGATGATCGTCTGATTCCGTTGGTAGGCCTTGATCTGAATATCAGGTTTTTTATCGCTGTATTTTAGGCTGTTGTCTAGAAGATTATGCAGGATGCCCTGGCAGAGCAGTGGGTCGGCAGTCAACACCAAATCCTTTTCTATATCAATGGTAATTCTGGCCTGCTGTGTGGAAGTCCGGCTGCTAAATTGTCGCACGACCTCCTCCGTAAGTTGTCTTAAATGGAAAGTTTCGGTCTCCACCAGTGCTGCTTTATTTTCAAGTAGAACATGATGTAAGACTTTGGATATTAGCTGGTCTAAGCGTTGTATCTCTTTGGCAGAGATGGATAGAAACTCTTTGGTACGGATGGGATCCTTTAAGGTATCGAAGTGTTGTAGCGACTCCAATGCTACCTTGACCGTTGCCACCGGTGTTTTGAGTTCGTGGGTGAGGTTGCTTACAAAGTCATTGCGAATTTGGTTTAAGAGCAGTTGTTTGCGAAGGTTGACAAAGGCAAGGTAAAACGAGAGGGCACTCAATAGCAATAGGACTGAAGCAAAGGCTATTTGGGGCCAGATGGCGGCAAGAAGATAGCGTTTATAAGAGACGAAACGTGCCATGGGAAGGCGATCTCGGGAATGGTCAAAGATCAATAGGTCATCCTTTTTCCTCCGGTGGAGGCTGCTGCTGTCGGACATGAGCCATTGAATCGGAAGGGGGATACCCTCTCTTTGAAGGCGCTCTTCAAAGGCTCGTTTAAACAGGGTGGAGTCCATTATGTCGTCTATCCGCACCTTGGAGATAGAGGAGTTAGCCGTATCCGGACGCTTAACCATAAGGAGTTTGGTGCTTCGTATCAGTAGGTTATTCAACTCTTCAAAGAAGGGTATCTCCTCCTCCTGGGGAGAAAAAAGAAGGGAGTCCTCTTCGGTGGTTAGGGTGAGGCTGCCCGAGGAGGAGAGGACATCTGCACTGATGAAGATGCTCATCTTCACAGAATCGGATATCTGCTCCTCAGGGATCTCTTGCAGTGGTGTGAAGAGTTCCGGAATCTCTCGAAGATTAAGGATGGGGGAGATGACTTGTCTGATTAGTACCGTGTCCAGTGCCTCCTCTTGTGACTCCTTATAGATCCTAACCAACTCCTTTTGTAGTAGCTCCTTCTCTTCAGTGAATTGATTGATCAACCAATTAAGGACAAAGGCCGTTAATAAGAGCTGACTAGCAATCATCAGCAGGGCAACGGTGCTGTGTTTTTTGAGGTTTCTCATTTCAACCACAAAGGTATGCATAGCCGTTACGTAAATCATCCTATTAACCTTAATTAACGTTGATTCACCCGGGCTTAACCTTTGCAGGCGTTTTTGTACCCTAATTTTGCCTCAATGTTAAACAAAAAGGGAAGAACCCCTGAGATTACCATCGTTGGAGGGCTTCCCTGAAATCATAAAAAGAAGATAAAAGAAGAGTATGATGAGACGCGTATTTTTAGTGGTAGCCATGGTAGGGGCCTTTGTAACTACCTTCTCCCAAAAGCAGGAAGTGCTAACAGAGGGGAAAATTGTGTATGAGGAGGTGATAAAGTTGAACATTACACTGGAAGGGGAGGCCGCGCAGTTTGCCGACATGTTGCCCCAAGAGCAGAAGAGCGAGAAGGTCCTCTATTTTAATGAGGCCTATTCGTTATACGAGAAAAATAGGGCAAAGCGTTCCGGAGAGGATGCTTTTAAGGCCATGGAGTCAGAAGAGATGGCGGTTCATATAGAGGTTTATGAGCCTGAAAATAAAATCTTTAAGGATTTGAAGAGGCAGGAACAGATTGAAATGCGAGAGTTTATGGGACGGCACTTTTTGATCACGGAGGCTTTTGAAACACCGGTTTGGAAGTTTACCGGGAAGTCGCGTGAGATATTATCCCTGCATTGTATGGAAGCTTTTTATGAGAATGAAGAGGGGAAACGCGTGGTTGCTTGGTTCACTCCCGAGATTCCTGTTTCTTTGGGGCCGGGGAATATTTCCGGTCTTCCGGGGATGGTGCTTGCGGTGGATATCAATAAGGGAGAACATCTTATGACGGCCATACGCATCGATCGGGAGAAGGTGGCGAAAGAACAGTTAAAAAAACCGCGAAAAGGGAAAAGGGTGACCGAGGAGGCGTATAGGGCTATGGTGGAGCGGAAAATGCAGGAGATGGGAACTCAGGGAGCAACACAACAGGTGATACAAATACATTAAGGAAGTGCGCTGCCGGATCCTTTATTTGATTTTGTTGCTGCCCTTTGGGGTCATGGGACAATCCTATGGGTTGAAAGGAAGTGTGATGGATGAAGAGGGCAGGCCGCTCTCCTATGCTACGGCGGTACTGCTCCGTCCTGCCGACTCGACCTTACAGTTTTATGGGATAAGCAACGACCGGGGCGATTTCTCCATTCCGCAGGTTAAGGAGGGGAGCTATCTGTTGCAGGTCGCCTTTATGGGGTATGAGACCTACTACAAATCGTTGAATGTTCCGCTCCGGGAGGGGGATAACCTGGGGCGTATTGTGATGCAGTTGAAGCGTGTGACCCTTGGTGATGTGGCCGTTGTGGGAGAACGTATCCCTATGAAGTTTAAAAAAGATACGGTTGAGTTTGATGCTCAGTCTTTTAAAACCCGTCCCGATGCGGTGGCAGAAGATCTTCTCAGGCGATTACCGGGGATTGAGGTGGATCATGTGGGGAATATAAAAGCCTTGGGCCAGAAGGTGGAGGAGGTGCTGGTGGATGGAAAGCCTTTTTTTGGTGATGATCCGAAGGTTGCTACCCGGAACTTGCCGGCTGATGCCTTAGAGCGGGTGCAACTTATTGATAAAAAAAGCGATGAGGTGGAGTTCACCGGAATGGACGATGGGTATCGGGAGAAGGTGGTGAACTTAGTGCTGAAGAAGGATCGTAAAAAGGGCGTGTTTGGAGAGGTGGAGGCCGGTTATGGGACGGATAATCATTATGAGGGGAGTGCAAAGCTCTATCGCTTCTCTCATAAGTTGCAACTTGCCGCTTTGGGGATGCTAAATAATGTGAACCGGTTTGGCTTCTCTTTTGACGATTACGTAAGGTTTAGCGGTGGTCTCTCTGCCCTTGCCAAAGGGGGGAGTGCCATTACCCTGGGAGAAGAGGGGGGGCTTCCCGTCGATTTTGGCCAACCGATTTCCGGATTGACTACGTCGGGTGCGGGAGGGATAAACTGCTCCTTCTCTTCCGATGCTTACAACCGCGCCTTTCTGAGCTACCTGGTGAATGGATCAGAGAAGGAGTTACAGGAGCATACGACAACACAGCATTTTACGGCATCAGGTGCCTATAAACAGGTTGGTACGGTATCGAATCTCGAAAAACGGTTTGCGCATAAGGTACATTTTGGCGTTAAACGACGGATAAATTCGCTGCAAAACTTTTCGGTGAATGGCCGTTTGTTGTTTGTGCAAGGAGTCAATCCCTCCCATCAATGGATGGAGAGCACTTATGCCGGTCAAAAGATCAATAGGTTGACACAGAACGCTGATTATCGCTCTTATGGCTTGGAGACCCAGCTAAATGCCTCTTGGCTTGTCAAACTCAATCCCCATAAAACCGTGTTGAAGACCAATGTGGATGGAACTTATGGCGGAAGAGGAATGAACCATGCTGTTCATAATAAGACACTCTATGATCATCCCCCCTTGAGGGAGGAGAATCAGCAATTACAGGATGATCTTGGTCAAACCTATAAGGCTTCGGGAGGGGTGTCGCTTTTGCAGGCTCTGGGGAAGAAGTATGTGCTTATCCCAATGCTGAAGGGAGGGGCCGAGAAGGAGGTTTTTGAAAGGGATTATCGGATTATCCGGGATTCAGGGATAGGGGGAGACTCTTTGAGTGGCATCTTTAACAAGGAGCACAAATGGATCGCTTCCGGGGTTAAGTTGAGGCGAAAAGGAGAGCAATCTACCCTTGTGGTTGGGATAGGAGTGCAGCACGGCATGCTCTCCAACGCCCTCTCCGGGGAGTCCCCCCTGCAACAGCACTATGCTTTTCTTACCCCATCGTTCACGTGGGAGTACAACTACTGGGCATCCCACAGGTTGTCGGCTCTTTATCATAGTTCGGTGATGAGCCCTCCCCTGGAAATGCTCCGTCCCCATGGAGATTATGTAAACCCCCTCTATATCCGGTACGGTAATCCCCACTTGAAACCTGCAGTGATGCACCGCTTGGATCTTAACTGGTTGCTCTTTGATCAATTTTCGTCCACCTCTCTCTTTATGCGTCTTAATGGAACCTACATCCGGGATAACGTTAGCTGGGAACGGAGCATTGATGAGCAGTTGGTGCAGGTACTCCGCCCCATTAATGGGACGGGTGATTATACCGCGGAGGGGAGCGTTGACTTCTCTACACCCATTCGTAGGCTGGGCGTGAATGTTAATCTTTATGTGCGCGAAACCTATCATCGAGGAATGAGTAGGATCAATGAGGTGGCGAATATCAATACCAACCTGGAACATCACATTAAGTTAGGATTGGATAAAAGGAAAAAGGAGCAGTGGGATATAAGCGTGGGGGGCATCGTAGAGATAACGCAATCGCGCTATTCGGTGTTGCATGGAATGAATAACAATTACTACAGCTACTCCTGTTTTGCCGATCTCTCGTATGCGCCCAATGATTTCTGGTTTTTTCAAATCTCCGGTAGGCTTAACAACTATGCTTCACAACGTTTTGACGAGCCTTTGAGTGTCCCTTTAATAAATGCTGAGGTGAAACGTTTTATTTTGAAAAACAATCGGTTAGCCTTGTCTTTACGTCTGTTTGACCTGCTGGATAAAAACATGAATCTTGTGAGGAAGGGAGCGGTGAATTATCTTTTGGAAAGGAGAAGCAATGCAATTGGGCGTTTCGTGATGTTCTCGCTGAAATACCGGTTGAATAGAGCGGTGAGCAAAGGTGGTAACAGTTTGATTTTAAGGTGATTATGGGTTTTGTTCTGCGGCTTGTGGGTTATTGCGCTAACGTTTGTGTATACACGGAGATTAACTGCTCTGTTAACACTTCGGCGTTGAATTTTTGCACGTGCTGCCTGCCCTTGTCGATCATCTCTTGAGCCACGGTGTCATTGGAGAGTATGAGGTTAATGGCCTCGGCAATATGTTTGGAGGTGATCTCCTCTAAATAGAGGGAGGCGGCACCCCCGGGTTCAGAGAAACAACCGCCTTGGGTGGTGATGACCGGTACGCCGGAGTAGAGTGCTTCGATAATGGGAATGCCAAAACCCTCGAAGGTAGAGGGGTAGATAAAGAGGCTCGCCATTTGGTAAAATGCGGCCAACTCCTTTGTGCTTACATGATGCCACAAGAAGACCCGCTTCTCCAACCGGTGCTGCTTTACATACTCCGTGATCCTGGCTGTATACGGGGTAGCGCGTCCTACGATCACCAATGGGGTCTCTATGCCATATTCGTGCACCGCTTTCACCACTTCAAAGGCATTTTTACGTGGCTCTATGGTTCCCACGTTTAGGATAAAGCGTTGGGGGAGATGATATCTCTTCCTGACTGCTTGTTTGAAGGTGGCGCTGCAATCTGTTTTAAAAATATCGTTACATGTTTGGTATACAACCTCGATTTTGTCGGGGTTCACATGGTAAAAATGGGTGATATCTGCTTTGGTTTGTGCACTGATGGCGATAATGGTGTCGGCTTCCAGGCAAGCTCTCTTGCACTTCCAATCGTACATCTTTCGGTCGAAGAGAGGATACCACTGGGGATAGCGTTTGAAGATTAGGTCGTGGATGGTAACCACCTTTTTACAGGAGTTCCCCAACCCCCAGGGAATCTCGTTGCTTAATCCATGGTATAGATCTATTCCCAAATTAATAACCTCTTTAGCCTGAGAAAAAGAGCGCCAATAGGCACGAAAAGCTTTGTCCATGGGGCTTTGGGGTACGATTACCCGGTATGGGGATGCATCCATCAACGAAGTATGGCCTACGGGAGTGAATAGGTACAACTCCAATGCCCTATTGAGAGAGAGGTTTCTGATGACATCCCTACTGTAGTTGCCCAAGCCTGTTCGGTTGGCAAAAGCTCGTTTTGCATCAAAGGCTATCTTCATAGGCGCACATAAGAGAGGAGAGAGGTTTCCATGTTTTTTCGACGGCAAAGGTAACGACGGTAAAATGGGGCAAATGGCCTGCGGTTATTGTTATTTGCTGTCTCCCAGAATGAGAGGGAGTCCATCTTTTCCGCTGCCGATGACCACCACTTTGCTGTTGTTTGACTCTGAGAGTTTGATGGTGGCTTCAATGCCTTTTTCCCGAAGAATCCTATCGGTGAGCGATGCATTGATGATGTCGTTGGCCCGGGCTTTTCCTTCGGCTTCAATACGTTGCCGTTCTGCCTCTTTGGTTGCTTTTTGAAGCCTGAACTCATACTCCAAAGACTCCTGCTCCTGTTTGAGCTTACGCTCAATGGCATCCTTGATGGTGGGGGGAAGGATGACTGTTCGTATAAGAATCCGGTTGAGTTGAACATATTTCTCATCCAGGATCTTGCGTGTCTCTTCGTAAATCTCTTCCTGTATGACATCCCGTTTGGTGGAGTAGATCTGTTCCGGGGTGTAGCGTCCAATTACGCTTCGGGCAGAGGAGCGAAGGGCCGGAATGACCACCCTTCTGAGGTAGTCAGCACCAATGTTACTGTGGAGTAGAGGCATATCTTTTTTGATCGGTTCGTACCAGGCGGAGACATCACAGGAGATCTCCAGTCCATTGCTGGAGAGCACGTTCATGGTTTCAGCAATCTCCTGCTGGCGTGTCTCGTAGATGATCATTTTATTCCAGGGAGCAATAAGGTGAAACCCCTCGCTATAAACGGCTTCCGGGTCTACCCCTCCGGAAAAGGTACGGAAGATGACACCCCCATGTCCTGCTGGAACGGTGATAAACATACGGCTACTAAAACCGATGATGAGGAGAATAATGGTGACGACCAATATGATGCTGATAACTCTTTTGCGATTAATCTCTACGTATTCTGCCATGATAAAATATTTTTTTTGAATCTATTTGAAGCGAAATTATGGACGAAGTTACAAAAAAACCTGCTTACCTCCACCGAGGAAGTAAACAGGGTTGGGTTATGCCCCTGAAAGGGGGGGTATGATCTCTTAGAAGGAGAGGCTGATTCCTCCCATGATGTGGGTGCCGGCCTGGGGGAAGAAACCATCCATACTATATTCGGATCCTCCTGAGTAATAGCGGTATACCCAGGCATCGGATTCGTATTCTTCGTTAAGGATGTTGTTTATATGGAGGTTAAATCCAACCTCTTTGATGAGCCTTTTGTATTTTAGGGTGTAGTTGATGCGTATATCATTTACAAAATAGGCTTCAAGTTTATAGTTTTCGTTGGAAGAGTTATCAAGGTACTGTTTGCCTACGTATTGTGACACAAGCTCCACGTTAAGATGCTCCAGGAACGTGAATTTGAAGATGTTGTTTGCGGTAACGGAGGGGGAGAAGGAGATATTGGTCTCCTCATGATGTGTCTCAATTTGGGCGGGTTCATGCTCCGGGTCATTCCAATAATCCCAGTTGTCCACGTAGGTGTTGAAGTCAAGGATTTTGTTACGGCTCAAGGTGGCATTGGCACTCCACGACAAGAAGTCGGTGAGAATGGCGTGTCCCATCAGCTCAATACCGGTTCGGTAGCTGTTGGGGGCATTCACCATAATGGGGTCTCCCACATTGTTGATCTCTCCGGTGAGCACCAACTGGTCGCGGTATCGCATGTAGTAGAGGTTGATCCCGGCAGTAACGCTTCTCCCTTGATATTCGTAGCCGGCCTCCAGGTTCTGCAAATGTTCAGGATTGGGAATGTGACCCTCATCCGCATCGGTAAAGTTGTCGCGGGAAGGCTCCCGGTTGGCAATGGCATAGCTTGTGTAAATTTTATGATGCCTGTTGGGGCGGTACATAAGGCCAACCTTGGGGTTGAGGAAGGCATAGGTGTGATTTTGTGTGATGTCTTCCAAGTCATCGCGCAAGCCCTTAATGGAGTAGTCAATGCTTCTGAATTGTATGTCGCCATAAAAACTGAACCCGTTGTTGAGGCGATAGGTCGCTTTGGCAAAGGTGCTGAAGTCTTGTTTTAACCCGTTGGATTCATACCAGTTTTTGTCCTGATCAACCACTGGCGTATGTTGAGCCCAGATGATTTTCCCAAAGTGATCCCCGTCGTAGATATTAAAGGATGCACCGTAGCTGATATTCCACTTTCCGGGGGTGTAGTTTAGGGATAGTGTTCCTCCGTAGAAGTGGTTATCCAGCCACTTACGACGGATGAGGTTGCTCTTTTTATGGATGCTGTCCCTCATGAAGATATCCCCCTCCTCTTGTTGGTATTTTTTGTACTTCTGGCCATTTTTGTACGACTCGTAATAGCCCGCTCCTTTGGTGTAGTGAAGGGCTGCGTTGAGGTTAACTTTTTTGTTAAATTCGTGGCTGAAGTGCAGTTGGTAGTGTGTTTGTTTATAGTTATCGGTTTGGTTGTCGTAAAAGCCAATGATCTCTTCGTTGCTGTTTTCGATGGCACCGGCGGGATTGTAGGTTCGTTGGCCCTTTTCCAGAAAGGAGGAGGGTACCCCATACCAGGCCTGGTAGGTGCTCTCTTTTCCGGAGAAGGTGATAAATTTGATGAGTGACTTTTTCCCGTAGTAAGCTCCTGAAGCGTAGTAGGAGCTCAGTGATGACCAGCCTCTATCCACATAGCCGTCTGAGGTGATTCGGGACATTCTGGCGTCAAAGGCCCAGTGATTGCGGATCAGCCCGGTACCCACCGCGGCATTGGCGCGCAAGGTATTAAACGACCCTCCGCTGAAAGAGGTCTTTGCATAGGCCTCTTGGGGTGCCTTATTGGTGAGGACATTTACCGTTGCACCAAAAGCTGCTGCACCATTGGTAGAGGTTCCCACCCCTCGTTGGATCTGTAGGTTATCTACTGAAGAGGAGATGTCCGGGAGGTCAACCCAGAATACATTTTGAGATTCTCCGTCGTTGAGCGGAATCCCATTGATGGTGATATTGATGCGTGACATATCTGTTCCACGGATGCGGAAGCTGGTATAGCCTACTCCGGCTCCTGCGTTGGAGGTGGATACCAGAGAGGGGGTGTGGGAGAGTAGGATGGGAAGATCTTTTCCCATATTTCGCTTCCCGATCTCCTCCTTGGTGATGTTTTGATAGGTGACAGGGGTGTTGCCTGATGCCCTGGTGGCACGGATGATTACGCCCTCTTCAAGAATGGCCCTTGGCTCCATCTGAAGTTGGAGCTCCTTATCTCCCCGAACTTCGATGGTGACCTTCATTTTGTTGTAGCTCAGGTGCCCGATGGTGATGGTGTGGATTCCGTTGGGTACCTTATCAAAGGTAAAAAGACCCTCTTCATTGGAGATGGTGGTGTAGAAGTGGTCATCTAAGATGACGCTTGCCATGGCCACCGGCTCTCCGGAGATCTTGTCCGTAATAGTTCCTTTAATGAAATTTTGGCTGAATCCTGTAATTATCAGCACGGTGAAAAGAGTAGTTAGTGTTAGTTTGTACATCGTTAAATCATTTAGTGTGAAACATCCAAATGACCCTTCAGAAGACTGTACAAGATCAAAAAAACGTGTATCCCTATTCGGCATTACCCGAACCAGGTTCAACGGGTATGATCTCAGCCCGTAGTATTAGGGCACCCCTTCTTTATGGTCGTGCGGCAAAAGTAAGATTTTATTTTTACATTAGGAAAAGTCGTCTCAAGGGGAGTGCGCGTGTAGTTCGGAAGAAACTTTACAAAATAGCGATAATTTTGATACCTTTAACCCGCAATAGATCACCGGAAAACCACGTGGCTTAGCCCTAAAAATGCCCGGAGTGATTATTAACTTTTTGAGTATGAAATTTATAATTATAAATGGCCCCAACCTCAATCTTCTTGGAAAGAGAGAGACGACAATTTATGGCCATGTGTCTTTTGAGGTTTTTCTTCAGGGATTGAAACGCGATTTTCCCGACCTGCAGATTGATTTCTACCAAAGTAATGTGGAGGGGGAGTTGATTAATAAGTTGCATGAAGTGGGATTCTCTTACGATGGCATCATTTTAAATGCGGGGGGATACACCCATACCTCCGTAGCCATTGGTGATGCGGTGAAAGCCATTGATACCCCTGTGGTGGAGGTGCATATCTCTAATATCTTTGCGCGGGAAACATACCGCCACAAAAGCTATATCTCCGGGGGGGCTAAGGGGGTCATTTGTGGCCTTGGTCTTGAGGTCTATCGGTTGGCGCTGATGGCACTAAAGTCGATTTAGGAAGATAATTTCTTGGGGTCAAGCTCAGAAAAACTCTTTTTTCGTTTGAGAAAGTGCTCAATAACAATACTCCCCTTGTACATTCCCTGGATCTCTTTTTTGTGAGGAACATGATTTCTTTTGGAGAGGTTTCTTTTAATTCGTTTTATAAAGCTGAATTGGGCTCTTAATACGGCGAAGAAATCCTTAATTCCTCCATCGAAGAGAAATTTGATGGAGGCGATCAGGTCAAAGAAGAAGCGAAAGGTGATGACGGGTATGATTCGTTCTTTGGGGAGGTTTTTGTAGAGCATGACAATGTTGTTGCGCATGTTGAGGTACGTTTTGAAGGCAGATACTTTGGGTAGTGTGCCTCCTCCCACGTGGTAAACAACACTTTCTGGGATATACATGATCTTGTATCCTCCATTTTTAAGTCGCCAGCAGAAGTCGATCTCCTCCATGTGAGCGAAGAAATCTTCGTCCAATCCTCCAAATTTCCAGTAGAGGTCGGCTCGCACGAACATACAGGCGCCGCTGGCCCAAAAGATCTCTCCCGGTTGGTCGTATTGTCCCTCATCCTTTTCCAGATGCGAGAAGAGCCGCCCTTTGCAATAGGGATACCCCCATCGGTCAATAAAGCCTCCTGCCGCTCCGGCATATTCAAAGTAGTCTCTCCGGTGATAGGAGCGTAGCTTGGGTTGGCAGGCCGCAATCATGGGATCTTTCTCCATAAAGTCAATAACTGGCTTTACCCAGTTTGGGGTGACCTCAATATCGGAGTTGAGCAGCACATAATAATCGGCCTCTATCTCTCGCAGGGCATCGTTGTATCCCTTTGCAAATCCTCCGTTGGTGATGTTTTGTATCACCCTGACCTGAGGGAAATGCTCCTCCATAAATTCCAATGAACTGTCCGTAGAGCCGTTGTCCGCAACAATAACCTCTGCATCTGTGCCTGTGTTTTTTAGCACATTTGGAAGAAATTTTTTTAAGAACTTCCGTCCGTTCCAGTTTAAGATAACTACTGCTGTTTTCGTCAAATTCGCCCCTTCTGTTAAGCGGTTGATGCCTGTTTTTTTTGGCGGAGTAAAGGTACAAAAAAAGTTCAGTTTATGAGGATATCTTCCTCTTTCATCTGGTGTTTCCACCGTTTGTGCGACCATAACCAATTGTCGGGGTATTTTTCAATGTGTTTTTCAAGGAGATGGACATATTTTAGGGTGATCTCATGCTCTTGGGTAGTGGTGGGTTGTGTGGTGATAACTTCAAAGGAGACCTCATACCTCCCCCTGGCAGGACGGGTGGTAATCATGTAGATAACCGGCATATTCAATGTGCGGGCAATCTTTTCTGTGCCCAAAAAAAAGGGGGTGGGTTGATGCAAAAAGGAGGTCCAGAAGTTAATTTCCCCTCTTGTGGGGGTTTGGTCGCCCAGGATGCCTGCGAACAAGAAGTCTGCTTTGTGTTTAATGAGGTGACGGTAGGCCTTTTTGTAGGAGATAATGAGTCCCGGTGCTTTGCGAGATCGCAGAGCTTTTCTCATATATTGCTCAAAAAAGGGATCTTTGAGGGGCTTTGTCAATATGATTCCTTGGTGTGGATAGGCCATGGCAATACCTTTCCAAACCCACTCCCAATTACCATAGTGCCCGGTAACGATCAAGAAACTCTTCTTTGCATCAAAGAGGGGTTGAAGAAGTTCGGGATTTTTTATTGTAAACCTTCGTGCCAGCTGGCGGGAGGAGAGGTGGCGCATCTTTATCGTTTCAAAGATGATGTCCGAAAGGTTGCGGTAAAACTTTCTCATGATGCGCTTGCGCTCTTGCATGCTTTTGTGGGGAAAAGAGCGTAAGAGGTTTTCTTCTACTACTTTCCGTCGATATTTTACGACATGAAGGAGGGTCCATGAAAGGATCGTGGAGAGCAGGTATATGACAGGAAGCGGCAATAGTGCCAGAAGCCATATGATCCCTGTGAGTAGGTGTTTATGGATATTCTTCATGGAGATTAATAGGGGGAGTTGAACTCTTCAAGGATCTTATTGCCATAGTAATCCATAAAGCTTTGTTTCGTTTCGTCAAATGTTTGATTCGCTTCTTCGTATTCAATATAGGCTGCTGATTCCTGTCGCCACAACATATATACCCAGTGGGGGTTGTTGATATCCTCGATGAGCGTTGTGTGCAGGATTTCGTAGGTCTGCTTGGCGATGTCCCTGGTATAAAAGACAAGCCGCACATTTCGTTGGTTTCCGGCATTGTAGTAGTGCCATATCTCGTAAGGATATACTGCGCTGTGCATTCTGTTTCCCACTACGTGGTCGGGGCGGCCGTACTTGCAGAAGTAGTAGCCACGGCCCATCTCATAGCCTTTGTGGATGCCATTGCCAAACTTTTTGGTACTGTATTGCACCAAGTCGTTATAGGCTAACCAGGCACTTTGGGCATTGTTTCCCGCTCGTTTGGTCCAAAAGGCATCGAAAAATTGGATGAGTTCTTTGCGGCTTGCCTGGGGTGCCGTGTATTGGATAAAAATCTTCTCCGAATTGGATGCACGGGGAATCAGACAGTTTACCGCCTTTCTTAGGCTATCAAGAGAGATTTGTGTTGTGATAAGCGTGTTGACGGGGGAAAAATTGTTGTGGTTGTCAGCCTGCACATCGTAGAGAGGATTGCTGCGTTGGAAACGTTGCTTCTTCTCAAGGAGTAGTTCGTTGGCCTCGTTGTACAGTGCAATAACTAACTGATAGTTTCCTGAAGGAAGGTGTTGGATATCAAGTTTTTGAAGAATAACAGTGACTGGTTTTGCCTCTTTTAGAGAGGAGCGCCCCATCGCATTGAGCCGTTCTCCCGACTCTTCATTTTCAATGTAGGCAGAGACGAGGTACTGGGTTTCTGCGCCCAATACCTTCTCCGTATGGTAGATCTCTGCAAGGAAGGAGAGTTCCTTACGTGAGTCCGGGTAAAAGTGGAATACACTGGGAATGATGTTATAGCCGTATCGTGTGAGCATGGATGGTTCCTCTGCCGGGGTATAGCTATCCACAAACATAATGTCGGAAAGGGCTATTTCATCGGTAGGATAATTGATGACAATCTCACGGGTGATGTGGTAAGGCTTTTGTGTGGCATGTTTATCCGATAGCGTTATCTCCATCTGGTAGGTGCCATTGGGGAGGACGTAGCGATGTTGATCCATGAAATTGATGATTCGATTGACCTGAGAGAGCGTGTCGGTGAGCTCCGGGCTGTTGAACTCATATTTATCGAATTCCACGATTTTCTCGCCCTGCTTAAATAGAATGAGTACCTCAATGGTTGCCTGGTATTTGTCGTGGTCGTTTTTGACAAAGACCGCACTTCTTCCCTCTACCAGCATGCAGGTCTCAATATAGGGATCCTCTTCCGGGATCAGGAAGGTGTAATAATTGAGGTGCGCTTTGAGATCTTGTCCGTGAATGGTGCCCATTAAGACTAACATGATAAGGCTGAGGAGATAGTATCGCTTCATGGTTATTTTTTCTTTAGTAATGCAACAAAGGTACAATAAAATAGGTTCTTTGGGGGGATTGAGAAGGGGAGCTCCCATTTTCCTCTTTTGTTGGAAGGATACGCATCAGATGTGGTATGGGAGGAGGGGAGGGGGGAGCGTATCGGTTTTAGCCCTCCTGTACTCGGAAGGTGGGATCGGATGCCTTTTGGGGGGCGTTAAGGAGGGTTGTTGCCTGATTAAGAATGAGTTACTTTGGAGGGTAAAATAATTTTTACGAAAGTCTTGCAGAAAAGAAAAAAATAGTACTTTTGCCCCCGGAGAAATGGCAGAGTGGTCGAATGCGGCGGTCTTGAAAACCGTTGTACCGCGAGGTACCGGGGGTTCGAATCCCTCTTTCTCCGCAGAAAGCCCTAAACGAATTGATGTTCAATCGTTTAGGGCTTTTTCTTCTTCTGTTTGGGGTGGACAAAAAACGGATAAGGTTTTATCGGTCAGGGGCTACTTGAATTGAGAATGCATCTGCTTGTCCCTTTTTCGTTTTTTTTCTTGATATAAAAAACGAAACAAAAAAATATCGGTGTACCATGCTTCGTGCGGTTTTAGGGTTTCGTTATGGCCGATTAGTCCTGTTAATTTTCGTTAGCTCGCTCCACTCCTCTTATGTTAGCCTTGGGAATTGCCACCCTCTATCGAGATTGCTTGTAAGATTGCAGATATACTGGATGTAAGCCTTGATTACCTTACAGGAAAGAGAATATAGAAATGGATAAAACCATCCGTGAATGCATTTGAGAAGTCTCCCAGTTTGAAGAAGATGACCGCCTACATATCTTCTCCGTCATTGATGCTTTTATCGCTAAGAGAAAAATACAATCTATCTTATAAAACAAAAGAGCCGGGTTTTCCGAGGCTTTTCTGCATTAAAAATCAATATATTTCCCTTCCTTTTTTGCTTTTCTTCGCATTAAAATATTTTTAACAACCGCTATTATTGTAAATATTGGTATGTAGTAATAATATTTAGTTATTCCGATAAATATCAAAATTATATCTAATACAAGGTTAAATACGCTACTCCAAAACCAACCATGTCTATCCATAAAAGAATGTTCGCTTTTCAAAAACAAGAATAAATCAGACAAGTATGTTTGAACTAATATAACAACATCTTCCTTTGTTAAATCATGATTATCCTCCAGTTTCTCTAAAAATTCAAGTATTTGATTTTTGTAATTCCTATACTTTGGTTTTGGTTTCAGGTTATCTATATATTTACCAATTTCAATTAAGGATTTTGTATTTATAACAAAAGCAACAGATTCATTATTAAAGTCAAGACTATCAATTTTCTCTTCAAGAATCTCAATAAATTTATCGTCAAGCAAATACTTATTCATCATAATTCACTATTTAGCGTCCGTCTATAACGTCCGACCTCTTCGTTATGCTTGTCTTCCAAAGGGTCATTTACCCCAGTAAACTTCCCTATTTCAGCCTTCGCAAGCCTCGAATTCGAACTTTCTATACAGCCTCTTTTTAAAACGCTGACTTTATGGACAGACACTATTTATTGCTCACTAAACTATCCAAAAATTCATAGAACTCTAAAAACTTAGGATTAAATTCTATGTCATACACTTCGGCACCGATGTATCTGCTTTTTTTGAAGTCTTCTTTACCTTCCTTATAGCCAATTACTTCTATAAATGGATAGTCTGATGACACCATGCATGCTCTTTTTGTTCTGTTCAGCACAATCTTTTCTTTCTTGTCTATATAAAACAACTTAACAAAATACCATAAATGGTTTATTTCTTCTTGGGAAAACTCTCCCCTTTCCTTTTCATTGTGAAAATTAATCCACACAGATTTTATGTTACTTGATTTTATAACAAAAGATTTATCGCTACCCACTCCAAACATTAGGCAGGTGATAGTAAGACTATCAACCCCTAACACCGTTCTTTCTGTTCGTTTGTAATCTTTTTGAACTAATGCAACATTAGTATCATTGCTATTATCTTTTTTGTTGCTTTTTTGTTGTTGCCCATTGCAACTCAAAAGAAATACACATAGCAAAATCAATATCACATTCATAAGATTCTTTTTAGTCATAAATTTTATTTGTATTTATTATATAGGTTTCTATACAATGGATTTACTTTGCTTCTACCTGTTTCAGATTTCGTGTAATCAAATAATTTTCTCATATTAAAAACTCTTGTAACCATCTGTTGTTTTATCCCAAAGAGGTTTGTAATTAATTAGCGTCCGTCTATAACGTCCGACTTCTTTGTGATGCTTGTCTTCCAAAGGGTTATTTACCCTAGTAAACTCCCCTATTTCAGCCTTCGCAAGCCTCGAATTCGAACTTTCTATACAGTCTCTTCTCAAAACGCTGACTTTATGGACAGACACTATCTGGAAGCCCCATCGTTTTCATTACATTGCCTTAAAAAAACGCGGGTACTCTTTGCAAGACTATATTTTACTCTTTCATGGGAAAGAAATCAAAAGAGGAGCCAGATTACCGAACACAGGATAATTACCATTGTTATAATGCCTATTACATAGTTTTCGGTATCATAAGTTCCACCCCAGGTTGCATCAAGGTTTCCTTCAATTTCATCCCGCAACTCTGTTTTACACCCCTTGAGCAACCAGCGGATAACACCACCTATCCATTTTGCTGTTTCTGGCATAACTTTTACTTTTCTAATTCTTTCTTAGTTGTGTTTACAACATTCAACATATTCCTGGCTTTATCCAAGTCTTTCAGGTAGTGTTCCAATTAGTGTGTCTGGGGAGCTCTCCTTCTCAATTTAGTTTTGCGTTCCAAAGTTATATTTTTTCCTTTTATGGATGTTATATAACCACAGAATTAGGAGAGGAATAATCCCTATAGTAGTCATTAAAAGCAATGTAAATAAGCCACTTTTTCTCGTATAATTATTCCCGTCATATTCTTTATTCCAAGAATAATAATATTCAGCCCAATCTCCACGCCAAGCACCTATTGCATAATCAGTTGCCCAGTCTGCATCTTTAAAGTTTGACAAGTCTTTTTCTTCATACACATCTCCATCGCATCTAATGTATTTGTGAAGAAAGGCTTCTTTTCCTATTGTAGAGTCTATTGCTTGACTTAGATCGGATGAATAATCCTTATAATAATCCCTTGCCCATGTGTAAAACTCACGGTAATTCGGCAATCTATTATTCTTTGACTTGAAGCTTTCAACAAAATCTACAGATGGCTCTATTTCTTCTTTGAAAAATGCATCATCACTTTTTATTTGTTCAGGCGTCTCTAAAAATGCACCAATACCAATGACAACCCATATTACAGCCCAAATGAACGTTGATACGTTAGAAAATACATGCATAATTACTCTATTGAGGATTAATAAACTTAACGATAGTTACTCCAATCCATACTATTAAGCATATGATAACCAGAACCATAGCCAGTACATGGACCCGTTGGCTTATGCTTTGCCTTTGTATATCCATAAGGATGCATATCAAAACCAAAGCTTCCCCCAATACCATGATAGGTTCGTAAAGCAAATATAGAAGGTGTTCTAATAATC
>PDWI01002478.1_pt1 | contig 27623 bp, 20 predicted proteins | sample 1430891 | NCBI WGS metagenome assembly PDWI01 (sample SAMN01162508, study PRJNA174530) | Oral metagenome, whole genome shotgun sequencing project. | biome: Marine environment; feature: Marine mammal; material: Swab sample of the gingival sulcus; isolation source: swab sample of gingival sulcus... | reverse complement strand
TGATTTCTGCTGCAACGGTTTCTTTATAGGTGCTGTTGGCAAACAGGCGGCGTGAGAGAATGCTATGAATCAAGGAATTTGATCGATTGGAAATCGTTACGGTATTGTACCCTGTTGTTTTCTTCTTCGTAAAAGGGAATTCCTGATGAAGATGAGCCGTAAGGAAATACTCATCTCCCTGAACCCTGTAGATATAGAAGTTGGGTTTTTTATCCGGTTTTTCCTGCGGATCATAGAATTCATCAATATCTTTTCCCAGTACTTTTTCCAGTTCAGCAATGAGTTTTTTACAAGAATACTCCAGATGTGCAAAGGGTGGGCCTGGCCGGGTGAATTGTTGTTGACCTTTATGGGCAATAAAAATATAGACTGGGGTTTTCGGGTCATTGTTCTGGAAAGGATATTGACCGGTTAGCTTTTTATACTGTTCAATAAGTCCGCTGTAGTATTGTAGATGGCGTAAGCGCAGGATGTCTGCGTCTCGCTGAAAGTCGTTGAAGGTTGCTGCCCCTCCAATAAAGGGAATAAGGCAATAAATAAATGCCTCAAGAACTGCTTTTCTCTGCCTTCCAAAAGAGCGGAATATCCTCATTTTTACCTCTTTAGCTTCTCTGCTGAGCAATTCTCTTTTTAATCCGTTCAGCGAAGTATTGAAGGAAAAAGACACTACCAGCCACACAGATAATTGCTGCACCGGAAGTTAAATCAAACCAGCAGGAAAGAAATAGTCCACAGCAAGTAAAGCAGACACCCAGCAAACAGGATAAAAGCATCATTTGGGCGAGAGATTTACTATAGTTTTCTGCAATGGATGGGGGAATAGTCAATAAGGCAATAACCAGAATAAGCCCAACAACCTGTACAACTAATACGACCGTTACCGCCACGCTTCCAACCAGCAAAAAGTAGAGTTGTTTTACGGGAACCCCTTTGGTTTGAGCAAATTCTCCATCATAGGACATCAGTACCAGATCATGGAAGAAACAGAAGACACCGCAGCTGATAAGTAGTGCCGCTGCTGTCATAACCTGAATTTCTCCAGAAGATACACTAATAATTGAGCCAAAAAGGTAACTCATTAAATCTACATTATAGCCTGGTGTCATATCCAGCAGTAAGATTCCACTCGCCATGCCCACAGCCCACATAACTCCTATTATTGTGTCTGAACGCTCCCTTGCATGTAAAGATACAGTAGCCATAATCATGGCAGAGCAGAGTGCAAAGCCAACAGCTCCTGGTAACCACGGCAAGCCAAGATAAAAAGAGAGCCCAATACCGCCATAAGCCGAATGGGCAATGCCTCCTGAAAGAAAAGTCAGGCGGTTAACGACCACAAGTGTACCGATAATTCCACAGATAAGGCTGGTAAGAATTCCAGCAATAAGAGCGTTACGCATAAATTCAAACTGCAGAAGCTCAAACATTGGGATAAATCTCCTCTTGCAAAACAGGAAGTTGTTGCCGTAATTGTTCTACCTGGCAATCAGCGTTTTTCGTCGAATAAAAGGCTTCAATCAGTTCTCCCGAAGAAGAAATTTTTGAGTGATAATGGAGTGTTTTATTAACACAGGCAACGGTTTTTGCATAAGTAGCAATACCTAGAAGGTCGTGACTTACGACAAGAATGGTACATTCTTTATTTACTTCCTGGAGCAGCTGGAGAAAAGACGTTTGTGCATGGGTGTCAAGGCTTGCCGTTGGTTCATCAAGAATAAGCAACTCTGGTTCAGCGACCAGAGCCCGGGCAATAAGAACGCGCTGGCGTTGTCCTCCTGAAAGTTCGCTGATTTTTCGTTCTGCCAGTTCTTCAACACCAAGAGAATTCAAGGCCTCCAGCGCCTTTATGGATAGCTTTTTTTTATTGGTAAAAGAGTAAAAACGATGGAGTCGGCGTTGCGGCTTATAGAGGCCCATGAGAACCACATCAAGAGCCGTTGCAGGAAACGAATAGTTATGGTCGATATATTGCGGCACATAGCCAATAACATTTCGGGCATTAGCTGGAGGTTGTCCACAGATCTTCACGCAGCCTGTTTGTGGGCGGAGAAGCCCGAGAATGAGTTTGACCAGGGTTGTCTTTCCGCCGCCATTGGGGCCGATAATAGCTAGGAAATCTCCGTATTTTATTGTAAAGTTAACATCTTGTAAAACCTTTTTTCCCTCATAAGAAAAACAAAGATTCTCACCGGTAACGAGGGCTTTCACCTTACTGTCCTCCTGCAATAAGCTGTGCAGCTTTCTTTAGATTCTCTGCCCAATTTACTGCTAAGGGGTCGGCAACAACAACTTTACCTCCAATCTCTTTTGCAATGAGTTCCGCACTTTTTCTTGCAAATTGTGGTTGTACTAAAATGGTCTGTATCCCATTATCTCTGGCAGTGGCAACAAGTTTTGCCAGATGCGTTGGCTTTGGACTTTTTCCGGAAAATTCAACAGCTTCTTGTACCAATCCATATTGGTTGGCAAAATACCCCCAGGAAGGATGAAAAACCATAAAATGCACCCCTTCCATACCTTGTAAAATCTTTTTTAACTCCAGGTCAAGCGTATCAAGTTCAGCCTTGAATGCAGTTAATCGCTGGTTAATTTCTTTGGAATGTGATGGGAGTAGAGAGCGGAGAGAGAGGGCAACCTGTTCCACCTGTTTTTTTACAAGAGGAGGAGACAGCCAGATATGGGGATCGGCAATGGCACGATGAGCAGCTCCATTTTCCTGCCCATTATGGTGCGAGTGAAAATCAATGGGGCGTTTTTGTATTCTGGAATCAGTTGCCACCAATACAATATCTGGAGTTACGGAGTGTAAACGAGGAAGCCAGGCAGTTTCAAAAGGAACGCCAATACTATAATAGGCCTTTGCTTTTGCCAGTCGTACCATTTGTGAAGGTTTGGGTTCATATGTAGCCGGGCTTGCTCCTGGAGGAACCATAACGTCGACGCTTACCAGATCTCCCGCAAGTTGCTCAACAAAATATTTTTGGGGAAGAATGGAAACAAAAACAACAGGCTTTTCTATCGCCATTGCAGATATGGGCATAATAAAAAAAAGAGAGGCCACTATGAAAAATTTTATAAACTTCAACAGCATATATTTACCCTTTTCAAGAGATTTAACTCATTAGATTTAAGTATTTTTGTCAGAACAAAATTTAGAGGCCTCAAATATACGGCATGGAAAATTTCTTGCAAGTCATAGCTGCAGCAAAAAAAGAAAGAGTTTTTGCCTTTGCGGATTGCGCATTGTTGCTGGGTGTTCAGGGCTTTTTTGAAAAAAGCTGGATAAATAACCTGTTTTATGGTTTATGCGAAACAGGGTTGATGCTTTTTGGGTTTATCGTCTATTGAGGGAATAATGGAGAGAGAGGGAGTTATTGTCGCCCACTATGGAGTTGCGGTGGATGTCCGCTTTGCAGGTGGTGCGGTGGAGATGGTGCGGGTAAAACGAAACTCTGGACATGTGGTTGGGGATACTGTCGCGGTGGAGGGGGAAGTTTTACGGCGTCTGCCTCGGCGTACAGAGATTTGCCGGATGGATGCCCGGCGGGGGATGCATGTGGTCGGAGTGAATCTGGATGTCCTTTTTATTGTTGTTGCCTGTGAGCCGCTGCCGCCTCCGGGGTTTATTGATCGGGCAATTGTTTCCGCCCGTAGTGCTGAATTAGAGCCTGTATTAGTCATCAATAAATCGGATCTTCCCTGCTTTATCGATTATGCGGCTAGTTGTGAAAGAGAGTTCGCAGCTTCTTTGCCTATTTTTGAGGTCTCTGCTGAAAAAGAAAGGGGAATCGAGCAACTTACAGATTTTCTTGCAGCGGGGCGCAGGGGCGTTTTTGTCGGCCCTACCGGTGTGGGAAAAAGCTCTATTATCAATACGATACTTCCCTCTTCCTCTCTTGCTACAGGGGAAATTAGTCAAAGTAAAAAACGCGGCCGTCATACGACGACTGTTTCTACCTTACACCTTTTGGAGCAGGGAGGGGAACTCATTGATTCTCCTGGATTTAATGATTTTGGACTGGTTGATATTGCTCCCATCGCCCTCTCCCGTTTTTTTCCCGGCTTTGAGAATGTAACACAATCTCCCTGCCGTTTTCGTGATTGCAGTCATCGGCAGGAGCCGGATTGTTCGGTAACGGCTGCCTTGGCAGCAGGCAATATTCTTCGCAGCAGATATACTACCTATCTTCAGTTGCTCGAGGAAATTGAGGGCGTAGAAGATAACAGCCATTATCGTCAGTATCGTAAAAGACGAAAAAAACAGGCGTAAACAGTATAATGCAGGACTTGTTGAACGTAGATTTTCAGGGGACGTTTTTGTTACTGGAGTATGTTGAGGGAAAGAGCACAGCGGCTTTGGAGATGGATCGCGTTCCAAAGAGAATTGCTGCTGCCTGCAGCAGTAAACAGGGGTATTGACAATGCCTTTAATTGAACGAAATGATTTTCAAAAAACGAGTGAACTTCCAATAGAAAATCAGGTATTCCTTTTCTGTGGAGAGCATTTTCTTGTGCATCAGTCAGTGCAGCGGCTGCTGACTGTTATGGAAGAAAAAGAACCCATTACGATTAACCGTATTGACGGCAGCAGTGAGGAGTCAACGGTGACCCTTGGTCGCCTGCATAGTTACAGTCTACTGCCGGGCAGGCAGGTGTACTGGGTTGATGATAGTCGTTTGTTCCACTCGAAAGTGGTTGCTGCAGAGTTATGGAAGAAAGCAAAAACGGCCTATGAAGATGGTAAAGAAAATATTGCTGTAAGAAATCTTCATGCATTGGTTGAGGCGGTTGGACTGAAAATTGTTACCCCAACCCCCCTGGAAGAGATCCTTGAAGATGAGTGGAGAAAGCTCTTTGATTTTGAGCGGCCTTCTTCTCTGCAGTGGGCAGATTCTCTTCTTTTTCAGACGAGAGATAGAATAAAAAAAGGTGCGGCCTCCCAGGTTGATATTTGGCTTGATGCTTTTAAAAAAGGGTTTCCTGCAACGAACACTCTTATCCTTACTGCGGAGACGGTTGATAAACGTCACCGCCTTTATAAGTGGATCAAAAAAAATGCGCTTATTGTTGACTGTGCCGTTGATGTTGGCAGCAGCAGTGCTGCACAAAAGGTGCAAAAGGGTGTGCTGCAGGAGCTGCTGCAGACAACCTTGAAAGAGTTTGGTAAGAAAATTGATCATCGATGTGTCGAGCTTTTTCTTGAACGAGTCGGTTTTAATCCCATTGCTGTTGTTAATGAGGCATTAAAGTTGGTGTTTTACAGTGGGGATCGTGCGGTAATAACTCCCGATGATGTTGAAAGCATGGTGGGGAGGAGCAGAGAGGATGCCCTCTATGAGCTTACTGATGCTATTGGTAAGCGGAATGTTCCTCTTGCCGCTGCCATTCTTAACCGGCTGCTTTACCAAGGTGTTTATGGGCTTGTTATCATTGCAACATTACGGAATTATACGAGAAAGCATCTCCTCTTCCGAACAATGCAGCTCTCCTCTACCCCGCGTTGGCGGCATGGTATGCAGGCACGGGAGTTTCAACAGAAATATTTGCCCCTTCTCAAGGAAAAAGAGGAGTGGCGGCCGCATCTTTCCGGTCATCCTTATGCGCTGTTTCTTGGTTTCAGTAAGGCGGCAGAATTTAGTGTTGAAAGTCTTAAGCAGCGGCTTAAATGTATTCTGCAGGCGGAGTATCGGTTGAAGGGTTCCCCTATACCGCAAAAAATCATCCTTGAAGAGCTTGTTTTTTCTCTTGTAAAAGGTGTGCCTCGTCAATAATTCCTTTCAATGTATACGGTTGGGTAAAGAGCTTGACAGAAAAGAAAAGGGAAGTATAACAACTAGAGAACCGTATAACTTTTCACTCTTTTATTTCCAGTTAATGATGTCTGCAAATATTCCGGAAAATGACAATACTACTCTCCTTGATGAAAAAATTGAGATAGGAGAGCCTGAGCTTTACAAAGTTGTCCTCCATAATGATGACTATACATCAATGGAGTTTGTTGTCTTTATTCTTACGTCTATTTTTCATAAGTCAGTTACTGATGCCACAGAGATAATGCTTGATGTGCATAATAACGGTACTGGTATTGCGGGTGTTTATACCAGGGAGATTTGTGAAATGAAGGTGGAGCAGGTTCACGGTTTGGCCGAAGAAAATGAATATCCTCTGCGCTGTACTATGGAGATTGCATAATAAATCCCAACTATAAAAAGCTATGCTTAATAAAAATCTTGAAGAATCTCTCATCCGGGCAATTCGTGAGGCCAAAAGCCGCAATCATGAGTATGTGACGGTGGAGCATATGCTCTACGGGCTGCTGCATGATGATCTTGCTTTCCATATCATCAAGGAGTGTGGCGGCTCGACGAAGGAACTCAAGGAAATGCTTGAGGGGTTTTTCGTAAAACAAATTCCTCAGATTCCCGGTGCAAACAGGGGGGAGCCCATTCAAACCAGGGCATTCAAGCGGGTGCTGCAGCGGGCGGTTTCTCATGTGCAGAGCTGCGGCAAGCTGGAGGTGGATAGTGGTGATGTCCTTGTTTCTCTTTTTGAAGAGCAGGAGTCTCATGCCGTCTATTTTCTGGCATCAATCGGTATTGAGAAAATGCCGGTTATCCATTTCATATCTCATGAACTTCCCCCCGAAGGGTTGCAGAAGGCACCTTTTCCTGCAAGTTCTGTTAATGGGAGAGGGGCAGAGCATCAAAAAAAGTCCGCCGAATATAAGGCACTGAAAGAGTTTACTGTCGATTTAACAGAAGAGGCAAAAGCCGGCAGGCTTGATCCCCTTGTTGGCCGGGAACGAGAGTTAAATCGAATGATGCAGGTTCTTTGTCGGCGGAAGAAGAATAATCCGCTTCTTGTTGGGGAGCCGGGAGTTGGTAAAACAGCCATTGCCGAAGGGTTGGCACAGAAGATGTATCACGCTATGCTGGCGAAGGAAGAGGGAGAGGAGTCTTCTTTGCCGGATCTCCTATCAAATGCTGCTATTTATATGCTTGATATGGGAACTCTGGTTGCTGGCACGAAATATCGGGGTGATTTTGAAAAACGGCTGAAAGCTGTTATTGCCGATATTGAGAAAAAGGGGAATGCCATCCTGTTTATAGATGAGATTCATACCATCGTTGGTGCTGGAGCGACCAGTGGCGGCGCAATGGATGCGTCTAATTTGTTAAAACCTGCGCTGCAATCAGGAACTCTGCGTTGTATTGGTTCAACAACCTATGAGGAGTATAAAAATCAGATTGAAAAAGACCGGGCACTTTGCCGTCGGCTGCAGAAAATTGATATTGATGAACCGACAGTAGAGGAAACGGAAGAGATCTTGAAGGGTTTGCAAAAACGATATGAAGATCACCATGCTATCCGTTATTCAAAAAATGCGGTGAAAGCGATTGCTGAGCTTGCCAACCGTTACATAAATGAACGTTTTTTGCCGGACAAGGCTATTGATGTGATGGATGAGGTCGGCTCTCTGTTCCGCTTGCAGAGCCGGACTGGTGCGGTGGTTGCGGTAAAGGATGTTGAGGATGTTGTTTCCCGGATTGCTCATATCCCTGCTAAAACGAGTTCTCACAGCGAAAAGCAGAGCTTGAAAAACCTCGAAAAACAGATGAAAAAGATGGTTTTTGGGCAGGATTCGGCCATTGAAACGGTTGTGGCTGCTGTTAAACGGGCGCGGGCAGGACTGGGCAATCCGGAATCTCCGGCAGGCTGCTTTCTTTTTGCGGGGCCGACAGGTGTTGGAAAGACGGAGGTGGCGCGTCAGCTTGCAGCCAATCTCCATGTTCATTTTGAACGGTTTGATATGAGTGAATATATGGAGAAACATTCTGTTTCCCGTTTGGTTGGTTCTCCTCCAGGGTATGTTGGCTTTGAGGAAGGCGGGCAGTTAACAGAGGCAATACGTAAACATCCGTATACTGTTTTGCTGCTTGATGAAATAGAGAAGGCCCATCCTGATATTTTTTCCATTCTTTTGCAGGTGATGGATCATTCAACCCTCACCGATAATTCAGGAAGAAAAGCAGATTTTCGTAATGTGATGTTGATAATGACCTCCAATGCCGGGGCGAGAGAGCTTTCTGCCAATGCCATTGGTTTTGTTTCTGATAATAAAGGAAAGGAGAAGGTTGAAATCAAGCGTCTTTTTGCTCCTGAGTTTCGTAATCGGCTGGATGCAATAATCACCTTTGACAAACTGGAGCAGAAAAGCATTGAGAAAGTGGTCGATAAACTAGTAAAGGAGTTGGAGGCGCAGCTTGCTGAGAAAAAAGTTTCCATCAAGCTTACTCCAGCCGCTCGTAAATCCATTGCCCGTAGGGGGTATGATGCTGCTTTTGGTGCTCGTCCTTTACGGCGGCTTATAGCCAAAGAGATCAGTGATCCTCTTACGGAAGAGATCCTTTTTGGCAAGTTGCAAAAAGGCGGTGCTGTAACTGTGGGAGAGAGCGGCGGCCGGTTAAAATTCACCGTTGTTTCAGCAGCGGTAAAAAAGAAAAAAGGGGAGAAATAAATATGAGTGATTGCCTTTTTTGTAAAATTATTGCAGGTGAAATTCCCTCCGAGAAGCTTTATGAGGATGAAGAAATTATTGTCTTCAAGGATATTAATCCTCAGGCGCCGGTGCATTTTCTCCTTGTTCCTAAAAAACATATTGCTATGCCAAAGGATGTCACGGAAAGCGATGAAAAAGTGATGGGTAAACTTTTCCGTATTGCCGCCCAGGTTGCAGAGGCAGAAGGGGTGGTTGATAATTACCGGATTATTTTAAATAATGGTGCAAAAGTCGGGCAGGAAATTTTTCATGTTCATATGCATATCCTTGGCGGTAAAAAAGAACCCTGGCCGATTTGATACTTCGAATTGTGTCATAAGGTAAAGAAGGAGACTATGATACACTCTCTTTTACCCCTATCTGAAGCCTTGCAGCATATAATGCCGCAAGGCTTTCCCTTTCCCTTGGTAACGCTTTTTCTATTGTTATTAATTCTTTTTTCTTTTGTTTCCACTCTTCTTTTGTCCTTTCTTTTTCAGAAAAGCAGGAGGGAGAAGATTCGGCTGCAGCAAGAGCTGGAGTCTCTTGGGAGTGAGGTACAGGAGCATCAACTGCGTAATGTTCGTCTTACAGCCAAGCTCGAGAGTGAGCAGCAGCTTTTTACCGAGAAGCTTACCTTGCTTCAAGAGGCAAAAGAGGAGTTAAAATTTCAGTTTGCCTCCCTTGCCAGTGAAATATTTGATGATAAAAGCAAAAAATTCAGTGAGCAAAACAGTGATAAACTTCACTCTATCCTTACCCCATTCCATAAAGAGTTGGGAGAGTTACGCAAAGAGATCAGTGATATTTACAACCAGGACAGCCGGGAACGTTTTGCGTTAAAACAGGAGATTAGCCATCTGCTGGAAACCAGTCATCATCTGGGAGAAGAGGCAAATAATCTTGCCCTTGCCTTGAAAGGTGATAATAAAATGCAGGGGAACTGGGGAGAATTGGTGCTGGAACGTCTGCTTGAAGTGTCTGGTTTACGGAAAGGTGTTGAGTTTAGCACACAGGGGGGGTACCGAGATGATAACAATCAGCTGCTAAAGCCGGATGTTATTATTCATCTTCCCGATAAGCGAAATGTTATCATTGATGCGAAAACTTCGCTGCTTGCCTGGAGTAATTACCTTAGTAGTAATGATGCTGCAACGCAGCAGCAAGCAGTAAAAGAGTTACTGGCTTCTTTACGCGGCCATTTTACTGGCTTAGGGCAGAAAAATTACCCGGGTATCAAGGAGCTGCACTCGCTTGACTTTGTGTTGATGTTTGTTCCGATAGAAGCCGCTTTTGCTACTGCCTGTCGCCATGCACCTGCATTAATGGAAGAGGCTTTACGCCATAATGTTATTCTTACTTGCCCAACAAGCCTGCTCACCACTTTGCGTACTATTGAGAATATCTGGAAATTTAAGCAGCAGGAGAAAAATGCCAAGGAGATTGCGCACCGGGCAACCATGCTCTACGATAAATTTCGCAGTTTTCTGGAAGAAATGGAGAAGCTGGGTAAGCAGCTTGATAATGCCCGCAGCAGTTACGATTCTGCTCTCAATAAATTGAGTCAGGGGCGGGGGAATCTTGTTGCGCAGACAATTAAACTAAAGGAACTAGGTGTGCAGCCGCGGCAAGAATTGCCTCAATCGATTGTTGAACGAGTTGGTGAGTGAAATATCCACCAAAAGAGAGAGCGTATAACAATAAGTAGTAAAAATCTGTTTACTTCGTATGAACCCTGCCCAAATGGTGTACTGATATTAATACTGCTTGACCCATATCAAGGACACCCCTCTTTTATATTGCTAATATCCTGAAAAATAGTGGTCGTATATAAACCCTAATAGGAAGGATAATATGAAAAAGGTATCCCTTGGCTGTGATCTCGGCAGTTCGTCAGTAAAACTTGCTCTATTGGACAGGGAGCAAAACTGTCTCGCTACCCGTTACCGTATGCATGGCGGGGATGCCCGGGCTGTTTTTTCGGTAATGATGGAAGAAATCCTTGACGAATTTGCAGGCAGAATCGGATGGGCGATGGTTTGCGGTTCTATGGCAGGAGGATTCCCTCAGCAGTTTCGTGCCAATGAGCTGGCTGCTATTGTTACCGGGGCAAAAAATATTTTTAGGGGTTGTGCATCCATTGTTGATATAGGCGGCGAAAGTGCCCGCTATATTGCAGATGTGGATAAAAATCAGATTAACTTTTCCTTTAATGGTTCCTGTTCTGCTGGTACTGGCTCTTTTTTTGAGGATCAAATGACCCGCCTTGGAACGGAGATTGATGAGTTCAATACCATTGTGGCTCAATCGACTTCTATTCCTCGTATTGCCGGGCGTTGTACTGTTTTTGCCAAGACGGATATTATTCACCGCCAGCAGGAGGGGGCAAGCACACCTGATATTTTACGAGGATTGGCCTACGCCTTGGTAAAGAACTATCGAGGTACCATTATCCGTAACCTTCCTGTTAGAAGTCCGCTGATTCTCTCTGGAGGAGTGGCAAAGAATATGGCAGTTCGGGATGCGCTTCAGGAGATTCTTCAACTGGATACTCTGTACTATAGCGATGAAAGCCCTTGTCTGGCAGCCATAGGTTGTGCCATTTCGGCACAGGAACAATCGGTCGATTTTGTACCTGAGCTTTTTCGCCCTGCCCGCCCATTGTCTGTTGTCAGTATGGCCCCACCGTTAAAAAAAGAGGTGGATACCAGAGGACTCCATACCCTTTACCCAATGAAGCCGGGAGAGCCTGTCTATTTGGGCATTGATATCGGCTCTACCAGTACCAATCTGGTATTGATAAATAGAGCAGGGCAGGTTCTGGATTATCAATATTTACGCACCAGTGGTGCTCCTCTTGAGGTGGCAAGGAGAGGAATGGATGCGCTCTCTGGGCGTCTGGGAATGGAGGTGAATATCGCTGCCATTGGCACAACCGGTTCCGGCAGATATCGAGTGGGGAAAAAACTGGGAGCCCTTACGGTACGAGATGAGATTACAGCTCAGACCAGAGGTGCTGCCGCCAGTTTGCCGAAGGTGGATACTATCTTTGAGATTGGCGGTCAGGATTCTAAATATATCCATCTCCACCAGGGGCAGGTAAGCGATTTTCAGATGAATAAGGTTTGTGCTGCTGGTACAGGCTCTTTTGTCGAAGAGCAGGCAAAACGGCTGGAGATTGAACTAAACGGTTTTGGTGCTCTTGCCCTTGGTGCAGAAAGGCCAGCGGAACTGGGTGAGCGTTGTACTGTCTTTATTAAGTCCCAGATTGAAAAGAAGTTGGGGGAAGGGGCTGATAAAGCGTCTATTGCTGCTGGTATCTGTTACTCCATCGTCCATAATTATCTGCATAAGGTGGTGGGTAATAAGCCTGTAGGTGAACATATCTGTTTTTCCGGTGGGTTGGCATATAATGACGGCATTATTGCCGCATTTAGACAGTATTATCCCAATATGCAGGTAACACCCTATTTTTCGGTAACTGGTGCTTTGGGGATTGCACTTATGACGAGAGATGAGGTGTTACAGCAAAAAGAAGAGCGGAAGTCTGTCGTAAATGAGGATGAAATCGCTCATAATACACGTCTTTTCCATGCTGCAAAAGAGCACTATATCGGTAGTTATACAGGCCTCGTTACGCCAAAAAAGAAGACCATCGGTATTCCTCGTGCGCTGATGATCTACAAGATGTTCCCTATGGCCTATAATTTTTTTAAGGCTCTTGGCTTTAATGTGCTGCTTTCGCCTGAAACCAACGAGGATATTATTCGCCGCAGCCAGGAGCTGGTGGAGGAGGAGACATGCTATCCCGTGAAACTGATTCTGGGCCATCTTTCCTGGTTGATTGAGCAAAAGGTTGATGCCGTTTTTATGCCCTCAGTCTATACCATGCGCCATGAAGGTTCACATCTGGGTAAAAATTATGGTTGTGTTTTTATGCAGAATGTGGCGGCGCGCTATGCCCAGCGGTTGGGATTGCAAGAGAAGCAGATTGATTTTTTTAATCCGGTGCTGGAAATGGATATGGGGACGCCGGAGTTGGCCAAGGCGATGATTGGTATTGGCCAAAAATTGGGGTTTTCCAGGGTTCGTTGCGCTGCTGCCATGGTAAAGGGCGGTGCTGCGTTAAAGAAATATAACAACAAGTACGAAGAAATCGGCAGGCAGATTCTTGCTTCTGCTCAACCGGGAGAAAAGATCCTGGTTTTGATCACCCGTGCTTATGGACTGGATGATGCAGTTCTTAGTATGGGGATTGCCGACCAACTGCTCAGCCGAGGTTACAAGGTTATTACTTTGTCGCATCTTGATGCCCATGGTGCCGACTTACGAACAGAGTACCCTAATCAATATTGGCCTTTTGGCGCTCATATCCTTACCGGAATGCAGATTGTGAGAAATGATCCACGGCTTTTTGCTGTTTATTTAACCAATCATGGCTGTGGCCCGGACTCTATGTTGGCACATCAGGCCGCAGAAATTATGGGAGAGAAGCCCTGGCTGGTCATTGAGGTGGATGAACACTACTCACCGGTTGGGCTGGTAACCAGAGTTGAAGCCTTTCTCTCTTCCCTTGAAACCCATGAAAGCGGCAAAGAGGGGCATAGAGAAAGAGATTTTGCTCTTCCTGACCGCTTTATAACCGGTGGTTTTGATCGATTAGCTGAAGGTCTGCCGGTGGTATTGCCTTATCTTTTCCCATATAGTGGGCTGACTGCTTCCCGTTTGTGTCGGGAAGGGTTTGATTGCCGGGAGCTGCCGCCTACAGACGAAAAATCATTACAGCAAGGCCGTGCCCAAGCCCGAACCAAGGAGTATATTACTTTTACGGCACTTCTGGGTGATGCGCTGCAATATGCCCAAAAAGAGCAGCAGCCCCACCAGATACTGCTGCTGCAAAATGGTGGTTCCGAGGCGGATGGCCAGTTCAGCCGTACTATTCGCACCCTTCTTGATATGGGAGGATTCCAGCAGACGACCATTGTTAGTCCTTTGGCTGAGGAGTTATACAGCGATGATGCCTGGTGGCTGGATATGCTTGCTGGAGATATGGTGATGGCGGCACGGCCAGAGGAGCGGGAGGCCCTGGTGTCTCAATTCAACCGGGAATATTGCTGGAAGGATGTGCTAGCAGCAGCCTTTCAAATTGGCCGGAAAATTGACAACCGCCCTGCTCTTTTAGTACATGGCGATCCTGTCTGTGTGTTTAATCCTCAGGTTAACGGCTATCTGTTGGCTTCTCTTGAACAGAATTTTCGTATTTCCTGGCTTCCTTTGAGTGAATATTTCCTTTTTCTATGGCAGGATAATGGAGTTGATATCGGTGAGCGTTGTCAACAACTGGAAGAGCTGCATCGAGCTCTGAGAGGCCTTAGCCCTTTTGTCTCATCTTTTTCTTTGCTTCGGCAAACAGCAGACCAGATGCTGGGCAAGCTTGCGGGAGCTAATGGCCGCTATCGTCTGGCCAAAAGTATCCATGCTGCGGAACATGTCTGTGGCGTTATTGAAATAAGTCCCCTTTATGAGAATGTGGTTTCCCTGTTGAATCTTGTTACTGCCCTGTATGAGAAACCGTTTTTACGGCTTCAGGTCAATGGTGAGGGCAAGGAGCGGGAAAAACTGGAAACCTTTCTTCATTTTCTACAAAAAGAGATATCTTAAATACTTTTTATATTTTTCACTATATTTATAACATAAACACTAATGATGTAAAAAATATATAAATAATTTATATTATAAATAACTATATACTGGCAAGCAGTGTTCCAGAGGGTGTTCCATACGTCCTCTGGATCTTATTCTGGTCAATTTTACCAAGAGTTACGGTGAGAGACTCTTTTCTACGGTTGGCTAATTCAAACCAGTTGGTTAATTCTGCCAGTAACGCTTCCTCTCCAACCCCTTTCCCTGTCCGCATTTTCTGGACAGGATGATCCATCTTGCCGGAATTGATAAATGTCCATTCACCATCAGGCTGTCGAGAAATTATACCTGTATGGCCTCGTGTCGGGGTAGAGAACGAGAGAATTTGGCCGGGTTCAAGTATTTTTGACATTTTCTCAAGGGTTTGCTTTGCGGTGAGATCTGGTTGTGTTACGGAGGGGAATGCCTCATAAAGCAGTCTGGACCCAGCAGCTTTTATCAAACCCTCGCCTGTAAGGTAGGCGTTGGCGGGAAGCCCTTTGGTCTTTGCCATATCGGTAAGGCGATTGTATAGCCCATCTTTTCCTCCATACTGTACGCCAATATTTTTCAAGCCTTTGACCACCAGTTCATAGCAATCCAGTTTTGAATATGGGGTGCCGATAAATTCCTGTACGGCTGTGCTTAAATTTTCCGCTTTTTCAGAACCATTTTTATTTGTCGTACTCTTTTTATCAGCGGCGATAAGAGCTGAGCGTGGTGCAGGTGCTGCTCCCCAGGAAATTTCCTTTGTCTGAGTATTAATCCGGATTGGAGTTCCGGCAGGAATATGGCGAAAGTCCTTATGAGCATTTACTGGGGACGATAAAATCTGCCATTTGCTGTTGTTAAATTCTTCTGAAGCAGCGAGAAGATGGGATATTGTCGGCGTATCTTTGCCAAGAGAGCCAATGGTGACCTCCCGGCCTTTCCCCTGTTGCGGAGAGATTACTGCGGCTTCTTTGCTTTTGGTCAGAGGAGCAACCTCCTTGTGGCCTAGTAAAAGCTCATTATTTGCCGGGTTAAGGAAGACCTGGGTTCCCTCTCTCACTTTGGTGTAGGGTTTATTCCGGTTAATCTGTGCATTAATGATATTCCAGCTCTTATTTCCAAGTTGCTTGTTTTCCAGCATAAGCTGAGAAACAGTAGGGTGTTTTTGGCTTATCTGTCCGATAAATATTGGTTTCGTCTTTTCGTTATTTCTCCTCTCTCCTGCAGTTGCCTTTTTTATCCTGACTGCGTTGGATTCAGCAATGATCTTGCCAAAGGAGGACGATGTTTTTTGGGGGGATGAAGTGGCTGGGGTTGTATGTCGTTGATTCTGATTTATACCTGTATTTGCAAGAAAAGATATCATTTTATTCATTGTACTATAATTATCCTCACAGAATATAGATGACAGCACCACCCTTTCTGCGTACTGTTCCTTGAACAGAATAGAAGATTATTCAGCGAATTTTTATGAAAGAGCCTTGCTTAAAATAAAGCAAAGACTGTTCCACTTTTTCTTTTTTTATAAAGATAATGTTTTCAGCTAGATATCTATATCTGAAAAGAGAGTGTCGAGAATTTGACAAGAGCTTTAAAACAGAAGGAAAAAGGGAGCCTCTCTCCCCTATTTTGTGCTATACTACAAGCTTTGTTGTGTTGTCTGGATGTAGAGGGGAATTCTATATAATTATTGTGAGGAAAATATGAAACTCCGTAACATGTCAATTAAAACAAAGATATTTATCATCGCATTTACAGGACCTGTAATTGTTGCTTTTATTCTCGCCTGGCAGCGGGTGGATGATATTAAGTCTGGAGCCATTGAAAATATTATAAGCAGAAGTAAGACCATTGTTTTTATGGCAGAGGCTGCCCGGGTAGAGATGGGGAAGAAACTGGAGTCAGGTATTATTGTACCCTTCGAAGAGATTGATGCGGATAAAATTCTGGAGGCAGTTCCAGTGGTTACCGCTATGGAGGTGGCTGCTGTTAATGCAGAGAAGGCAGGATATACATTCAGGGTTCCAAAAGTTGATCCAAGAAATAGCCAAAATACACCAAATGAAGAGGAGCTTGCCGCTCTGGAGGAGATTAAACGTAACCATCTTGATGATCTTGTGGTGGTTGGGGATACAGAAGTTCGCTACTATAAGCCCGTCAAGTTGACAAAAGATTGCCTTTTCTGTCATGGCGACCCCAAGGGAAAGAGTGATCCAACAGGTGGTACGCTTGAGGGCTGGCATGAGGGAGAAATTCATGGTGCATTTGAAATTATCAGTTCGCTGGATTCTGCCAATGCTCAAATCTGGGAGACAAAAATAAATGTACTTTTATGGACGACAGGGGTACTTGCCCTGATTATGGCTGTTGTATGGTGGTTGCTGCAGACATCAATAGTCACTCCTTTGGAGAAAACATCCCGTTATATTAAAGCGATTACCTCCGGGAATCTCCGGGGAAAATGTAATATTAACAGCCGGGATGAATTTGGTCAGATTGCGAGTGAACTAGAGAATATGGGAGAAAATCTTGGCAGTTTAATTGGTAATATTGTCAGTAATTCTCAAACGCTGGATAGAGCTGCCGATGAGTTAGGTACTTCTGCTGTAGCATTTGCTGATGGAGCGAAAGAGATGAGTGGCCGGTCCCTTTCTGTGAGTGCAGCTGCCGAAGAGATGAGCATTAATATGAACAGTGTCGCTGCGGCAACAGAGGAGGCTGCCACCAATATCTCAATGGTTTCTGCCGCTGCTGAGGGGATGTCTGAAACTATAACTAATCTGGAAAATAGTGCCGAGAAAACCAGAAAAATTACCTCCAGAGCGGTGGAGCAGGCAGAATCTTCGTCAAAACGGGTCGATGAGCTGGGAGATGCGGCATCGCGTATCGGCCATGTAACAGAAACCATTACCGAAATCTCGGACCAGACCAGTCTGCTGGCATTAAATGCCACTATTGAGGCTGCCAGAGCAGGAGAAGCTGGAAAAGGTTTTGCTATTGTGGCCAATGAGATCAAGGAGCTTGCCAAACAAACTGCTGATGCTACCCTTGAGATACGAAATCAGATAGAGAACATTCAAACAACCACATCCAGCTCTGTGGAGGAGATTGGAAAAATTACCGCTACGATTAAGGATATTAATAGTATTGTTACCGAAGTGGGTGATGCTGTATCTGAACAAAATGTGACGACCAGAGAGATTGTTGCCAATATTGCTCAGGCAACTCTCGGTATTCAGGAGGTTACGGAGAATGTTTCCCAGAGTTCCGCTGTTGCACAAGAAGTCGCTCAAGATATTACCCAGGTAAATGAAGAGTCCGCAACCATTGCCGATTCAACGATAGAGCTCACCGAAAAAGCAGCTCGGTTACGGGAGATATCTTTACAGCAGAAGGAGATGACAAAGCACTTTACTGTATAAAATAAGGTGTTTTTGAAGAGTCCTTTTGCTGGATGGAGAGAGGAATGGCAGAAAAAGAGTGGCATTATGGCCAGTTGTCAGGATCAGCAGAGGGGGCTGCTGCATGTTATGCAATGGTCAATCGTTATGGTGGGGGCAGCACCTCCTCTTTTGCCTCCATGAATGTGGGGCTTTATGTCGGTGATGAGCGGAATACTGTTTTACGGAATCGTAAGCATATTCAGCAGAAGCTTGGGCTGACTTCTCTCTGTTTTGCCCGCCAGAGGCATGGCGTAAATATTCTCTCCATTGAGAGTAAAAATCCGGAAGCATATACGGTTGATATCGGCGGGGATAAGGGGTGCGATGCCTTATTGACCAGGCTTTCCGGGGTTGGGCTTGCTGTGCAGCATGCTGATTGTCAGGCTGTATTACTCTATGATTGTCGTCATTTTGCGATTGCGGCTGTTCATTGCGGCTGGCGGGGGAGTGTGCAGAATATCTTAGGTGCGGTTCTTGCCCGAATGGCGGTTGAATATGGAACGAATCCTGCTGAGGTGAAGGCTGTTATCGGCCCTGCTCTTGGAAGGTGCTGCGCTGAGTTTGTGCATTATCAGAGAGAGTTTCCTGAGGATTTTTACCCCTATATGGCTTCTGCCGACCATTTTGATTTTTATGCCATTTCTACCATGCAGCTTGTTGCCGCGGGGGTATGTAAAGAGCAGGTTATGTGTGTTGACAACTGCACCTCCTGTTCTGTTGATTATTTTTCCTATCGCCGTTCCTGCCGACAAGGGGAGGAACAGACGGGGAGGAACTGTTCTGTAATCTGGCTGCCGGAGGAGTCGTGTTATGCAGATACTGCTCATTGAAGATGATAGTAAAATTGCCAGTTTTATTGCTCGGGGATTTCTTGATGCGGGGTATACTGTAGATATCTGCTCCGATGGAGAAGAAGGGCTTGCGAGAGGGCTTTCTTCCTCTTATGACGCGGCTGTTATTGATTTGATGTTGCCCAAACTGGATGGTTTGTCGGTTATTGAGCAGTTACGTAGTGGTGGAGCAGATTTTCCCGTACTTATTTTAAGTGCCAAACAGTCAGTGGATGATCGTATTCTCGGCCTGCAGAAAGGCGGGGATGATTATATGATTAAACCATTTTCTTTTAATGAACTGCTGGCAAGAATTCAGGCCCTTGTCAGACGGGATAAAAAAAGCGGCAGTTCCATGTCTCTCAAGATAGGTGATGTGGAAATGGATCTTCTTAAACATACGGTTAGCCGTGCGGGAAATAGTATTGATTTACCGGCAAAAGAGTTTGCCTTGTTGGAATATTTTATGCGTAATCCCGGGATTGTTATCTCCAAGACATCAATTCTGGAGAAGGTTTATGGCTATCATTTTGACCCGCAGACGAATGTGGTTGATGTGTTGATTTGTCGGTTGCGTAATAAGATTGACAAGGACTTTGACCAGAAATTGATTCATACCGTACGGGGCGTGGGCTATGTGCTTAAAGATACCCTGGCTGAAACGCAATGATTTTTCCGGGAGTCGTATAAAAAGGGCTTTTCCCCTTTTTTTATTGATCTGGTTTGCTGCCGGAATGCTGCTTGGAGGGACATTCTGGTTGCTGCACAATTCTCTGGCGAATGCAGAGAATTTATCTACGAATCATCTTCTTGATGAAATCTTGCGCTCTGTGTCGGCAAAACGGGTTTTCTCCCTTCGTTCCTTTCCCCTTGAGTTATCTGCCCGGATGGGTGGAGATTGCGGCTTTTTGCATATTGCTTCCCCCAAAGAGGAGTTGTTGTTTACAACAGGCTGCAGAGATGAGGGGAGGGAAATCAATTTTGATGTTCTGGGGGAAAAATCCTTACAGAAGAGTGGTGTCTGGCTCTTTTTGCAAAAGGAGAAAGACTCTTTATTACCGCCGATGACGATCGTTACTCGTACTGTTGAAAATGGTATACGGTTTCAAATAGGCAGGGAGAGCTCTGAAAGCTGGATGCTTTTACAGCGGATTTCCAAATTGTTCTTTTCCTTTTTCCTGCTTTTGGGGATTACTTCTTTGTTGTTATCCTTGATTCTGGTGAAGATGGCTCTTTCTCCTATAGAGATAACCAGAGAGCGAATGAAAAAGCTCTCTACCCGGAGCCGAACAGAATTATTGCCGGAAAAAGGTAATGGTGATGAGCTTGATGTCCTTTATCACCAGGTAAATCAGTTACTGCGTCATAATCGTCAACTGATGAGTGAAATGCAGCAGTCGCTGGATAATGTTGCCCATGACCTGCGGACTCCTATGGCCCGCCTGCGTTCTGTTGCTGAATACAGTTTACAGGAAGAAGACCCGGAACGGCTGCGTGAGGCCCTTGCCGATTGTCTTGAAGAGTCGGAACTGATTTTGCGTATACTGCAGGTGATGATGAATGTTGCCGAAGCGGAATCCGGCACCATGCGTCTGGACGTAGAGAAAAAAGATGTGCGGGAGAGTATCTCTCGCGCCGTGCAGATCTACGAATATGTGGCAGAGGAAAAGCGTATCTCCATAGAAATAAAGTTTGATGCTCCCCTTGTTGTTTCTGTTGACGAAACGAGAATAACGCAGGTATGGGCAAACCTTCTTGATAATGCCATTAAATATGGCAGAAAAGATGGTAAAATAGAGATTTCAGCTAGAAAAGAGGCTGACGGAATAATTGTCTCCTTTACCGATAACGGTATGGGCATTTCCTTATCAGAGCAGGGACGAATCTGGGAGCGGCTCTATCGTGGAGACCGTAGCCGCACAGAAAAAGGGCTTGGGTTGGGGTTGTGCTATGTAAAAGCTGTGGTGGAGGCGCATGGCGGGCGGGTGAAGGTGATAAGCTCCCTGCATAATGGTGCCTGTTTTGAAGTATTTTTACCGCAGGAGGCCTTGCTCTGACCGTTTTTTCTGTATTCTTCTTAATTGCATGATTCCAGTTGGAGAAGATACTCCTTGTCTGCCTGGATAAAAGCCGTTAACAGAGCGGCAATAGCGGCATAAAAATCACTTTCTGTGGCAATAGCCTGGCATCTTTTTGTAAATTGCGGCAGCCAGGAGAGTAGTGCCTGCTGCAGAAAATCTGCCTGTTCTGCAGCAGTATTACAAAGATCACTCTTTTTTACACTGTTATCTATCCAGTTGCTTACTACCGCCAGAGAGACTGCGAGATGATCGGCCGGTTCCTTGAACTCTGCCGCTATCTGCAGCCTGTTTTCTGTGAGGAAGTGGCGCATTTGTGACTCTATTTTTCCGTAGAGCCGGCCATCTTTTTCAAGGTAAAAGGACGCATAGGGCAGCGCGGCAGTCTTACTGTCCAGTAAAAACAGTTGGGCAAAATCAGCGCATAGATCAAGAGAGTTAAAATCTTTTTGCTGCCATATGTAAATTGACTTTTTCAGTATTTTGACTTCTTTTTCCAGGCCAATAAGGGTAAACTGTTCCAGCCACTCGTCTGCCCTGCCCTGCTGATAGGCGGCGAATTGTTCTTCGCTTAATTCGTGGGCAAATATCCCGGAAAACCAATGATAAATGGCCGCCCGTTTTTCGAAAATGACAGGCCATGTTGCATCTGCTGCCATCCCGTTACCCTGCTTTTACCCGTTTGCCTTGAATATTGACTTCAATCGGCCCGCCAAAAGGATTCACTGGCGGGACTTCGCCGGTAAATTTTTCCACCTGTACCAGGCAAGTGTTGGCACTGACCGCCTGCGCCAGTTGTGAGGTGCCAATATCCAGTGTTACCGTATTGGGATCACCATAGGTATCGATGGCGCCAATTTCCGGGCCGGTTGGCCCATACCAAGCCCCCTCCTGAATTCTGATAACGCCCGGCGGGAAGTTATCCGAGATATAGGCTCCGGCAATAAGCTGGCCGCGGTCATTAAAGACCCGTACCAGATCGCCATGTTGAATGCCCCGTTTTTCGGCTTCTTCCGGGCCGATATACATCGGTTCCCGGCCCTGAATGGCGTATGTTTTCCGCAACTCTTCTGATTCACAGGTTTGTGAATGCAGCCGCATATTGGGATGTACCGACTGCAGCCATAGTGGATAGATTGCCGATTTTGGCCCGCCGTGGGAGCGTTCCTCTTTTTCCATCCAGATAGGATGGCCTACACAATCCTTATAGCCATAGCGTTCCAGTTTACGGCTATAGATTTCAATAAATCCCGATGGCGTTCCTAGAGCATTCACCTCTGGATCTTCACGGAAAGCGGCATGCCGAACCCAGGGTTTCCCCCGCTTAAAGCGGATAAATCCTGTCTTCCAGAACTCATCAAAAACGGGCATAAAAAGATCTTTCTGCATATTGGCCGCTCGGCACTCCCCGTAAAGATATTCCAGCCACTGCTGTGCTGTCATTCCTCGAGAATACTCCTGTTCACGGTGCATACGGCGGCAAAAATCATACCATATATCAAAATCGGTACGGGAGTGGTAGAGCGGGTCAACCAGTTTCTGCATGGCAATAATACCGCTATTGCTGTAGGAGCCGTAAATATCAAAATCGTTGCGTTCAAAGGGGGTGCAGGCAGGCAGGACAATATCGGAAAAACGGCAGGTAGCAGTCCAGTTATAATCAGTTGTTACGATGGTCTGTACATTCTTGTAGGCCTTTTTCATCTTATTGTGCTGCTGTTGTCTATGCCATTGATTACAGCCGGTAAACAGCACCATCTTATAAGGCGGTAAAACAACCTTATGGCCGTTGAAATTGATCTCCTTACCTGGCTCCAGCAGGGCATCTACAGCGCGGGTTACGGGGATAACCGAGCTATAGCCCTCAAAGTTGCTATTGTCATATTTGGGTTTTCGCCCCGTATCCAGATTAAGGGGGAAGGCCCCTGGAACCGTTGCTCCGGTACTTGGCACACCTACTGAACTATAGTGATGGGAGTAGCTGATACCGCCGCCCGGCAGACCAATCTGCCCCAGCAGGGCAGCAAATACGGCGGTCATGAAATATGGCTGTTCACCATGCTGCTGGCGCTGCACTGCCCATCCCACCATCATCTGGGTACGCTGGCTGGCCATATCACGGGCAAGTTGGCGGATCTTTTCGGCAGGCACTCCGCAGATTGCTGCTGCCCACTCTGGCGTTTTCTCCACCATATCAAGGGTCTTTCCTTGTAAATAAGGCACAAATTTTTCAAAACCAACGGTATAGGTATCAAGAAACTCCTTATCATAGAGTTTTTCTGTTACCAGGGTATGGGCCATTGCCAGCAGCATGGCCACATCTGTTTGCGGATTGATATAGAAATGCTCGCAGCCCAGATAGTTGAGCGTTTTGCTTTTTACCGGGTCAACGCAAATAACCCGGATAGATTTATCGGCCACCTTGCCTTTCAGTTTTTCCAGATAGGCATAGCTTTCGTGGGATTCTGTATTCCAGCCGTTTTGCAGGTTTTTTATCGGATCATTGGCCCAAAGCACAATAAGTTTTGATTGGTCAAGAATAATCTCCCATGATGTGCCTTGTGAATAGACCTCTGTTGAACCGAGAACATAGGGAAGGATAACCTGCCCTGCGCCGGTGGAATAATCCCCCGCTGTCCCGACACTTCTGCCGTGCATCCCAATGGCGCGCAGCATATGGTTACCGCAGCTATGCACCTGCCCCACCGAACGCCAGCCAACCAGTGAAGTATGCAGTGCCCAGGGGCCATAATCAGTCTGGATACGTTCCAGCTCTTCATAGACAAGATCCAGTGCCTGTTCCCAGCTAACCCGAATGAAACGGTTATCACCCCGCTCCGCTGTATTGCTGTTATGGCGGTTCTTGAACCAGTCGAGCCGCACCATTGGGTAGCGCACCCGTGACGGGCTATAGATTACCCCCATGGTGCCTTTCAATATATCGCTGGGGTATTTATCCTCTTCAAAATGTTTGATCTCAACGACCTTGTCGCCAACAATCCTGGCACGAAAAGCTCCCCAGTGAGCACCGGATATCTTCCATGTTTCCAGCGGGTTATCAATATTCTCTGCTGCTGTTACTATCTTTGGTGCAAGCAGGATTTCAGGAGCAACCGCCGCACTTGCGGTCAGTGCCGCCAGCCCGCCTAAAAATTGACGTCTTGTTGTTTTCATTGTGTGGCCTCCTTTTATTATGGTTTGGCCTGTTGCAGGGTATTTTCTGGTGAACCACTATCATGCTCGCCTTTAACAAAATCCGATGAGTGGGATTGCAGGTATTTTAACACCAGTTTGGAGGTATCATCATCCATACTGGTGAAGCCAACCATGCCGTTAAACATTCCCGGCCACTGGTTGGCATCATGCCCGGAAGGAGCCGGTTGACGGTGGCAGACGCTGCAATTTTGCTTGTAGCTGCTTCTGGCAATATCCCAGATGGGTTCAATGCTGTCTATTAAGGTGCTGTTTTTAACCCACGCTCTGATGGTTACCTTCTGCCATTCCAGCCCGGTGAGATCATCACTGCGGGTTTCAAGAATGGTGATACGTTTTTTATCCCGGGCAATATTTTTATTGAGGATGGCATCAACAATATTAAGACCAAAATGGCCATACCAGACTCGGCCATAGCCCTTGTTTTTCCGCCACATTTTTAATTCAACTTCTGTGGCATCGGCTTTGCTCTGTATAACTTTAACCTCTGTTGACACCTTGATGGAGCCGATTGGTTGAGAGAGCTTTTCATCGGCATAGAGCTCTTGCGGTACGGCACTATAATATTCGTCGCCGGAGTGGATGGTGGTACTGGCTGCTTCTGACATCAGGGTATCAAAGGCGGGGTTATGGGCACCTTTCATATCGGGAAGGTGGTGGGCGATGCCCTTATGGCAGTCCATACAGCTGGCATCCCGCTCTGCGGCACGCCGCATCATCACCTGTGAGGTCACCCGCATTTTGTTAAAATCCATATTGTCATAGTCATGGCAGTTGCGGCACTCCCTGGAATTATTCGCCTTAAACCGTTTCCATTCCCGCTGGGCAAGAATAATCCGTCTTTTTTGAAATTTTTCACGGGTATCTATGGTGCCGGCGATCTCGCCCCATACCTCACGGGAGGCCTGCATCTTGCGAACCATCTTTTCGGTGAAATTATGGGGTACATGGCAATCGGAACAGGTGGCATGAACGCCGCTGGAGTTTTTCCAGTGAACCGTCTTTTGCAGTTCAGGGAAGATATTGTCTTTCATACTATGGCAGGAGAGGCAAAACTCCTCCTCACTGGTCATCTCCAGCCCCTGATAAAAGAGAATCCAGAAAGCAAGCCCGGCAATAAAGCCGCCGCTGACAAGGATACCTAAGCCTATCTTGGCGGCAGGGCGGGTGAATATGGATAATATGCTGCGGAAAATGTTCATATTATACCTCTTTTTCTGGAAGATACGTTTTGCGATACCTGTATGGCCCTGATGGTAAAGCGTATAGTTATGCTACGGTTTCTGGTGGTGATATACTGCTCTTTAAAAAAAGACCTGTTTGAACCAGAGGAAACAGGCATAGGTACAAATGGTAGTTACTGTTATAATTGGTAAGGCAATAATTGCCAATAGAAGAAAACGCCGCCACTCTGCACCAGCAGTTAATGTTGTGTTATCGCATTGCATAACGTTATCCGTTTTGTTTGGGGAAGAGGATAGGTAAAAATAATAAAAACGATTAATTACAATAAGCCGTAGAGCGATTGAACGAAGTGTTTCAGGTGAATCTGTTTGTTATGCCGCCCAGTCGGGTTCTGGGAGAAATTTACGGATGTTATCGGTTAATTTACCGTTGGTGGCGATAATTCCTGCCTGAGGATAATCTTTTCCCCCTGCAAAATCGCAAATCTCTCCGCCTGCTTCTTCCACCAGTAATATCCCGGCGGCTACATCATAGTCATTAAGAATAAATTCCCACCAGCCATCGAATTTCCCGGCGGCAACATAGGCGAGGTCAAGAGCGGCAGAACCCATCCGGCGAATATCGACAATCTCCGGCATGATTTTCGGAATAACTGCCAGGTTGTTTTTTGCCAGTTTTTCCCGCATACAGGCAAAGCCGGTGCCAAGTATCGCTTCACTCATTTTTGTACAACTGCTGACCTTGATGGGGATACCGTTAAGTTTGGCACCTTTGTCTCGTTCTGCGGTAAAAAGCTGCCCCATAGCTGGTGCGTAGACCGCAGCAGCTATGCCTTCTGTCCCCTTGCGGCAGGCAATCGAGATGGAGTACCCCGGCTGGCCCCGCATAAAGGAGACTGTTCCATCTATGGGGTCAAGTACCCAGTTCCAGCCGCTTATATCCTTGCTGCGGCCCCCTTCTTCGCCGATGATGGCATGATCGGGATAGTGCTGCCCAATCTTCTGCCGCAGGAATTCCTCTATTTTACGATCAATGGAGGTTACGGGATCGCGTGGGCCGTTTTTTAGCTCCACGGTAAAATCCCCACTCTCTCCTGTTGCAGCAAGAGACATCCGCCCCGCCTCTTTTGCGATCTCTTCTATAAATGCAAGCATCTCTATTATCCTTTTTTTGAAGGTTCTATTTTGTCTGCGGGCCGAAAAGACGATCTGTGAATTTTACATACCAGGCAGCGGACTGTACCTGGATAATATAGGCCAGGGCAATAACCAGGGCTGCATCGGTACCATGCTGGCCAAAGGCGTTAATGGCAATGGCAAGGGCAATGGAAAGGTTACGCATTACTGTTCCATAGACCAGAGCAATGGCATCCCCCCGCTGGAAGAAGATGCGTCCGATAATGGTTGAGAGGATATAATTAACGGTATAGAGAAGAAGCAGCGGGATAAATATTCCGGCAAGAATTTCCGGCCTGGCAATAATTCCTCTGGCTTTTAATGCCATGGCAACAAAGACAATACCAAGGACACCAATGGTCGAAAGTGCAGGGAACTTAGGGCCAATATCTTGCTTAAATTTGGCAAGACCATAGCGTTTCACTAGCGAGATACGCGTAAGAAAGCCCACTACCATTGGTAGAAAGACAATAAAACCAATTTGCTGCAGCACTTTTATGAAATCGATGGAGACTTCTGCGCCCAGCAGTGCCTTAACATAAAACGGCGTAAGAATGGAGCCAAGAGTCAGGCCAATAACCGTCATATTGATTGCGGCACCCATATTCCCTTTGGCAAATCCTGTCCAGGAGATAGTCATACCGCTGGTGGGCAGCAGCGATGCCAGCAGTAGTCCAAGTGCCATATAGGGTTCCTCCGGGAAAAACAACATTCCCATCCCCCAGGCAAAGAAGGGGATAATCAGAAAGTTTATCAACTGTGTTGCCCCTTGGAGGCGTATATTTACCCCGTTGGTAAGGTTTTTGATGTTTAGTGTTACCATCATGGGGTAAACCATAAGAAAGGTAAAGGGAACAATGAGTTGCTTTAGCCCTTGTATCTGTTCTTTTTCAATAAGGGCACCGAAACTGAACCCGGCAATCATAACCAGAGGAATGGCATAAACGAGATTCTTACTCACGATACCCAGTAGCTTCCACATGATATCCTCCTTTGCTGTTTAGCCCGAATATTTCATAAAAAGAAAGGAAAAATCTTATGCAATTCTTTATAATTTTTTTTTAAAATAAAAATATAGAGAAAGGTTTCGTTATGACAAAATGTACCACGACCAGAATCAACTTTGCAAGTTGTAACAGGAAGTTATCTGTTAACCGAAGTTGTCAGGTTCACAGGTTAGGGGTATCTTTCCTGTTAAATTCCAGTTCATAAATACCACGAAACGCTTTATCGTTTTCTACTTTGACGGAAGAGAGCTTCATTTCTTATTTTCTGATTTTAGGGCAGAGGGGAGTTGTTTTATCATTTTGTCGAAGTCAGGATCAATATGCTGATTTTTATTGAATTACTGCACTCAGCAAAAATATCAGTAATCTGTTGATAAATTTGCCGTTCAGATGCCCGAATTGAACGTACCCGCTCCAGTAATTCACGAAAATAATCTTTACCAAAGTAACGCCCATTTTTCAGGCGTTCGTCATCCATGG
>PDWI01003859.1_pt1 | contig 27626 bp, 26 predicted proteins | sample 1430891 | NCBI WGS metagenome assembly PDWI01 (sample SAMN01162508, study PRJNA174530) | Oral metagenome, whole genome shotgun sequencing project. | biome: Marine environment; feature: Marine mammal; material: Swab sample of the gingival sulcus; isolation source: swab sample of gingival sulcus... | reverse complement strand
CGGTCCTAAGAACCTGGCAATGAACTTTGGCGTGGTCTTCTTTGGTTGGGGGCTTGGTGCGTTCATGCCACGACTTGCAGGTATGATTGAAGATAAGACGGGCAGCCTGACTATGGCGTTCTATCTGTCAGCAGGTTTGCTGGTACTGTCTGTGGTGATTGCACTGATGCTTAAGCGTCCAGATGATGCACATATCCCGGCGGATCAGTAAAGCCAGCTGCTGAAAACCTCTTTTAGCTGTTTTCAGATGAGTTCAAAGCGTGGATGCTTAACAGCGTCCACGCTTTTTTTTTTTTGACAAGTTTGCACAAAGTGTTGGCATCACATTGAGGTAAAAATGGATATACGAATTGAGACAGGAATTAAAGGGCGAGAAGCATTGGTGGTACAGGTTGAGGATACCGCAGCACGTTATGGAAGCGGGCTGGTGGAGGTATATGCAACCCCTGCTCTGATTGCGCTCATGGAAAAAACCTGCCTTACGTCTGTGCTGGAGTTTTTGCCCGAAGGGCATGGCACGGTTGGCACCAGGATTAACGTGGCCCACTCCAAAGCAACCCCTGTGGGAATGCGGGTAGTGTGCGAATCAGAGCTTGTTGAAGTGGACCGCAGGCGCTTGGTTTTTGCAGTGGTGGCCCGTGATGAGAAAGGTGAGATCGGCAGGGGAACCCATGAGCGTTTTATCATTGATACTGAAAAATTTATGGCGAAGTTGTAGTTTTTTTCGCTAACCACATCCATTACTCTTTTGGGGTGTTATATTTACTCAGCACCCCATAGAGCATGTCAGGGAGATCGTTTTTCTGACGCGAGCTTCTTTGGATTTGCACTAAACATTTCTCCAGAGTCAGTCGTTCACCAAGCACTACGTGACGCAGGATCAGGGAGATCAAACGGGTAATCGTCGTCAGGTTGGAGATACGGGACTGGAGTTGATGGTCCCGCTCAAAAGCTGTGGAAGCAAAAATTTCCACAGGGCTGCCATCAATCTCACTCACAGACAGGTACCACTTGTTGAATTCACGATCAATTGCTCGGTAGCGTTTTCCTGCCAGCACATCAGGTGATTCTACCTCCGTATCACTGGCCCCTGATTGCGGTTTAAGCAGTATTGGTTCGTCCTGCGTCTTACGCCAGATTCGCTTTACTCGCTCCGGGTTTTCTTGAATCACTTTCATGAGCGTTAAACAGTCAGAACAGGAATGAATTCCATTTACCTTCGTGAGCAGACCAGTTGTTGAAGAGCAGAGAGCACAAGATTGAGGTGAGGGTGTATCGTTCAAGGTGAAACTCCTTATTTTAGCTATCGAACCACGGCAAAAATTGAATGACTGGAAAGTATACTTTTCATGCTTGATATGTTAATCCACAGGATAATTTTATCATCCTATTTATTCTTATACGGTGGAAAAGAGTATGCGGAGCCGCTTTAATCGTCGTCTTGACATGGAAACCAGATTTGAAAAGGCACGGAGAAAAAACCTTGTTTGGGCAAAGCCTGGGGTACATTCCTGCGTACTTGTCCTGGATGGATTAAAGCCTGATTTTAATATTGGCAAGATTATTCGCTCTGCCGATGCATTTGGCATGAAAGAAGTGCATTTGATAAACGTTGTTTTTTTTGACCCGGAACCAGCTAAAGGGTCCATGAAGTGGGTCGTCTTGCATAATCACGACAGCTTTGACTCCTGCTATGAGGTTTTGGTAGAAAAAAACTACCAATTTTACTGCCTTGAGCCGGAGGCGCAACATACCCTTGGTGAGCCTGCTTTACCCCTTAAAAGTGCCTTTGTGGTCGGCCATGAGGAGTTTGGGATCAGTTTTGACCTAAACAATTTTCCCGCCATACAAACCCTCTCCATCCCCCAATGGGGCAAGGTGCAAAGCTTGAATGCAAGTGTGGCCGCCTCCATTGCCATGTATGAGTACGTACGACAGCACGGAAGCTCTGTTTAAGTTCCTTTTCTCATCGCAGGCTGTTGCACCTTTGCCTGGAGCTGTCATCTAACAGCTCAAACTTGCAATCCTTTATGGGTATCTCCTTCTTTTAGCTTGCATCTTGAAGCGTTGTTGGTACAATTCATCTTTTTTTCATAATGATACGACGTAGAAAATCTAACTTTTGAGAACGACAATGGAATACAGGGATACGCTGAACCTGCCGAAAACAAGTTTCAAGATGAAGGCAAACCTCACCCAGAAAGAGCCCATGGCCCTCAAGCGGTGGGAAAAAGGAGGCCTTTATAAGAAGTTGCAACAACATGCACAGGGGAAACCAACGTTTATTCTCCATGATGGCCCGCCCTATGCTAATGGGAACATTCACCTGGGTACTGCATTTAACAAAGTTCTCAAAGATATTATCCTGCGCTCCAAGCGAATGGCAGGCTTTAACGCTCCGTACATCCCTGGGTGGGACTGCCATGGATTGCCCATTGAACATAATGTGGACAAAGAGCTTGGTGAAAAGAAACAGGAAATCTCCATTTTAGGTAAACGTGGCGCCTGTCGTAAATATGCCGAAAAATGGATTAAAACCCAGAAAGCAGAGTTTAAACGATTGGGAGTCCTCGGCGACTGGGATACCCCCTACCTGACCATGAATTATGCCTATGAGGCAGCTATCGCAGCAGAGTTTAACAAATTTCTCATGGATGGAGCTGTGGTCAGGTCGAAAAAACCAGTGTACTGGTGCTCCACCTGTACCACTGCGCTTGCGGAAGCTGAGGTGGATTATGCTGATCACACCTCACCTTCAGTGTATGTGAAATTTCCCATGGCGGATGATCTCTCAGGTGTGATTCCTGAGCTTGAAGGGAAGGAGGTCAAGGTGCTCATCTGGACCACCACCCCCTGGACTCTTCCTGCAAACCTGGCCATTGCCTTTCATCCCGACTTTACCTACGCCGCAGTAGAAGTCGATGAAGAGGTATGGATTCTTGCCAAAGAGCTTGTTGAGCAATGCTTTGAGCTGTTTGAGCGTGATGATTACAACATTATCGCGACCTTTTCCGCCACTGAGCTGGAAGGGAAAAAATGCCGTCACCCATTTATGGAACGTAACTCACTGATTGTTTTAGCAGACTATGTTACCACTGAGTCTGGTACTGGATGTGTGCACACTGCTCCGGGCCATGGTACCGATGACTATTTAACCGGTCTCCGCTATGGGCTGGATATCCTCTCCCCTGTGGATGATAATGGAGTGTTTACCGCTGAAGCAGGCAAGTATGCCGGAGAGCATGTGCCTGAAGTGAACCGCCATATTGCTGATGACATGCTGGCCGACGGTTCCATGGTAAAAGAACAGAAAATTACTCACAGTTACCCCCATTGCTGGCGTTGTAAAGAACCCGTTATGTATCGGGCAACTGCCCAGTGGTTTATCTCCATGGAGGAGCTTGAACTGCGGGAAAAGGCCCTCAAAGCAATCGAAGAGGTGAAGTGGACTCCTGCCTGGGGGCAGCAACGTATTTTTGGTATGGTGGAGGCTCGGCCTGACTGGTGTCTTTCCAGGCAACGTTCATGGGGGGTTCCGGTAACCGTGCTCACCTGTGTCGATTGCGGTGAAATTTTAAAAAACGAGGCCGTTAATGCAAAGATTCACCAGCTGTTTACCAAAGAGGGTGCAGATGCATGGTTTAAGTATGAGGCCCAGGACTTTGTCCCGGCAGGAACCACCTGTTCTTGCGGGAGCACAACCTTTGCCAAAGAATCGGACATTTTAGATGTCTGGTTTGATTCCGGAACCAGCCATGCCGCAGTTTTAGAGCCTCGGGAGGAGCTGGCTTCACCGGCAGACCTGTATCTGGAAGGCAGTGACCAGCATCGAGGCTGGTTTCAGTCCTCTCTGCTCACTTCCGTAGGTACCAGGACACGGGCTCCTTATAAAGGGGTGTTAACCCATGGCTACGTTGTTGACGGTCAGGGCAAGAAGATGTCCAAGTCTGTGGGTAATGTTGTTGCACCTCAGGAAGTGATCGATCAATACGGTGCAGAGGTGCTCCGCTTGTGGGTTGCCAGCGAAAATTATCAGGATGACGTTAAAGTCTCTGATGAAATTTTAAAACAGGTCTCTGATGCCTATCGCAAAATCCGCAATACCATCCGCTTCCTGCTTTCCAATATCAATGATTTTGACGCTGAAAAGGACGCTGTTGGCCCAGAAAGCTTTACTGAGCTTGACCAATGGGCCTTGGCCAAGTTTGCAGAGCTGACCAATCGGGTGACCACTGCCTATGATCAGTATGAATTTCATAAGGTCTATCACAGCCTGTTTAATTTTTGCGGTACAGTGATCTCCAATATCTATATGGATGTACTCAAGGACAGGCTCTATTGCTCTGCACCCGATGCCGTGGAGCGCAGGGCAGCGCAAACAGTGATCAACCGAATCCTTGATGGCCTGCTCAAACTTACCGCGCCAATCCTCTGCTTTACTGCAGATGAGGCTTGGGCTTCCTATCATTCGTTGCCCCAAAATGGCGATCTGGAAGAAACCATCAGCTTTACTCTGTTCCCCTCTGTGGATGATATCAGTGTTGATGACACGTTTATTAAGCGTTGGGATACGCTGCTGCATCTACGTGGTGCTGTAACCAGAGTGCTTGAAACTGCACGCCGTGATAAGCTCATCGGTCTCTCACTTGATGCAGAAGTGGTGCTGAAAGCAGATGCTGAGCTGATGGCCTTTCTCAAAGAACACAAGGGGCAGCTCCAGGAACTCTGCATTGTCTCTGCTCTTACCCTTGTTGAAGACGAGACACATGGCGATCTCACTTTTACCACTGATGAGAATATCAAGGGCTTGGAGATAGCTGTACAGCAGGCAAACGGTGAAAAATGTGAACGGTGCTGGATTGTCTCCCCAACTGTTGGTACGGAAGCAGATCATCCAACGGTATGCTCTCGTTGTGCATCTGTGGTTCGCTCTCTTGCAGCATAAGAGGGTAATGTGTTTCGTTTTTCAGTTGTTGCAGGACTGGTTGTATTCCTTGACCAGATCACTAAGCTTCTCGTTGTGCACAATTTTTCGCTTTATGAATCCCGGGAAATTATCCCGGGATTTTTCAACCTTACCTTTCTTACCAATAATGGTGCAGCGTTTAGTATCCTGGCCGGGCAGCCAGCGTTATGGCGGCAAACATTTTTTATTAGTGCCACCATTGTTGCGCTGATCATTATCGTCATTGCCCATCGAAGTTACTCCCGTGAATCCAGTTGGTATGGTATTGGCCTTTCGCTCATTGCCGGAGGAGCCATTGGTAACCTCATTGACCGGATCCGGCTTACCCATGTTATTGACTTTGTAGACGTCTATGTGGGAAGCTACCACTGGCCGGCATTCAACATCGCCGATTCAGCTATCACCGTTGGTGTTGTAGGCTTTATGGTGACCTCTATCCTGGTGGAACGGGCCAAGAAAAATCAGTAATTTTCACGTTTAGAGTTATGAAAAAAACAGCAGTACTTTTTCCCGGACAGGGATCGCAGTATATCGGTATGGGTGAGCCGTTTTTAAACGGTTCAAATGATGCAGAGCAGCTATTTGAGATAGGCGAATCTCTCTCAGGGGTTCCCTTAAAGGAACTCTGTTTGAATGGACCCATGGCAGAGCTGACCAGAGTGCTTCATCTGCAACCAGCCCTTACGGTTATCAATCTTATCTGCTGGCAGCAGTTGATGCAGTTACTGCCAGATTTTACACCAGCTTATCTGGCAGGACATAGCTTGGGGGAATACTCGGCCCTTCACGCAGCCGGGGTGCTTTCGGTTGAGGATACCCTCTCGCTGGTCACCAAACGCGGTGAGTTGATGGAGCGCGAAGGCGTTGCCCATCCGGGAGGCATGCGTGCTCTCCTTGGAGTATCCATTGAGGAGGCTCAGCACCTGCTTGACCAGTGTAAGGACACCGGAGTTGTGGTGGTCGCCAATCATAACACCCCGGTACAAGTTGTGGTTTCAGGAGATCAGCAAGGGTTGGATGCACTTGGGACACTGTGCAAGGAAAAAGGGGTGAAGGTGATCCCCCTTAAAGTGAGTGTTGCCAACCACAGTCCTTTGGTTGCTGGTGCAGTGGATGACTTTGCAGCGTTCATGGAAGATGTCACCTTTGCAACTCCAACTCTTCCAGTGTTAAGTAACGTAACAGCTGCACAGGTTAATGATCCTGCCACTATTCGCCAGGTAATGGCAAAACAGATCGCTTCGCCTGTGCGCTGGGTAGAGATCATAAATACCATGGTTGCAGACGGGGTTGAAGTTTTTGTGGAATTAGGCCCTAAAAACGTGCTCACCGGGATGATGAAGAAAATATTGCCCAGGAAATCAGCGATAACCTGTGTTCAAGCAGACACGCCGGAACTGCTTGAAAAAGTAGTGGAGGTCATTTCGGGGTAATAACACCCTAAAACATCAAGGTTTCTTCGTGCTTGACAAGCTGTTTTTCATGAGGTAATAGTATAAAATTTCCGTTTGCAAAATTTTCAATGGCTTTTTTCGTGTGTATGAAAAGAGCCGTTTTTCTATACATAGGATATGTTTGAGAACTTAACTGACCGATTAGACGGCGTATTTAAAAAACTTCGCGGCCACGGCAAGCTCACTGAAGAGAACATTCAGGAAGCCATGGGTGAGGTGCGTAAAGCACTGCTTGAAGCCGATGTAAACTTTAAGGTCGTTAAAGAGTTTATCGCCTCAGTCACTGAAAAAGCCGTTGGACGTGAGGTACTGGCAAGCCTTTCCCCTGGACAACAGGTGGTTAAGGTGGTCCATGACGAGCTGGTTACTCTGCTGGGCTCCCAGGCCGAGCCGCTCAAGCTGGATGGCAAGCAACCTGCGGTGATTATGCTTTCCGGGCTCCAGGGTTCGGGTAAAACCACCACAGCAGCCAAGCTTGCTAAAATGCTCAAAGCAGATGGCCGCACGCCGCTGTTGGTTCCAGCAGATGTATATCGGCCTGCTGCCATTGACCAACTGCACGTCTTAGGTAAGCAGGTTGAGGTCGAGGTTTTCAACTCTTCCACCGATCAGAAGCCGGTTGATATTGCCACAGCGGCGTTGGCCCATGCCCGTGCCGGAAGCACTGACACCGTTATTATAGATACTGCAGGGCGGCTTCATGTGGATGAAGCCCTGATGGATGAACTTAAAGCCATCAGCAGTGCTGTTGCAATCGCTGAAACGCTCTTCGTTGCCGATGCAATGACCGGCCAGGATGCGGTTACAGTTGCTGATAAGTTCAACGCTGATCTTGAAATCACCGGTGTAATCCTTACCAAGATGGAAGGGGATGCCCGTGGCGGTGCAGCACTTTCTGTGAAGAAGGTTACCGGTAAGCCGATCAAGTTTGTTGGGATCGGGGAAGGGCTCGATGCCATTGAGGTATTCCATCCTGACCGAACTGCATCCCGAATTCTTGGCATGGGCGATGTGTTATCGCTCATTGAAAAAGCTGAAGCGGTTGTTGATAAGAAAAAGGCCCAAAAGCTTGCCAAAAAAATTCAGAAGAACGAATTTACCCTGGAAGATTTTCTGGATCAGATTCAGCAGATCAAAAAAATGGGTAACCTGGAACAGCTTATGGGCATGATTCCAGGAATGAACAAGTTAAAGCAGGTGAAGAATGCCCCTAAACCTGATGAAAAGGAGTTGCGCAAGACAGAGGCCATTATTCGCTCCATGACCGTAAAGGAGCGGCGCAACCATAGAATCATCAACGGCAGCAGAAGGCAGCGCATAGCAAAAGGGTCAGGAACCTCAGTTGCGGAGGTCAACCGAGTGCTGAAGAGTTACACCATGATGCTTAAGATGATGAAGAAACTCAAAGGTAAGTCAGTTATGCGTGGTGGTAAACGGCGTAAGATGCCCAAAGGACTCACTCGCTAATTGGTAACAATAGATTTTTAGATTGTAATTATATCCGTTTTATCCACAGGAGGATACAAGGTAATGGCAGTACATATTCGTCTCACCAGAAAAGGTCGTAAGAAGCACCCCTTTTACCGCATTATTGTTGCCGATTCCCAGGCACCACGCGATGGCAAGTTTCTTGATATCGTTGGCACCTATGATCCAATGCAGGATCCTGCAGCAGTGTCTATTGATAATGAAAAACTTGAGAATTGGTTGAGCAAGGGCGCAAAGCCCACCGTGACAGTGCAGAGCCTGATTAAAAAGCATAGTGCAGAGCCTGTAGCTGCTGAATAATGAAAGAGCTTGTTGCATTTATTGCCACGCGGCTGGTCGATAATCCTGAACAGGTTGACGTGACTTCCCGTGAAGAGGAAGACAATGTCACTGTTGAACTGCGAGTTGCCCAGGAAGACTTGGGCAAGGTCATCGGCAAGCAGGGGCGAACGGTCCGGGCGATGAGAACGGTACTCTCTGCAGCTCTTGCTAAAGAGAATAAGCGCTCACGCCTGGAAATACTTGAGTAGCCATGAAGACTACCGGTGGTCATCCCGAAGGCTATGTGCTGTTGGGTAAAATGGTCAAACCACACGGTATACGAGGGGAACTGAAACTCTTGGCGTTTACTGAGTCCCCTGCACATATACAGCAGTATAAGCAGTTGTATCTCTCAGCTGATGAGGGGCAAACCTTACAGTCATGGGAGCTACATAAAAGCCGTATTCAGGGTAAATTTGTGTTGTGTGCCTTGAAAGGATGCCTGGATCGTAACCGTGCTGAGGAGCTGGTTGGTTCGGGCGTGTGGGTGAAAGAAGAAGATATGCCCACTCTGGAGGAAGACGAGTTTTACCTGCACTCCCTGGAAGGAAAAATCGCGCTGGATGGCTCTGGTCAGCATATTGGGGTTATTGAGGCTGTGCTAACAGGGAGTGGACAGGATTTACTGAAAATTGTGGAAGGTGACAGGGAGTACCTGGTCCCCCTTGTCGCTGATTTTCTAGTATCAATCATTGAAGAACAGGTCACCCTGGAACTGCCCCAGGGACTTCTTGAGGTAAATCGATAAAACGGCAGTAATGCTCTTTGATATTGTAACCATCTTTCCTGATTTTTTTGACTCGCCCCTGCAGGAAGGTATTATTCGCAGGGCACGGGCTGCAAAGCAGATTAGCATCGCGATCCATAACATAAGAGATTATGCTGCAGATCGCCACCAGATGACTGATGACAGGCCTTTTGGAGGCGGTGAAGGAATGGTGATGAAGCCGGAACCTTTGGCGGCCTGCGTAGAAGCTATTACTGCATCACAGGATGAGGCCAGGGTTATTGCCTTGTCGCCACGAGGCAAACAATATTCGCAACACACTGCAGAGCGGCTTGCCGGGGAACAACATCTCGTGCTCGTTTGCGGGCGTTACGAAGGCATTGATCAACGGTTCATTGACAGCTACGTAGATGAGGAAGTTTCTCTGGGGGATTATATCCTCACTGGCGGGGAACTCGCTGCAATGATCATGGTTGATTCCATTACCCGGTTACTTCCCGGCGTGCTTGGATGTCAAGACTCTGCAGATAAAGATACTTTCAGCAGGGGTTTACTCAAACATTCCCAGTATACCAGGCCAAGGAATTTTAACGGACTCGACATTCCGCAAACATTACTGAGCGGGAATCATCAGGAAATTGAGCAGTACCGATTTCTGGAATCGGTGAGATTGACTCTGGATCGCAGACCTGATTTGTTTAAAGGAGTGAGCTTTTCCAAGCCGGAAATGAAATTACTCAAGAAAAACGGTCTGCAGCAAGCTGTTAAAGCAGCTATGGAACCCCATGCAAAGTAACGTTCAGGTAGAGGTGGTATTGGTCCATGCTCCTGTGATCAATCGGAACCGAGAGACCATAGGTTCAGCGGTTACCAACCTTGACCTGCATGACATTGCACGGGCAGGAAAGACATACGGGGTGAATACCTATTGGGTGGTGACCCCATACGAAGAACAGCAGGCCCTGATCCATGAGATCGTCAACCATTGGCGTGATGGATACGGGGCAAAGGCAGACACTGACAGAGCCCAAGCCTTATCGCTTATCGAGATCAGCTCTGATGTGGAGTCTGTCATTGAGCAGGCACGCAAGAAGTATAACAGAAAGCCGGTAGTGTTGGTCACCGGAGCATCGTGTACAGAGAACCTGCTTGGTTATGAAGAGGTACAGGCCCAGATTGAAGCTGGGGTTCCTGTGCTGCTCCTTTTTGGAACGGCGTGGGGGCTGGCTCCTGAGATCATTGCAATGGCAGATGCTAGTCTGCCGCCAATTCGAGGGAGGACCAGTTTTAATCACTTGTCAGTACGGTCTGCGGTTTCCATTATCCTGGACAGACTGCTTGCTGATAAAGGGTAATGTGGTGTTTTTTACGATTAAGTACTTTGTTTATTAAAGCGTCTGGACGTATGTGGCGTAAATTATAGCGATTTGTGGATGGTATGGAGGCATCCTTCGGGCACCAGGTGGTTGATGAACCCGAAAAAAAGTAACATGACAATGAATATTATAGATAAAATTGATGCAGAGCAAATGCGTAGTGACATCCCTGATTTTCGTCCAGGGGATACGGTAAAGGTCCATATTCGCATCGTTGAAGGGAATAAAGAACGTGTCCAGATATTTCAGGGTGTTGTGATTAAGCGCAAGCGTGGAATGATGAACGCCAGCTTTACTGTACGTAAAATTTCCCATGGTGTTGGCGTGGAAAAGACCTTTGCCCTGCACTCTCCACGGATCGAGAAAGTTGAGGTCGTAACCCTTGGTCGCGTACGGCGCTCTCGTCTGTACTACCTCCGCTCTCGTCGTGGTAAGGCTGCACGAATCAGAGAAAGAGGTATTGTTTAATTTTTCCCCCTTACATGAAATCAGGCTTAGTACGTCAAGTGCTGAGCCTGATGTGCTTTCTTTCGGCAGCTTGCAGCAAGAGCATACGCAGCGTTGCCTTCCTTTTATGTTTCTCCCCGAACCCTAAGCCAGGAAGATGGTGAGTTCCAATTCTTCTGTTCATGACCTCTTTTTCGCATCGCAACAACAGGAACACTCCCCCTGGTTCTATGAGCAACTCCTTTATGAGCAAGGGTTTAGAGCCGTAGGTGGAGTGGATGAAGCTGGACGTGGTCCACTGGCTGGCCCTGTCATTGCCTCCTGTGTTGTTCTGCCACCTCATCAGAACGCCCCCTTTCTGTATAAAGACTCCAAAGCACTCAGCCCAGCGCAGCGAGAAGACCTTTTTCATCGATTGCATGATTCTGAGGCGATCATCGGAATCGGCACTGCAGAACCCAGGGAGATAGAAACCCTCAATATCCACCAGGCTTCACTTACTGCCATGCAGCGAGCAGTAGATGATTGTAATAAGGCGATTGTGGATGGGGAAATTGATTTCCTTCTGGTGGATGGAAAATTTCCGGTTCCGCTTCCCCTTGCACAGCAGCCTTTAATCAAGGGGGAGTCCAAAAGTTACTCCATTGCTGCTGCCTCCATCGTAGCCAAGGTTACCCGTGATGCGCTCATGGCTGAGTATCACGAGCAGTTTCCACAGTACGGTTTTAAGCACAATCAGGGCTATCCCACCAAGCAACACCGCCTTGCCATAAAACAATATGGTATCACCCCGATTCATCGGCAAACGTTTAAAGGGGTACGCGAGTTTGTCATTGGTGAGGCGAGCGAAGAATTCGTGCAGGAACAGAAAACACTGTGGTAAAAGTGCTGTCCTGGAATGCAAAAATGCAGTACAAGTAAAACATAAAACCGTACTTTTTTTCTTTACATTTCAACACATGCAGTTCAAACAAGATATTGATGACAGAAGGATAGGCGCCCGCCTTGCCTACAGGGTGTACGTTCAGGTTACCCTGACCTCCAATCAGACAACCTTTGACGGATGGTCAGACACGGTCTCGGTTTCCGGTCTCTCTCTGGAAGCCGAGCTGCCACCGGAGTATCTGGATCAGCCTGCTTTGGTTACCATTACTTTTTCCGGGGAACACAGCAACCTGGTTATTGATAATCTCAAAAGCAAGGTTGTTCGCTGTAATGATGGAGTGGTGGGGATTTCGTTTCTTCATCCCCTTGAATGGTTTGTTTTGTTTTCCGTCTATCAAGGCAAGATGCACTCTAATAAAGGGCACAATACCCCAGGCTGATCTGCAATGGTGTTTTTCTCAAAGACAAAACCTGCAACCCATACGGAATTGGGCAAGCGTGGTGAGGATTTGGCCGCAAGTTACCTGAAGAAGAAGGGCTATAGCATCGTCACCCGCAATTATAGAAAGCGCTTTGGCGAAGTGGATATCATTGCTCGCGACGGCGATACTCTTGTCTTTGTTGAGGTGAAAACTCGAAGTTCACAACGGTTTGGGACAGGCGCAGAGGCCGTGGATCTCCGTAAACAGCAGCAACTGTCCCGAATTGCTCAGGATTACCTGGTCAGCAGGCAGGTAGAGTATCATCAGGCCAGGTTTGATGTGATTGCAGTGGCACTGGCCAACCCGCAACAGCCACAGTTCACCCATATAAAAAATGCTTTTGAGGCAATGGCTGAATAGAAAAAATGGACAAACGACCACTCTTTATCACCATGGGATGCCCGGTTGGTATTGGGCCGGAGCTCATTATCCGCTACTTTAGTGATCCACAGAAACTGGAGCAACCACTGGTTATTGTTGGCGATCCCGGTGTATTACAACGGACTGCTGCAGAAATGGGGCGTTCTGTTGTGGTGGTGGAATGGAAGCCTGGAGATGGTATTGCGCCACAAACGCTTCCGCTATACGTGGGATCACAACTTGATGTTGCAAAGCTCACCTGGGGGCAGCCTGATCCAGTTACTGGTGCAGCTTTGGGACAGTACATTGTCGAGGCAGTACGCCTTATCCAGGCAGGAAAAGGAGCTGGCTTGGTTACCTGTCCCATCAGCAAGTCCAGTTTGCATTTGGGTGGCTACAATTTTCCCGGCCATACGGAAATGCTGGGAAGCCTGACTGGAGAAAATCGGTTTAAGATGATGATGGCAGGCACCAAACTCAGGGTTGTGCTGGTTACCATCCATGAAGCCATCGAAGCTCTTCCCGAGCTCCTTACCCAGGAAAAGGTGAGTGAATGTATTGAGGATACCGTGGCTGCCTTACAGCGTGATTTTGCTCTGGAGCAACCAAAGGTAGCTGTGGCCGGGCTCAATCCACACTGTGGTGAGGGCGGTATGTTTGGTAATCAGGAGGAAACCGTCATTACTCCTGCTATCCAGGCATTTAATGGTACGGCAAAAATCATTGGACCGCTGCCACCAGATACCCTCTTTTATCAGGCTGCAACTGGAGCATTTGATGCCGTCATTGCCATGTACCATGATCAGGGGCTTATACCGTTCAAGTTGCTTCACTTTGAGGACGGAGTGAACGTGACTCTGGGCCTTCCCATCGTGCGTACCTCGGTTGACCATGGGACAGCCTATGACATTGCAGGAAAATGGCAGGCAAATGATGCAAGCCTTCGCGCCGCCATTACCTTGGCAAGCGAGATCGTACATAACCGGAACAAGGCAGATAGACCATGAGTAAAGGAAAGCTGATCGTCTTTGAAGGGATTGACGGCACCGGTAAAACCTCGCAGCTGAAGGCGTTAGCAGCATTCCTTAAAGAGCAGGGCTATGTTGTGACAGCCACCAGGGAGCCCAGCGATGGGCCTTATGGTCAGAAAATTCGCACCTTATTTACCAAACGCAACACGCTGACCCTTGAGGAAGAGCTTGAGCTTTTTATTGCAGATCGGAAACATCATGTGCAAGAGGTGATTGTACCCGCTCTTGAGCGTGGTGAGATTGTACTTACTGATCGCTACTATTTTTCCACAGTTGCTTACCAGGGGGCGGCTGGCGGTGATCCAGAGAAGATTCTGGCAAAGAACAGTTTTGCTCCCATCCCTGATTTGGTGCTCCTGCTCACCATCACTGTTGCTGAAAGCATCCGGCGCATCCAGGAGCAACGCCAAGATCAGCTCAATGATTTTGAATGTGAGGAACAGTTGATTTCAGTTGCGGCTATTTTTGACAGCTTTCAACAGCCCTGGATTAAGCGCATTGATGCCAGCGGCTGTTTTGAACAGGTGCAGCTCTTGATTCGCGGGGCTGTTGCTCAGATGCTGGGCTTTGAAGTAAACGGGAAATAGGAACATATGATTTTATCCTTTCGCTCTTTTGTTGCTCTTTTTTTTGCTGTTACGCTGGTGCTTGGCGGGTGTGCGAAAACTGCTGTTCAAGAGTCACACCAAGAGCCATCCTCTCCTCAGACTGAAGTAAACAGTGAGGTGGAGCTGGATTGCTCCTATTTCTACTTTCTCTGGGCACGGCACGCAGAACTGCGTCTTCAATTTGAAGAAGCGCTGAACGGGTATCAAAAGGCTTTAATCTGCGATCCAACAGCCACCTATATTCAGAGAAAAATTCCAGTATTACTCATCAGAATGGAGCGCAGTGATGAGGCCCTTGAGTGGCTCTCTGAGTTTCTCCAGTCACATCCTGAGGATGTGGTTATGCGCAAACTCCGTGCCCAGGTTCTGGTGCGGGAGAAAAAGCATGATCAGGCGATCACTGAGTATCAATATTTACTCACACACCATCCTGATGATCCTGAGCCACGCCTGCTTCTTGGGGAACTGTACTTTGTAGAGAAGAAGAATGATCAATCTCTGCACATGCTCAAGCCTGCCTTTGATATGGAAGGCGGTGCGTATCGCGCTCACCTTATCACCGCGCGCATCATGCAGCGCCAGAAGAAAACAGACCAGGCTGTTTACCACCTGAAAAAGGCGCTGGAGAAGAAGTGGTCAGCAGAGGTGTTGCTGGAGATTGGAAAGATTTGTGTTCAGCAGCAAAAGCTTGATGAAGCTGCTGAAGCGTATCAGAAAATTTTGCAGCGAGATGAATTCAATCAGGATGCACGAATAGCACTTTTTCATGTCTATCAAGAGCAAGGTGATCAGCAAAAGGCCACCGCAACCCTTGAGGTGCTGCGTACTCTTGCCGAACAGCCCTGGCGAGTGGATTTGGCCCTGGCAAGGCTCTATATCCAGCAGAAAAAATATCCCGCAGCAGTGCAACGGCTCCTGGAAGTGGTCGCTGTGGAGAATATCCCTGAAGCCAGATACCTGCTGGGGCAACTGTACCTGGAGGAGAAGCAATACCAGCAGGCGTTGCATCACCTGGAGTTGATGGAGCCTGGAAAGAAATATTTTGCTGCTGGAGTTTTTTTACGTGTCCATATCTACCAGACCCTGGAGCGGGTTGAGGATGCTGTAGCACTCATGGAGCAGATGACCGATGATGTGGCCAGTGCTCAGCCAGAGTTCTTCTCTGTATTGGCAGCTCTGTATGAGTTGCAGGAGCAGTCAGCCAAGGTAGCTGAGACGTATCAACGCGGGCTGGAGCTTTTTCCCAAAAGCGATCTGCTGCTCTATGAGTACGGGTTGTTTTACGAAGACCAGGGAAAACGGGCCAGAGCCATGGAGCTGCTGGAACAGGTTATTGCAAGTAATCCTGAGCATGCAGCTGCCCTGAATTTTGTTGGCTACACCTGGGCTGACGAGGGCGTGCACCTTGAAAAGGCTTTGGCGTATATCCTCAAGGCAATAGAACTGGAGCCTGAAAACGGTTATATCCGCGACAGCCTTGGGTGGGTATACTACCGACTGGGTGACGTTGAGCGAGCCCTCAAAGAGCTTGAAAAGGCGGTTGAGCTTTCCCCTGAGGATGGTCCAATTTATGACCACCTGGGGGATGTATACCGGGATGTTGGACAGCTTGAAAAGGCAGTGGAAGCCTACCACATGGCCATTGAACTCCTTAAAAATGATGAGCCAGAACAGCAGAAGGTGAGGGAAAAACTTCGACTTTTACAGGGAGCACAGCAGCTGTGAGCAGAGGAAAAAAGCCCTGGCAATCATGGCTGCTGCTTTGTCTGCTGCTTCTTCTGGCAGGGTGCGGTGGCAGATTTACCGCGCTGATTCCGTTGCCAGATTCCGCCAAGGACGCTGCTGAGCAACAGCTTCGAGATTTCATGGCTCAACCCTTGCCACCGGCTGTGGATGCTGATGTTCGCTTGCATTGGGACGTTCTTGGCTATGATGGCAGTGTGGATGGGATGCTGCAAATTCAACCTCCGGCGTACCTTCGCCTCACCATTGTTGATCCACTGGGGCGTCCACTCTTCATCCTCGCTTCAGATGGAGCGCGTTATACGGTCATTGATAGCCGGGCAGGTAAAGCCTATACAGGAGCTGCCGGGAAAGGGATGTGGCAAAGATATATCCCCGGTTCCCTTGATCCTGCTGAAGTCTTTGCTGTGCTGGGCGGGCGTATACCTGAAGCGCGACGGCGTTTACAATCCATAGGAGAACGGGACAACCAAAGATGGTACGTCTTTCGTGACCAGCAAGGTGACAACACGGTTTACTATCAGCTGGATGAAACAGGCACAACTATGGTGGAGCAGGTCATGATTACCGAGATTGGCGAAGCCGGGATCCAGGTTACGTATAATGGGTATAAAAGGTGGTCGAAAAATACTGAAAAGCCCTTCCTCTGGCCGGAAAAGCTCACCATGCAAGGTGTATTAGTACAGGGTGATTTTGATATTGAGTTCAAAGAGATTGTTGCAACCAGCCAGCTTGCCCCGTCTCGTTTTCAACTTACAATTCCTGACCACTATCAAGTCATAAAGGATCATTGATTACCCCGCACCAGAGCTCTCACGGCTCAGTGGAAACGGTATTGATGATAATGACAAACAGGTTATCTTCACGGAAAAAGACCTGTTGCAAATCGTAATTATTGTTGGGCTCCAGGTCGATCACAACCCGAATTTGTGCAGGCTCCTTATGCTGGCCGACCCTGATAGCGCGGACAAACCGCCCCTGCGGATGTTCTATGTTTTTTACATCACTTGAAAGCTGGGTATTTTTAAAATCACAAATTGCCTTGGGCTGTCCATCCTCAACCCCTTTAACAATTGGTGGATAAAATCCATTAAGCCTGAAAAGCACCATTTCACCCCGGTTAGAGGTGCTGTCAAAACGGACCTCTTTGAGCAGAGGGGAAACTGCAGGCTTGGGGACTGCAGCAGGTGTGGTCACTGCCTTTTTGGGCGCACCAAGGGGTGCAGGTTGGGCTGCAGCAGTGGCAGGAATGTGCTCTTGCCCGCCCTGCTGCTCTGGCTGGGGTACGGCTTCAGGCGGTGGTTTGGGAGCACTATCATCTCCAACCTCTTGTTGCTGTGGCTCAGGAGCTGTCGTTTGCGCTGGAGGTGGAGGAAGCTCCTGGCTGGGAAAAGATGTGGTTGAAACCGTAAAACGCAGCACAGAGGCTGCCTCGTCAAAGTGTTTATCAAAAAAGATGTCTTGATCTGTTGTCAAATCAAGCACCACTCGAGTTTTCGGCTGCTCTCCGGTATGCCGGCCGACTCGGATACGCTTAATCAGGGCGCCAGCAACTGTGGTGCTATTCTTCACACCTGCAGTGTGGATGACATCACTGAAATCAAGCACAATACGCGGTTTTTCACCTTTCAATGTAAAGACTTTTGGGATATAGGGTCCGTTCAGGGTAAAGGTGACCTGATCCGCACTTGAAGACAGATCAAGGTAGTCTATTTTTTGCAGGAGCTGTTTTGCACGGGCTGGGGATACCCAAAAAAGAGAAAGAACATAAAAACAGCAACACGAAACGAGTAAGCAATTTTTTTTCATAACAAAGCTGTACAAACCACTGTAAATGAACGTATGGGGCAGCGGAAATCGCAATGCCCTTTTTCCCCTTTCAGAAAAAGAGGTTAGAGAAATTACAGCCTAATTTAGCATTATTGTCAATGAATAAACAGGTTACGATAGAGCAGATTCTCCCACTGGTTAAAAAGCCCGGCAGATATATTGGCGGAGAACTCCACTCCATCAACAAAGAATGGCTTGATGATCAAGTTCATTTTTGTTTAGTTTTTCCAGATCTTTATGAGATTGGGATGTCTCACCAGGGACTCCAGATTTTATATCATATTATCAACAGGCGGCAAGATGCTCTGGCGCACCGGTGTTTCACACCTGACATTGACATGGAAGGTGAACTCAGAGACCGCAATCTGCAGCTCTTCTCCCTGGAAGCCCGGAAGTCACTTGCAGAATACGACGTGTTGGGGATAACTCTGCCGTATGAGCTGTGCTTTACCAATATTCTTACTGTATTGCAGTCAGCCTCACTGCCACTGTACAGCCGTGACCGGGATGAACGCCATCCGCTGGTAATTGGTGGTGGTGCGGCCTCGTGTAACCCTGAGCCTGTGGCTGATTTTTTTGACGCTATTGTCCTTGGAGATGGCGAGGAAGCAATTGAAGAGCTCACAACGCTGTTTATGCACCTGAAACAGGAAAAGGCCTCCCGTGCCGAAACGCTGGAGCAGCTCAGCAAGATACCAGGTGTGTATGTGCCAGCGTTTTTCAAACCCCATTATGAGGGAGATACCTTTGTCAGGATGGAAGCGCTCAAGCCTGGATATGCTGTTGTTTCAAGGCGAGTACTTGCTGAAATGCAAGCTCCTGACATTTTAAGTAACCCCATCGTCCCGGTGGTGAAACCCATCCATGACCGACTGGGGATTGAGATTGCTCGCGGCTGTACCAGAGGGTGTCGCTTTTGCCAGGCCGGGATCATCTATCGGCCGGTCAGAGAGCGCTCGACTGCTGATATCATGGAACTGGCGAAAAAAGGAATCACGAACAGCGGTTTTGATGAGCTGGCGCTGCTTTCTTTATCCACCGGTGACTATTCCTGTCTCAATGAGCTGATGACCAGCCTGATGAACCGGTTCGCTGATGACTATGTCTCCGTTTCCATGCCCTCCATGCGAGTGGGCACCCTTACACAGGAGATCATGGATCAGATAAAACGGGTGCGAAAAACCGGTTTCACCGTTGCACCGGAAGCCGGGTCAGACCGTTTGCGCCAGGTGATCAACAAGGGCATTACTGAGGAGGACTTGCTCAAAACCTGCCAGGATGCCTTTTCCCTAGGCTGGAACCTGATCAAGTTTTATTTCATGATTGGGCTGCCCACAGAGACGGACGAGGATATTGAGGCGATCATCGAGCTTGCTAAAAAGGCTCGTTTACAAGCAGGGACAGGCGCTGGAGGTCGAGTAAAAATCAATGTCAGCATTGGCACCTTTGTACCCAAGCCGCATACACCTTTTCAGTGGGAGCAACAGCTCTCCATTGAGCAGTCCAAAGCGAAAATATACCGGCTTAAGGATTTGGTACCCAAGAAAGGATTTGCCTTAAAATGGCATGATCCACATCAATCGTATCTGGAAGGTGTTTTTTCCCGAGGTGATCGCAGACTTGCTCCTTTGCTGGTCACAGCATGGGAAAACGGTGCCCGGCTCGATGGCTGGTCAGAGCATTTTAATCTACCCCAGTGGCATAGAGCCGCTGAGCAATGTGGTCTTGATCTGGATAGTTACCTTCGAGCACGAAATATGGATGAGGTGCTGCCGTGGGATCATCTTCATAGTGGCGTGACAAGAGCGTTTTTAGAGCAGGAGTGCAGCAAAGCAAGGGAACTCATCTACACGCCTGATTGTCGGAATAGAGGATGTCAGCAATGTGGTTTGTGTGATTTTAAAACCATCAGGCCGCAGATAAAAGACCAGCCCCTTCCCCTTGAGCAGGCTCCTGTCCAACCCGAGGACGGCCAAAAGGGTGAACAGCAAAAAGGTTTTATCTATAAGGTGCAGTATAGCCGACTGGGTGACAGCCGTTTCTACGGACACCTGGAAATACTGCAACTCGTTTTCAGAGTCCTTCAACGTGCTGGTTTGCCTGTACTCTTTTCCCAGGGCTTTAACCCCTCTCCCAAGGTGTCTTTTAGCCAGGCGCTGCCGGTGGGGATGGAAAGTATGGCTGAATTCTTTTTTGTTGAGTTGAAAAAGCCACTTGCTTCCATTACCAAGGCTATTGCACAACTCAATGAACAATTACCGCAGACCATTCGGGTAACGGGTATCACTGCTGAGCAGAAAATCAAACAGGCAAGCTATGCTGCTACCTACGAGATACAGCTTGATGATGTTGCCCCCAATGCGTTGGAGAAAAGCGTTGTGGCCTTTTTAGCTGCTGAGCAGGTGATTATAGAGCGGGTGCGGAAAAAGAAAAAACGTCAGCTTGATTTACGCCCGTTGGTTGCCAGCATGAAGATCAAGGAAAATACCCTGGAACTTGAGCTCTTCCATTATCATGGGCAGGCCGGAGCTAATCCAAGAGAAATATTGGAAAAAGGACTCCATATTCCTGCACAGACAGCATTACTGGCGCGCATAAAAAAGGTCGCGATTGTTGAAATTGCGCCACCTGCTTGAGCAAAGGTAGAGTGTCCTGGGCAGCTTTTTGAAAAAAGGAGTGGGGTATGGCGATACAACCTTTTGCATGCGCTATAATTGAGGGTGGTCAAGTTGATTTTTTGGGGCAACCTGAGAGAGAATGTTACACTGATTGCTTTTATACTCCTTCCTTAGCTCATGTTTGTCCATAAATTTTCAAAAAATATTGAAAAACAAACTCATTATGATACTGTTGTTATCGGTTTATTCTGGGTGAATATTTTTTCACCCTGCAAAGTAGATGGCCCTCACATCCTGAAAAGGCTCGTTAAGCCACCGGATCTCTTGATCAGTTTTGAAGCATGAAAAACTGATTGTAACGACGCTTCGTATTTTTGTTATTTAAAATTCCAGACGGGAGGACTTTTTTTTTTCGCAGACACAGCGTCTGCAGAAACGCTTCAGGTTATTCGAGATACCTTTCAGTTGTGTTTAGAGTTTGAAAATCCCTGTCATTTTAAGATGCAGTCTTGTTTACAAACACACTTTCTGGGAACCAGCCATGAAAAATTCTCCTGCATTTCTTTCTCTTCTGTTTTTTTTTCACAACCACATCTGCCATCGCAGGTACCGTTTCCTATACATATGATGATTATGGCAGAGTAAAAAAAATCACCTACAGCAGTGGAATAGGCACCGCTTATACATACGATGCTGGTGATAACCTGAAACAGAAAAAAACAGCGCCCCTCCCGGAGGTCTCATATCAATTCTCTGGAGAAAACCTGTGGGCATGGGACATCTATGATGACGATCCTGCCGGAGCGAGCATCTCCAGCGTTATCGATCCCGAAAAAAATAACATGGTGGTACAGTTGTCAGGAAGTAGCCTTTCCAACGGGTATCGCCTGCGGAACACGGATCGCACATGGTGGGATAACAAGGTGCATAAGATCATTCAATGGTCGATGCGTTATTCAGAGAATGTTGTTGTTTATATCCCTGTCGAAACCAGTGAAGGTTTCCGTTACCTTCAATATACCACTGCCAGTACAGATAACCTGGGCAATTCAACCTACGTCCATCACGGGCTGGGCCCCATGGCAAAAGATGGCAGCTGGCACAGCTTTGCCCGTAATCTCGAGCATGACCTGCAGGAAGCCCAGCCGGGCAACACCCTCCTTTCTATCCTCGGTTTTTATATCAGAGGTTCCGGTCTGGTGGGGGAGGTTTACTGCAAGAAAGATTTTCCAGCCGATCTCGACAATGATGGTGATGGAATTTCGGATTATGAAGAGATCTTTCAATATGGAACCAACCCCTACCTCTCCGACAGTGATGGAGACGGCATTGACGACGGGACAGAGCTGGCGTACTGGGGCAACCAGTGGGATGGTGATATCGATGGCGATGGCATAATCAACCTTCTCGATAATGATTCGGATAACGATGGTTTCAGCGATGGCCTGGAGCTATCTGCCGGAACAGATCCTGCCGATTCCACGGCCATAGTTGATCGGATTGTCTACGAAGACAGTGAGGATACCAATATAGAGGGCTGGGACATCTACGATAACGATCCCGCAGGTGCGCTGATAAGCAACGTTGAAGACAGCGAGCGTGGCGGACGGGTTATTACGTTTGAAGGAGATGGCACAGCTAACGGATATCGTTTCCGTAACAGGAACGGAGGCTGGTGGCAAAACGGCGGACATAAGATGCTTGAGTGGAGCATGAAATATTCCGGGAACTTTGTCATATATGTCGCCACCCAGACAACAGAAGGTTTCCGTTATCTTTACTATACTCCAGCCGATTATGACAATCTTGGAGACGCGACCTATATCCACCACGGCCTGACCTCCCTGGCAAAGGATGGCAGTTGGCACCGTTTTGCCCGCGACCTCGAACACGACCTGCAGGAGGCGCAACCAGGTAATAATCTGGAAAGTATACAGGGCTTCCTGGTCCGGGGATCCGGTTATATCGATGATATCATCACCTCAGTTAATTTCCCGGCAGGACTTGAAACCGACGGCGACAATCTCAGTGATGAGGACGAGTTATTACTCTATGGAACCAGTCCCTATACAAAGGATACTGATGGCGACGGCCTGGATGATGATGCAGAAATCAATTTCTGGGGAACGAACTGGAATGCCGACAGCGATGGCGATGGCGCGATCAACCTTCTGGATTTTGATTCAGACAACGACGGGATCCCCGATGGCACGGAGAATGATCAGGGCACCGCAGCCGATGATCCCACTGATCTTCCAGTCACCCTGCTCTACGAAGATGCTGAAGACAACACCACCGCCGGTTGGGATGTTTATGACAATACCCCTGAAGGAGCAAACTTCACCAATGTTTTTGATGAGGAGAAAAACAGCCGGGTAATTGAGTTCACTGGCGATGGCACAGCCAATGGTTACAGGCTTCGTGACCCTGATGGCCAGAACTGGGGCAACGGAGCCCATGGCACCATCCACTGGTCGATGAAATATAACGAATCATTCGTCATCTACATCCCCGTTCAGACCAGTGACGGGTTCCGTTATCTCTACTATACATCTGCCAATACAGATCAACTTGGAGACGGGCAGTATATACACCATGGCCTTGGCTCCGAGGCAGGTGATGGCCTCTGGCATACCTTCAGCCGCGATTTGAACGCCGATCTCAAGGATGCTCAGCCAGACAATGAGATGCTGCAAGTGGATGGCTTCCTGATCCGGGGATCGGGTCGGGTGGATGATATTAAGACCGTAAAATAGAAAAAATATTGTCGGGATGCGATACATACATCGCCAAAAACCGGATATGCCAGTAAAATTGAGCTATAACAGGAGCAGAGAAATGATACTGTTGAAAGCGCAGCAGCCAGAGCAGCCCCGGATTTCCTTAATAAACGGATATAAGAATACTCATCAGGGAAGAGCTGCGAAATATACGTCCGGCCCTGTTGTGGCCCGTTTCCTTCTGTCAGTCGTTGTTTTACTGCTGTTCTTTGCCCCTGTTTTCTCCCAGGCAGATGATCTCTGGCGGGATACCTATCTGCAAAAAGGCTGGACAACCTATCAGGGAGCCTGCCTGAATGGTGAGGTGTATCCCCGGGTGGATTATCTTGATAACGTTTATCCACAGCATGCACCACATATTCCTCAAAGCACCTCAGTTCTCGATGACAATCCGGTGAAGGCATACTGTGGCTGGGTAATTGTTCATTACGAGTATATTCCAGGTTATGGGTATCATCAGGTTACCGACACCTACGGTTCGGCCACCCATTATCTTGAAATAATGGAGCTTGGCTGTGAGGAGAACAGTCGTCCTTCAACCGTTGTCGGTTCAACTGCCGATGGGGTCGATATCTTTTCCGGGAATAAATGTAATAAAAGAGCAGATATCAGCGCACCGGTCACTCCCGGTTTATATTTTGTCCGCAGTTATAACAGTCTTGATCCCCATACAGGCCGCCTTGGTAAGGGATGGCGGCACAGTTTTGAAATAGAACTTGAGGTTACCAGTTACGATGAGGCAAAGCCCTATCAGCCAAAGGAGGTAAAGCTACATCGACCAAGTGGGAAGATTGTATATTTTGCCCTGGTGAATGGGAAATGGGAAAGCCCTGATGATGAAAATGATCAACTGGTTCTGGAAGAAAATACTCCAGGCGATGCGACCGATGATGAATGGCTGTATACCGCTCCGGACAACAGCAAGATCCATTTCAATAACAAAGATCTACCAGACTGGATGGAGGATCTTTCCGGCTACAGGATCGAGATGCATTATGGGGGCGACCCCTCCTCTCCCCAGCTCCTCTCCGTAAGCGATTCCCTGGGACAGAGCCTGGAATTTGCCTACGATAGTACAAACGGCTTTTTCCTGCGTGAACTGCGCCAGGTGGACAGTGGCCGGGTATGGCATTTCCAACAGGATGGAGGCCATCTCGTTCAGGTGGATAAGCCCGATGGCACCTCGCTGGTCTACCGTTACGATGACACAAACTCCCCCGCCGCATTAACCGAGATACAGGATCAGGACGGGGTTACCCTCGCCTCCTACAGCTACGATGGCTGGGGACGTGTCAACCATCTGGAATATACCGGTAGAACAAACAGCAGGGATATCCACTATGATCCGACAAGTGGAAGTTACTATTCAAGACGAGTTACCGACAGCCTGGGGCATATCGAGGATTACGGCGGTGATATGGTCAAATGGCGGATGCTGACAACCCTGTATTCCGACCGGGACACCAATGATTATTCCCTCTACGATTATAACAACAAAAACCAGTTGAGTAAACATACCCGCAATGGACGGGAGACGGTGTATGAAAACTATAACAGTAACCATAATCCAGGCAGGATAACCGAAGCTTCAGGTACACCCCTGGCTCGCGCAACAAGCTACAGCTATGATTCCCGATTTTTCAACAGGATCAGCAGAATCAGCACCCCTTCACCGAACAGTCCGGGAAACGATAGGGTAACCGACAACACCTATGACGATGCAGGAAATCTGCTCAGTTCAACCGTAACCGGCTATGGTGCCGGCGGCGTGGAACAGAGTTCCACCACCTACACCTATAACGGGCCCTTTTTCCAGCTGAGTTCCATAGACGGGCCAAGAACAGATACCAACGATATAACCACCTTTAACTATTATTCCGCCACCGGTGCAGGGCCTGACAGCGGCCGCCTTAAAGAGGTGGTCAATGCCAATGGGGTTTCCATTCGATCCAATATCCATTACAGCAGCACCGGCAGGATTATTTCAGAAACACGCCCCAATGGTGTCAGCCTTACATACACCTATTATCCGGGCAACGACCGTCTGGAGACAATAACTCTCAGCGGCGTAGGTGTTGATAGCAGGGTAACGCATCTGGGTTATCTTGTCAGTGGTGAGCTTGCCTCCATGACCACCATGTACGGGACGCCATCCGCCCGAACCACAACCTACGGCTACGACGCTACCCGCAGACTCACCTCCATCACCGATGCGGCAGGGAATTCCATACACTACACCCTGAACAGTGAGGGTGAGCCGGAGAGAGTGGAATATCGTAACAGTGCGGGAGAAGTAACCTATGCAAAAAATTTTGAATATAACAGCAAGGGGCAGATCGTAAAACAGCTTTCCCCAGGCCTGAATGCCGAGACCATGAGCTACGATGCCATGGGAAATCTGGTCTCCCATATCAACGGGGCTGGCAATGAGACCGATTATGAATATGACCTCCTCAATCGAACGAAGAAAGAAAAGAAAATCGGCCCGGATTTATATACCACCGAATATCAGTATAACATCCTTGATGGTCTGAAATCTGTTATTTCTCCCAACAGTATGACCACCACATATAATCCTGACGATCTGGACAGGAACGCATCCAGGTTATCACCAGATAGCGGAACTACTGCCTACAGCTATGATGACGCAGGGAATATAACAGGAATGACCGATGCAGAAGGCGCAGCTACCACCTATACCTATGATGCCTTAAATCGTCTGGTATCTCTTGCCTTCTCCGATGTAGGGCAAAATGTGACCCTTGTTTATGATCAGGGCACCAATAGCAAAGGCCGGCTGAGCGAGGTGAGTGATGCCACATCAACAACACAGTATGAATACAATGCCTTTGGGCAGTTGTTGAAACAGGAACGAACCATGGATGGCATTACAGTAGAGACCTCCTATACCTATAAGGAAAACGGGGAACTCATCGGTATACGCTATCCTTCCGGGATGAATGTGAGCATTGACAGGGATCAGACCGGACGGGTGACCGACATCACCGCCCATGGTATATCCATTATCTCAAATGTGCAGTATCAGCCCTTTGGCCCGCCAAAATCATGGGACAACGGAGGGGTTGGAGGTATCCATCAGGATATAATCTATAACCAGCGATATGCCCCTGTCCGGATTACCGCAGGAGACCTTGATCTTACCTATTCCTATGATACCGCTGGCAGAGTGAAAAGTATCGGTGGTGATGATGTGCCCTTCACCGCACCTGATTCTGAGTTTAGTTATACTTACGCCACCGATTCCAACCATCTTGAAGGGATGACAGACGGGGCTTCTCCTGTTAACTTTCTATATGATGGCAACGGTAATATCATCGGCAAAGGCCAGTTCAATTATGAATATGATATGCGCCACCGCCTGGTGAAGGTTTCCAACGCAGCTGGTGTTGTTGCCCAATACAGCTATGATGCGTCTAATCTCAGGATAAAAAAAGAAACTGCTACAGAAATCATCCATTACAGTTATAACCAGCAAGGCCAGTTACTCTCTGAAACCGATGACGCGGGCAACCCCATTCGTGACTATATCTATTTTAACAATGCACCCATAGCCGTAATAAAATATGGGGTTAGTCCAAATATCTATTATTATGAAATCAACCTATCTGCCTTCTGGTGCGATCGATACGCCGGATATAGAAACGGTGGTGAACAACTTCCGTTTCCCTGGGCAGTATTATGATAAAGAAACGGGTTTGCATTATAACTGGAACAGGTATTATGATCCCGAAACCGGACGGTATATCTCTCCTGATCCTATTGGATTGGCTGGGGGGAATAGTCTTTATGGTTATGCTGGGGCGGATCCGGTAAATTTTGTTGATCCGGATGGAGAATTTGCCATTACCGGTACACTCCTAGCCATTTGGGGAATTACAGAATTGGCAATGTCTGCCTATGACCTTTATGACGCCTATGTAACACTCGCTGATCATGACTCAGGCACCCTCGACAAAAGTATTGCTGTTGGTGGAGTTTTTCTTGGAGCTGTTTTGCCTGGTGGTGGCTATGGCACTGGTTTAAAAACAACAAAGAGGCTGGTAAGTAGTGCTGATGAAATTGTGAATGCTCCAAAGAAGCCACTTAGTAGGCGAGCTGCATTCCGTGAAGCTAAAGAAAAAGGTGGAATTCCACGAAGTCAACAACCAACTAAAACATATACTGAAAGACTTACTGACCAGCCTGGTAATGTTCAAAGTCGAGTTTATGAGTATAAACGATCAGATGGATCAGTCGTAACCGTAAGAGAACATTCATTAGGACATACCCAGGGCAATCACCCATCCCATTTTAACACTGAAGTTCGTCCTCCAGACCGTGGGCCAAGACAACCTTTGCAAGGTGGTGCTGATTCCCATACATACTTTGGTAATTAGGAGGTATGGGAAATGGGCCTCTTCAGACAAATCTGTGGGTGAACTCAGGAACAGGTAAGTCTCCAAGCGTATGATATAACGCGATTTCCCTCAGTTTATCGCTACGAAATCCA
>PDWI01002477.1_pt1 | contig 27627 bp, 30 predicted proteins | sample 1430891 | NCBI WGS metagenome assembly PDWI01 (sample SAMN01162508, study PRJNA174530) | Oral metagenome, whole genome shotgun sequencing project. | biome: Marine environment; feature: Marine mammal; material: Swab sample of the gingival sulcus; isolation source: swab sample of gingival sulcus... | reverse complement strand
GCCAGACCAATTACTCCCCTTATTATAATTAAAATAAGTGCAGATGTCAGAGTTAATTACTCTCTAACAACTACACTTTTATGGTACTAAAAGTTTCCTTAATTCAGCTTCGAAGAAGCTGTGGCTCTCTCACTTAACTTGTTAGATGAGATGCACTCAGCGAAGCTGAATTTCATCCCAATAGGTTGACACGCAAAAATTCGAGTGTTAAAATGATAATGATTATTGATAATGGGATTATCGGTAATTGAGTTATCGATAAAGTTACCTACTTAGTCATTTAGTTAAGGAAGGGGTTTTATGTCTAACCGAGATATCAGTTTGGATCCTAAAATATTAGTTAGTGCCAAGAAAGAGTTTTTGGAGAAAGGGTTTTTAAACGCTTCTCTTAAGACTATTTGTCATAACGCTGGGGTAACAACAGGCGCAATATATAGAAGGTATAAGGGCAAGGAAGAATTGTTTGCTGATGTTGTTAAGCCTGCGGTAGATATGTTTAAGGCTTTAATGGAAGAGAGCTTCAAAAACAATAAGAAAAGAGCGGATGAAGATAGACTGGATGATAACTGGACGGAGTTTTCCGGAATTATTAAATACTGGATTAAGAAACTCTATAAAGAAAAAGAAACGGTAATTATCTTATTATCAAAAACGGAAGGAACGAGTTACTGTAATTTTATCCATGATTTTGTCGAGGAAAACTACTTGCTTTCCTATGAATTTATGAAACAACTTGAAAAAGAAGGAAGAATGGATCTAAATCTATCCTCAAAGGAATATCACATTTTGATTACTTCCTATTGGCGAGTGATGTTTGAAATGATTATAGAAGGATTTACAGTAGAAGAGGCACTGGACTTCGCCCCTAAGATACAGGAATTCTTCGCCTGGGAGAAGTTCATTATTTTTAAGTAGTAAAGAATAAAAAATGAAAGAATACTAAGGCACAGTTTATACCATAGGAAAAGAAGCGAATCATTGGAAGGAGAATGATCGATGAATAATATTTATCCAACTAGTTTTAAGGAACTTATAAGTCCTATAAAAAAAGAGATTTTTATTACCGTTTTGTTGTCGGCACTTGGCACAATATCCCTTCTTATTGCGCCTGTAGCGATAACAGTGGCAATACACAAATATTTAGTGAATAGCAAGGATGACTTCTTAGTATGGATTATAGTAGCAGGTGTTGGCATAGCATTAAAACAGCTACTTCATATACTTAGTTTAGGGTATGCACATATGGTAGAAGCAAAGTTTAGGTACAAGCTTAGAAAGGATTTTTCGGATAAGCTATCCCGATTACCACTTGGATTTTTTAGTGAGAATAGTTCAGGGGCAATTAGAAAATATATATCCGTTGACACCATTAAAATACACACTATCATTGCCCATGGGTTTAGTGAGTTTACGGCAGGGTTAACACTACCAATAGCATGTGCCGTTATCATGATAGCCTTTGAGTGGCGTACGGCATTAATGATCTTAGGGGCTATCATGTTGATAATAGTGATAGCAATGGTCTGGATTAGCTTTGGTAGCAGAGGTATTGAAGAGATCAATTCCAGATATGAGCAGGCACAACGAGAAATGTCCCATTCAGCAATAGAGATGGTAGACGGCATAAAAGAAATTAAAAATTTTGGGATATCCGGATCCTTATTTAAGCGTTTTGATGACGCCCTTCATAGGTTTTCTTCTGTTTCCTTTGAGTGGCTAGGCACATCGGCAAAGGCATATTCTTTTGTTATGTCAGCCGTACAACCTAGTGCAATGTTATTTTTATCATTAATGATATGTGTTTTTTCGATAAGAAATAACTGGCTTGTACCGGAGTATACGATTATCTTCATACTACTATCAATTAGTCTTCCTTCATCACTTATGAGTCTCATGCAGATAGGAAATCATTTTAGAGAAGGAAAACATTCTATTAATACACTATTAGAACTCAATGCAAGACCTGATCAAGAGTATAAGGAAAACCCGGAAGATTTCGTTATGGGCGATATTCAGTTTGACGATGTGTCATTTTCTTATGATGGAGTAAATGACGTACTAAAGGACATAAACTGTACATTTGAAACAGGAAAATTCACAGCGCTGGTTGGTTCATCCGGTTCAGGCAAGACGACCATGGCTAGGCTTATCGCAAGATTTTGGGATGTGAGCAAAGGCACTGTACGTATAGGCGGGAAGGATATAAAGGATTTGTCGCAAAAGGATTTATTATCGAATATTTCCCTTGTATTCCAAGATATATCGCTCATGAATGCGAGCATTGCGGAAAATATAGCGTTATCAAGACCGGAAGCTAGTAGAGAGGAAATAGTTAGTGCTGCAAAGTCAGCGATGATACATGAACAAATTATGAAGCTGCCGGATGGATACGATGCCATTTATGGAAGCGAAGGAGTCGTGTTATCAGGTGGAGAAAGACAAAGGCTGACTATTGCAAGGGCTTTTTTAGTGGGTTCACCGATTGTTTTATTAGATGAAGCCACGGCACAAGCAGACGCACAGTCCGAAGTAGAAATACAAAAAGCACTTAGCAAGATAAGTGAACATAAAACAGTAGTTATGATTGCACACAGACTCTCTAGTATCGTAGAGGCAGATAAAATACTAGTTATGGATAAGGGTCAGATAGTGCAAAGTGGTACCCATGATGAACTATCTAACACAGAGGGTCTGTATAAAAAGATGTGGCTATCGCAAAATGCCGTGGAAGGAGAGAGGTCATGAATATTTTTAGTAACGATACGAAATCAAGGAAAACACTGTCATTGTTAAAAATGCTTTTTATCCTAAGTGGACTTCTCCAAGGGGTTGCTGTCATTTTTACTACGGTTCTATGTAAAGAGTTGTTTTCAGGAAATGTAGATCAGTCTATGACATGGGTTATTTACACGGGCATAACGGCGTTTGTATCCTTCATCTTCTATTATATAGGAGTAAATATTGGGAATCATATGTCTGTTTGGGAAGTGTGTGATTCCAAGGTAAGGCAAGTAGGAAGGTCGATTATAAAATTACCACTTGGTTGGTTTGACGCTTCATCAAAAGGGAAAGTGTCAAAAGCGATATCAACGGATATCAATAATGTAGCTCATTATCCACCAATTGTACTTCCTGAGATTTTGACGGTTTTATCCTCATCTTTAGTAATTGGAGTAGCCCTTATCGTTATATCCTATAAGTACGGGATTATATTACTAGTTATGATACCGTTGATGTTCTATTTCTGGAAAGAGAACCTAGCAGTACTTCGTTCGATAGAAAAAGAAAATGTAACTTCCAATCAACAAATGGAGTCGACGGTAGTAGAGTTTGCACAGCTTCAACCCGTTCTGAGGGCGTCAGGTGCTCTTTTGGGTGGATGGGATAAGTTAGATAAGGCTCTTACTGATGATAGGAATGCAACAATAAAGACGCTAAAGAAAAAAGGGAAAAATACCTTTAGGTATATGTTTGTAGTTGATATAGGTTCTATCCTCATACTCGTTCTTTCTGCTTTAGAATTAAAAAGTGGCGTCATGGAAATACACACCTTTGTCGGGATAGTCATTGCCATGCTCAGGTTCTCCAATCCACTAGCTTCACTGATAGGCTTTTTAGCAGAAGTCTTTAATGTTGAATCTGCACTTGGAAGGATAAGATCAATAACTGAGGCGAAGACATTACCGGAAACTACTGACCTAGGAGAAGTGGAGGCTGATAGCGAAGGATTTAGCATAGAGTTTAAGGATGTAGATTTTAGCTATATAGAGGGGACACCGGTACTTAATAAAATCAATCTAAAAATACCAGCAGATAGCATAACTGCTCTTGTTGGGGCTTCAGGAAGTGGAAAATCGACGATAAACAAACTAATAGCAAGGTTCTGGGATGTCGATAGTGGTGGAATATTTATAAATGGTAAAAACATCAAGGATATAAAAACAGAAAAGTTAATGCGCCTTATTTCGATGGTATTCCAGGAAGTATATCTATTTGATACGACGATTAAAGAAAACGTAGGAATTGCCAAACCAAATGCGACGGAGGAAGAAATATTTGAAGCTGCTAAAAAAGCAAGGCTTGATGAAGTAATTGAAAGACTTCCGAACGGCTGGGATACAAAGGTAGGAGAGGGAGGAAGCTCACTCTCAGGTGGTGAAAAGCAGCGGGTAAGTATTGCAAGAGCTTTCTTAAAAGACGCTCCGATACTACTGCTCGATGAGATAACATCCGCTTTAGATGGCATTAATGAAGCCGTGATTACAAAATCATTAGAAGAACTATCGAACAATAGAACGGTCATTGTAATAGCACATAGGTTATCATCCATAAAGAATTCGGATAAAATAGCGGTAATAGATGGTGGTAAAATACTTGCTTACGATAGTCACGATAATTTACTTAAGACAAACGAACAATACCAAAACCTTTGGAGTGCCTTAGTTCGTAGTAAGAAGTGGAAATTGTAATAATGAATTTAATGATTACCTGATATACCTAATAAGGTTTTTACATAATCAGTTGCAGGATGTTCCTGTAAGTTCTTAGGGGTGTCGTACTGATGGATTTTGCCTTCATGCATGACAAGGACTTTGGTGCCTAGTTTTAGAGCTTCTTTGATGTCATGCGTAACGAAAAGTATCGTTATGTTATTGTTTTCGTGAATCTTTTTGATTTCATCTTGTAGGCTTGCTCTTGTGATTTCATCGACAGCGCCAAAAGGCTCATCCATTAGTAAAATATCAGGAGAAGCGGCAAGGGCTCTTGCTATACCAACTCGTTGCTTTTGTCCCCCTGATAGTTCTCTTGGATATCTTTTTTTAAGTTCAGGGGATAGACCTACTATCTTCATCCATTTATTGACGGCATGCTCTGTTTTTTTCGTATCTTTTTTATTCAGTAACTTTGGAACATAGGCTATATTGTTTTCTACGTTCATGTGAGGGAATAAAACAGAACCTTGAATGGCGTATCCTATATTTCGGCGCAAATCAATCATATCCATGGTTTTTATATTTTTTCCATGCACGAAAATATCACCACTAGTCACCCCGTATAGACCATTGACCATTTTAATAATAGTGGTTTTGCCGCTGCCGGAACTGCCCACAATAGTGACGAATTCAAACTCTTCTATGGTTAGATTAAAATTTTCTACCACTACTTGATTTCCGTAAGCTTTATTTACCTTTTCGTATCTTATAGCTTCCATATTACTCTACTAAATTTAATTTTTTTAGGTACTCATGAGCGACTTCGCTTGGTTCTTTTTTCTCAACTTCAACTTGATAGTTCATACTAGACATGTCTAAGTCACTAATGATGCCTTCAAATTTTTCCAGCTCATCTTTTAATACAGGGTATTTTTCCAAGACGTCATTCCTTACAACGAAGCCGCACATATAGGAAGGATAGAGCCCTTTATCATCTTCAAGAACAACTACGTTTGCTTGAGATAATTGCCCGTCTGTTGTAAATATATTCATGACATCTATTTTGCCTTCTTCGATGGCACCATACTTTAGACCAATCGCCAAATCCGTGGTTGATTTGAAATCAATACCATACATATCTTGTAAGGACTTATAACCATCTTCACGCTCAAAGAAATCGTACTCAGCGCCAAAGGATAGTTCGCTTGAAACTTTCGCTAGATCACTATATGTCTTTAAGTTATATTTTTCGGCGATGTCTTTTCTTGCCACTAGTCCGAATGTATTGTTAAAGCCGAGCATACCATTCCATGACAAGCCTTTTTCATTATATTTTGACTGCAGTTCAGAAAACATGGTTTCATCGTAAACACCTTCTATTTTTAGAACTTGATTCCAACCCGTTCCAGTATACTCAGGATATATGTCAAATTTACCGCTTTCCATGCCGGGCTGGATATTGGAAGTTCCACCTCCGACGCCACTTGTTAATTCTACTTTTATGTCAGTATCTTTTTCGACTAATTCTTTGAACATTTCAGTAACGATAAACTGTTCGGTCATAGGCTTTGAGGCAAGCTGAACTACTTTTTTATTTCCTCCGCAAGAGGTGAATATTGAGGTTATTAGTACAGTTGTAATTATCATTTTTGCGATATTTTTCATACATCCTCCTATGATTGTATATTTTTTAAAGCTCTTTTTTCTAAAAGACCGATGGAAAAATCAATGGTAATAGCGAGTAGGGCAATCAGTAAACTCCCGATGATGGTGAGAGACTTATTATTTGTCGTAATGCCACGGTAAATCGCTACGCCAAGTCCTCCGGCTCCTATGAAGGAGGCTATGCCTGCAAGTGCTATCGTCATTACAGCCATATTTCGAAGACCTGCTATTATTATAGGCATGGATAGGGGTAATTTGACCTTGTATAGTATTTGGAAATTTGTGCTTCCCATTCCCCTTGCTGCTTCTATGATAGTAGCGTCTACATTTTTAAGACCCGCATGTGTATTTCTTACCATGGGTAGTAGTGCATATATAATAAGTGCTATTATTGCCGTGGTGTCTCCAATCCCTGAAAAAGGGATTAAAAATCCCAGCATAGAAATGGACGGTATCGTATATAAAAAGTTAACGCTCATAAGTGTTAGTTTTGCATAACGCTCATATTCAGATATCAGAACACCTACTACAAGTCCGATAATTATTGCGATAAGTATCGATACGAAGGATATTTTTATATGTTCTAATAATAGCTTCATAAAAAAATCAATCCTATCAATAAATGTATTTAATACATCCATACGTAATCCTATTCTTGCGATTTATTTACACTCTCACTGATAGCGAGAGTGTAAATAAAAAACGGGTAAAGGGGCAGTCTCTAATAATTATTATAGCACAAGATTAAATTGTGCGCACTTAGAACGAGTATTTGGATTGACTTTTGGATGATGGCAGTATACGATTATAATATGGGAAAAAGGGGAAAGGAACGAAAAGCGTACTGACAAGATAAGTAGTTTTGCAGGTGAGTTACTGTATGAACAGCACGCAAAAAAACAATGAAGATAATAAAAAACAGTAGCATAAAGAGGAATAGGTATGAGTGAATTAAAGTTAAATGTTTGTGGTGGGTGCAATGCAAAGATAGGAGCAGGGCAGCTTTCCAACTTGTTAAATTGTATCAAGACCGTTGGTAGAGAGGATGTGCTAAATGGTTTCGAAGGCAATGAAGACGCAGCAATCATTCAAACAGGAGAAGATGAGGCAATAGTGTTTACCATGGATTTCTTCCCTCCTATGGTAGATGATCCCTATATTTTTGGTCAGATTGCAGCGGCTAATGCGTTAAGCGATTGTTATTCGATGGGTGCGGAGGTAGTTTCTGCATTAAATATCGTTTGTTATCCGAGTGAAGAAAATATGAAACCGCTTGAAGATATCATTCGAGGTGGTGCAGATAAGCTTATTGAAGCTGGCGGAACCCTCTCAGGAGGTCATAGCATACATGATAATAAGGTAAAGTACGGAATGGCAGTGGTAGGTAAGGTGAAATTATCAAAAATTTGGCGAAATGATACGCTTAAAGTTGGTGACGCACTAATCCTTACTAAGCCTATAGGAGTATCACTAATAGCAGGGGGAAAACTAGCCGGCAAAGTGTCAAAAAAAGACTATGATAATGCGTTAAAAAACATGGTGGAGCTTAATAAAAAACCTGCTGATGTTATGAGAGTAGTGGAGGAAAAAGGGAATCATGTCATACACGCTGTTACGGACATAACAGGATTTGGACTATTAGGGCATTTATCCGAAATGATAAAAGACAGCTACGGAGCAAATATCTATCTTGAGAATGTTCCTGTTCTATCGGGTGCCTATGAAGCAGCGTGTGATGGGGTAGGTACATCGGGCGGACGTAGGAATAGAACGTACTACGAAAGTGGGATAAAGTTTTACTTTGCTGATAAGGCATATGAAGATGTGTTATTTGACCCACAAACTTCTGGAGGCCTACTTATATCCGTACATCCAAGCTATGCACAGGAGCTATTGGATAGGCTAAAAGAAAGGGGCGTTAATGCTTCTTATATAGGAGACATCGTAGAAAAGGATGCTAAAAGACCAATAAAGGTATTCGAAAAGAAGTAGACACTAATCAAATAAAATAGGGATTAGTTCATCAAGGCTTTTAATGGTATAGGTAGGGTTCATCTCTGCCTTTTTTGATGCCGGGTTATACCAGCAAGAATCGATACCGTAATTGATAGCACCCATTATGTCGGAACTAAAGGAGTCGCCTATCATTAGTATGTTCTCTTTTTTTGTTTGGGGATAGGTTGCTAGACAGTAGTCAAAAAAGGAGCGATGCGGTTTTTCGTATCCGGCTTCTTCCGATATCACGACCAAATCAAAGTAATTAGTTAGATTCGTACATTTTAGCCTAGAGGTTTGAACGTATTTAATACCATTCGATGCAGCAACTATTATGAATTGATCTTTGATTTTTTCTAATAAAGATAAAGCCCCATCGATTAAATCCGTACAGATAGATAGATTATTTAGGTATATTTTATTTTCATCTACTACTTCATTTATTGTTATACCTAGTGAAGCAAAGAACTCTTTAAATCTATGTTGAAGAAGGTACTCTTTGCCAATTTCTCCCGTTTCTAGCATCTGCCAATATCTAGCATTTATCGTGCTATATTGTTCAAGATATTCATCCTTATATTCTATTTTTAGCGTTTCGAATAGCTTTATAAGTGCTTTTTTTTCAGATGTTTTATAATCTAGTATCGTACCGTCCAGGTCGAGTAATAGTAATGAATATTTCATGGTTTACCTCACATTGACTTTAGTATATAGTAGTTTCCTTAAAATGTACAGAAATATTTACTTTGATACTGCCGTAAAAATACGGTATTATTAAATGGAATAAAAGAAATTGAAATGGAGAATGCTTTGAAAGAGAAAATACTTCTTATTAACGACTTACCTGGCTATGGAAAGGTAGCGATTTCAGCCATGGTGCCGATACTGTCCAATATGGGATATGATCTGTATAATCTACCTACAGCGCTTGTATCGAATACGCTTAACTATGGTAAGTTTGAGATACTTGATACTGCCAGTTACATGAAAAACTGCGTCAAGGTATGGGATGAGTTGGGATTTAGCTTTGACGCTATTTCTACAGGATTTATCGTATCCAAGGAGCAGGTTGAACTCGTCCTTGATTACTGTAAAAGGCAAAAAGAAAAGGGCGTAAAAATATTCGTTGATCCAATTATGGGGGACAACAATAAACTTTATAATGGCATTGGCGAAGAGACTATTACTTATATGAGAGAGCTTTGTTCAGTTGCTGATTATGTTGTGCCTAATTATACGGAAGCGACATTTATAGCGGGTAAAAAGCCAGTAGATTCTATCAGCGATAGCGAAGGAAAAGAGATAATTGATGCGGTAAGGGATTTAGGGGCAAAGAACATAGTAGTAACCAGTTGTACCATTGATGACTGTAAGAGCGTCATAGGCTATGACGAAAAGGAAAAAAAATACTTTAAGATACCATTTGAAGAAGTGCCGGTATATTTTCCTGGAACGGGGGATATATTTTCAGCCGTCTTTATGGGGAAGATACTAAGTGGTGAAAATATAAAAACCAGTGCTAAAACAGCAATGGACTATATTAAAAAACTTGTGGAATTAAATAAAGGCAAGAAAGATAAGTACCGTGGTATACAAATAGAGGCATTTCTCGGCATGATGGAGTAGGGAGAATGATATTGTTGATTAACTACTGTTAAGAAAAAAGTACAATAAAATGATTGATATATTGAACAGTTTATTGTACAATTAATTTGTAAATTAGTCATTAGTAAAAGGGAGTTATCATGATTGCAGCGAATTATACAACAGTTAGAAATAATTTAAAAGATTACTGTGATAAGGCTACGGATTATAACGAAACAGTAATAGTTACACGTAAGTCAGAAAAAAATGTCGTTATATTAAGTTTGGATGAATACAATAGGATCACAAAATTTGCTAGAAATGCTGAGTATCTAGCTATGTTAGACAGAGGCATAGAACAGTTAAGAGCTGGAAAAGGACAAAAGCATGAATTGATAGAGGATTCAGGAGATGAATAAACTATGGTCTGATAAAGGCTGGGATGACTATTTATATTGGCAAAGTATGGATAGAAGAACACTAAAAAGAATTAACACCTTAATAAAAGACATCGAAAGAAATGGTCCACTAAAGGGGATTGGCAAGCCAGAATCCTTGAAATATAGAAAGGCTTTTAGTAGAAGAATAGATAGAACGAATAGGTTAGTATATGACATTGATGAACAAGGGAATCTTTGGATAATTGCTTGTAGAGGACACTACGAAGAATAGTATTTAATTACTATCTACTTCACCATATGAATAATCTCTTCTTCCCTAAAAGAGTTAATGAATTCATAGTCATGCGTGATGACGATGACTTTTTTTCCGCTATTTTTGAGCTCTTCGAGGATTTTTTTAATGGATACCATGCTACCGTAGCAAAGACCAGAAGTTGGTTCGTCAAATATTATTATTTTTTTATCACTAGCCCAGGCATTTCCTATAGCGACTCTTTGTTTTTGACCACCAGATAAACTCATGGGATGATCTTCTTTTTTGTTATCGAGATTTAGTAGCTTTAGTATGTTATCAATTTTTCCCTCATCATTTGTAGCAAGTTTTATTTCTTCGTATACGCTTTCCGTAAAAAGCTGATAATTAACATCTTGCATGACAAGGGCGCAGTGCTTGTACCCTTTCTTTTTAAAGGTTAAGTCCTTTATTGTTGTAATACCTTTAAATCCTTTATTTAAACCGCATAGACAGTGCATAAGAGTGGATTTCCCAACACCGTTTTTGCCTATTATAAAGGTGATTTTATCGATGCTTAGAGACATATTCATATCAAGTACAGGCTTTTTATCATAGGCATATTTATAGCCCTCAAAAGTAATTTCGCCTTTTTCAAGTTTTTTTTCAAAAACATGCTGCACTTTATAAAAGTGATTTTTCGAAATGTCTTCTAACGTGGTTCTTTCTTTGGTTCTTAGATGAGTGGTAACAGGGTTTTCAGTTAGTTTTCCGTCCTCAATAACAAGCAATTTATCCAGCATATCCGTTAGGAAATATAGTCTGTGTTCTGCGATGATTATTATTTTTCCAAGTTCTTTCCATTTTTTGATGGCGTATGCAAGGCGCTGTATGGACTCAGCGTCCAGTGAAGCGGAGGGTTCATCAAGAAGGTATATGTCTTCATCAAGAACGGACACGCTTGTTATAGCGACCAGTTGTTTTTGACCACCGGATAAATCCATGAGGGATTTGTCTTTTAGGTGTGCGGTATGAAGAAGTTTCGTATGTTCATCGATTTTGGATAAGATAACTTCTCTTTGCACATTTCTGTTTTCAAGGGGGAAAGCCATTTCATCAGTGGAGTTAATACAGTAAAATTGATTGTTTGGATTTTGGAAAACAGTACTTAGAAAAGCACTTCGATGCTGGATATCTTTATCCATGATGCTTTTCCCATCAAAAAGAATATCACCGGAAATATCCACTTTTTGGTGATATGGTATTATCCCATTTATCGCCTTTAGGATAGAGCTTTTGCCAGAACCGGAACTGCCCGTTATGACAATGAGTTCGCCTCTAGAAGCGGTGAGATTCAAATTGTTTAGGACAGCGGTATCATTATATTTTAGGGATAAGTCTTTAATTTCTAACATAATGACTCCATATATAAATAGCTAGGAAGAAAAGCATGAGTAGGATTAACAAATAATCGTAGTATTTCATTCTTGCATCCGAAATACTACTTCTTTCATTTCCTGCTCTAAGCCCCCTGCTCATAGCGGAGACGGTTACATCATCTGCCGCTCTTAGTGAACACATAGCTAGTGGAACCACCCTGTATTCAAGTATTTTTACAGGGGTTTTATAAAGGTTGGCAAAGCTAAGTCCTTGAAGTTTCATTGCTTTTAGTATTTGTGAATAGTCCTTGGTAATAGAGTGGAAGAATCGATACATGACAGAAATAGGGATGATTAGAAAATCAGGTAGCTTCATTAACTGTAACGACCTTACTAAATCTACCATCTTCGTTGTTGTAAGCGTATAATAACCCATCATAAGACCTGGATACATCTTTATGAAAATGCTCACAATAATTAGTATTGCAAAGTTGAGTCCACTTGGTTTTGCCGTAAGCAAAAATTCGCTGATTAGAAAGGTGATTACATACGGCAAAGCAAGTATTAGTGATTTTTTATGACGTCCTTCTATAAACAGCAGTATAAAAGGAGTTAATCCCAAAACAAATGCAAAGTAAGCCATCTCATTTAAGTATGTGCCAGAAATGAGTAAAGTTGCTACGCAAAATGTCATAAAGAATTTGGTCCTAAAATCAAGCTTCATTAAATCATTCCAGCTTTTTTAAAGTGTTTGTTTAAGATTTTTATAGCAATTGTTGCACCGATAAATGCACCTACTAGTGCTAATAATATGATTACTGGTAACATCCAGCTTGGGAAATACGTATAGAAGTTTTCTACATATTCCATGCTTTTACCTCTTGAGAGGAACTTAGCTGTCATAGCATCTCTTGAGATGAAAATCGGTAGGAACATAAATCCACCGAAAAAGTTAAACGCAACATATGACCATCTCGCATAGTTAATTGATTCATATTTTCCTTTTTTAAGTAATAGCTCAGCTACGATGACAGATATAATACCTCCGGGAACGACAAATCCACCATGCCCTGAAGCGATGAAAAGAAGCATAAATAATGCCATAGTTATTGACAGCATGCCAAACTTTTTAATCTTCGTAGTGTATAGCATATACGCAATACTTCCCGTTATCGCAGCCATAAAAGGTAGGAAAGGCATTAGAAATGGAACATGTCCGATAAGTCCTGCCATAAAGTAAGTGATTATAATCAGAACGGAGAAAACACCCGTATTTATTAAATCTTTTGTTGTAAATTTATTCATAATATCTCCTTGTCGTTTATTTATTGTATGATTATATCAAAAAATAAAGAGATTGAAAATAGTTATCATTAATTATAGTGTACTTTTATGTTGTAAAAGCTAGAATGTTTTAGTAATAGAGGAAAAGTGTTATACTATAATAAGTATTATGTAGAATAAAGAATTTAGGAGATTAGGTATGGGAAAATATGTTATAAATAGGGGAAGTGTTCAAGAGACGCTAATTCTTCCTCTATATGGAAAGAAGTTCGCTCATGAATTATACCCTGATTTATTTCCGAGTAAGGAAAGCGCTAGAATAATTTCAAAAATTGATTATCATCCCATTAAAATGTCTAAGCTGAAGACAAAAGTGGGTGCCATAATGGCTGGTACGAGGCAGTTTGACCTCGCCACTGTTTGCAAGGAATATATAAGTAGATATCCGTCGGCAAGTGTTGTTAATATGGGGTGTGGACTCGACACAACGTTTTACCAGATCGATAATGGTATTGTTACCTGCTATAATATTGATTTTGAAGATGTTATTACTATAAGAAAGGACTTAATTCCACCGAAAGAAAGAGAACAAAACATTGCATGTGACATAATGGATTATTCATGGTTTGATTCAATAGATTATAAAAAAGAAAACGGCGTTGTATTCTTTGGTTCTGGACTATTCTATTACTTTAAGAAAAAAGATGTAAAGGATTTGCTAATTAATATGGCTGGGAGGTTCCCTGGTGGGAAAATAGTTTTTGATGCTACCAATGCAAAGGGCATCAAGAAAATGGCAAAGACGTGGTTGTCGCCTGCGCAGATGAGTGAAGTGGGTCTTTACTTTAGCTTGGAAGATAAAAAAGAGATTGAGGAGTGGAGTGATAAATTTGCAAGTGTAGTTCAAAAAAGCTACATGAGTGGTTATAGACCGCTTCAAAAAAGATATGGGATAATCGTAAATGCCATCTTTAGATATGCAGATAGAAAGAACATGGGGCAGATTATTGAGATAGAATTTGCCCCGTGATAATATGTCTTAAGCCGAGTGAGTCGAGCGCGGATAGATTCGCCCCTCTACTTAAGTACTAGTATTATTAATGGTTTTATTACTTTATTACTAGAAATAATTACTCATTATATGTTACAATAGCCTTATGAAAGTATTATTGGCATACTCCTCTAAAACGGGGAACACAAAGAAGCTCTGTAGTGGCGTATATGAAAATTTAAAAGGTGAGTTTGACATCGACTTTATGACAGTAAAAGAAGTAAAAGCGGTAGAAAGCTATGATTTTGTGATAGTTGGGTACTGGGTTGACAAAGGTACGGCCAATAAAGAAGCCAAGAAGATGATAAAAAGTTTAAAGAATAAAAAAGTAGCACTTCTTGGAACACTTGGAGCGGCACCTGATAGCGAGCATGGACATAAAACTATTGGGAAGGTTAATGACCTTGTTGATAGCTCAAACGAGTACTTTGGAATATCTTTATCAAGAGGAAAAGTAACAGAAAAGCTTACCAATGCGATCAAGTTCTTGCCGTTACCAAAGACGATAAGAGAGCAAATGTATGAAGCGAGTATACATTCTCATGAACCAAGGGAAGAAGATATAGCTAGAGCAACTGAATTTATAAAATCATCATTAGAAAAATAAATATTTTTGGTATTGAGATTTAACTCTTAGAATCGTCTAGGATTTTTTCTTTTTGAGCCTTTAATGAGTATTCACAACCACAATAATCCTGTCTGTAAAGGCCGACTTCTTTGGCGATTTCGACGCTTCTTTTGTAGCCGTTTTTCTTTTTGAAGTCCGAATAAAGATATCTTATGTTATATTTTTCTTCTAGTTCATGGCCAATTTTGTTTAGTAGCTGAGCGTTTTTGTGTGGGCTTATCGTCAGAGAACTACTGAAAAAGTCGTATCCATTATCGGCTGCGTACTGGGCAGCCTTTTCTTGGCGAAGTTCAAAGCATACGCCACATCTTTTTCCACCCTCTTTTTCGTTTTCGAATCCAGCTACCCTGTCATAAAACTGTTTATTTGAGTAAGGGATAGAGAGAAGCTTTATGGGATTGTCGTATTTTACCATTTCAAGTAGTTTAGTAGCTTCTTCAAATCGTTTGTAATATTCCTTTTCAGGGTAAATATTTGGATTGTAAAATAGTATAGTTATTAAAAAGTATGACGAAAGATACTCGAGCACGTATGATGCACAAGGAGCGCAGCAAACGTGAAGGAGAAGAGTAGGCGTCCTGTCCCATGTAGATATTTCCTCCAGTATTTTATCTAAAACAATTTGATAATTAACTTTTTGACTATTTTTTTGTATTACTGACATAATTTACCCTTTTTATTCCTATGTTTATGATATAATACAAATCGGTAAAAGTAAAATACGAAATAAGACCTTGGAGGTTGTTTTGGAAGATAGGTTATCAAAGTTAGAAGAAGAATTATCCAAAGTGTTAGAAAATGATTCAGAAAAGAAGAGTGTAGAGTACTACTCGCAGATTTTGGATATACTAGAGGAGCAAAAGGAGTATGATCCTCTTAAGTTAAAGAAATATATAGAATACGCGGACGATTATAGTAGAGTTCTAAGACATATTGGTAGATATAAAGAAAGCGAAGACTTACTTCTAAAAATACTTCAGCTACTAAAAAGGTATAAAGCGGTTGATGATAGAAATGAGGGCGTCATCTATAACAATTTGGGAAACTTATACAGACGAATAGGCAATCTTGAAAAGGCAATGGAAATGTACCAAAAAGTCGAGTATTCCTACAGCCTTAGCAAAGGAACTGAGCCGAGCGCTTGGGCAGCTCTTTGGAATAATAAAGGAATGGTATTACTCAAACAAGACCTCTATGAAGAAGCCTATAATTATTTTAGCATAAGTAGATTAGTCCTTATTGAGAGTAATCTAAAAGATAGTCTATTATACGCTACGGTTGTCAATAATATCATTGAGCCTTGTGCAAGAATGAACAGAAAAGCGGAGATGAATAAATGCATAGATGAAGTCGGATTATTAATTAATAAGTTAAGGTCAAAGTATAGAAAGCCACTTATTGCAGCCGTGCTGAATAACAAAGCCGTAGAACTTCTTAAAGACGGAGAAGCAAAAGAAGCCTCCGTATACATCGATAAAAGCTACGACATAGTAAAGGAAATATACGGTGTTGACAGTGCTTTTTATCAGATAGTAGGGGAAAACTTGACCAAGATAGAAGATATAGTTGACCTGTTAACGGCGTAATAAAAATATTATTTGGAGAAATAAAATGGAGTTATTTGATCAAATAGCAGCTTATTATGATGATTGGTATGAGGATAAAAAGGGCAAGTTTGTCGATGATGTTCAGGCAAGGTTAGTCTTTAATATAGCAGATGTTAAAGAGGGGGATACAGTATTAGACGCCGGTTGTGGAACAGGAAACTTTAGTGAGAAATTAGCCAGGAAAGGATGTAAGGTAACAGGAGTTGATGTATCTAGTAGAATGTTAGAAATTGCGAAAAAAAAGGTAGAAGATACTCCTTATAAAATTGACTATAAAAAAATGGATGTTCATAACTTAGATTTTAACGATGAAACATTTGACGCAGTTTTTGTAATGACCGCATTTGAGTTTTTGGATAATCAGGAAGACGCATTTACTGAAATGTTTAGAGTTCTAAAAAAAGGGGGTTCGTTACTAATAGGTACTATATCAAGAGAAGGCGAATGGGGGAAACTGTACCAAGAAAATGCCAATGAGACAGTATTTGAACATGCGCATTTTAAAACACTTGAAGAAATGTTAGGTATTCATACTGAAAAAATAGCAGAATTTGGAGAGTGTTTATTCGTTTCACCTGATGCAGATGAAGACCATTTTGAACTTGATAAGGATATAAAATTATCACCAGATATGAAAGGCAGTTTTATGTGTGTTAAGTGGATAAAGTAGAAGAGAAAAATTTATTATAGAGGATAGTTATCACGAAGCATCGTAATATGATATAATGTATATATCAATGAAAGGAGTTATTATGGATATTAATTTAACGAAAGATAGTTTAATCGGCGATGTATTAGAGAAGTACCCGGTTGTGAAGGATTATTTACCAGAAATATCACCTGCACTTTCGAAGTTTGTGAACCCTCTTACGATGGGGACACTAGGAAAAGTGACGAAGCTTAAGGATGTAGCCGAGTCGGCAGGAATTGATGTTGATGAGCTTATTGGGAAGTTGACGGAAAAAATAAAAGGATAGTTTTGGTAGACCTTACTAAATGGCGCCTGTCGAATTCATCGCTACTAGCACTCCCCTCGAGTCTGTACGTCTTAGTACTATCCTCTCGGGGAGCGGTAGCGTTTCATCCGACATCCATCCATTTATTAAGGTCTTGGGGGAGATTTTATCAAATTCTCATCGATTTATCACGGTCTAGTCTAATAATTATCATACGAATAATAACCTTGCAAACTTTCTTAGATAACTTTTCGTAAGAAAAGTTTCCTTAATTCAAATTCGAAGAAGTTGAATTTCATTCCGCGCAAGTGAATTTTCACTCGGCACAGCCGAATTTCACCCAAATAGGTGACCTGCGTTCAGCGTCAGCTGATATTCATTAAAAAATGTGACCTTACTAAATAAGGTCTTGGTGGGATATAGTATTATTGGTGAAAGCAACCTAAACTATTAGGTGCTAGGTGAAAATAACATGCTCTTATTTATTGATTTAAAATACCAATAATACATTTTTTTAAAATTGGTTTTAATTTTTTAATTTCAACTGGCTCGTTATGTAGAATCGAGTTATAGGTTACACCATTGACCATTTCTATAATTATAAATATGACATGAAATAACTCTTCTTTTGAGAATGAAGTATTTTCAAACTCATTAATAAATTGGTTACATATTTTATCAATTGCAATTTTTGCTTCTTTATACTCTTCATTTTTACTGTTTATTTCTTTATATAATCCCCAAGACAACTTCTTCTTAATAAACTTTAATAGAACTTTTCTTTCATCTAGGTAATCAATGAGTACATCAATAAAGCCAACAACTCTATCGATTGAATCTAAATCGCTCATGGTGTCTATTTTCTTTACTGAATCGCTTATAAGTCGATTTGCAAGTAAAACGACTAGTTGATCTTCTAAGTTTTCTTTGCTTGGGAAATATAAATAAAATGTACCTTTTGCAACATTAGCTAATTTTGTGATTTCATCAACACTTGGTTCGACATTAGTAGGAGCTAAATAAAGTTCTAAAGCTGAATCTAAAATTTTTGTTCTCTTTTTATCTTTTTTATCTTTTTTATCTTTTTTATCTTTCATCTTATTTATGCTAATCCTTAAGATTATTTATATTAGTAGGGTACGAATACTACATAATAATTATAACAAAGAAAGTAGATTAGACAATCTACTTTCTAATTATAACAAAATACTTAAATAAGTTCATATTCTTTTAATATTTTTTCTATGTCTGTACCTTTGATTTTTTTAAGAACCTTTTTCAAAAGAGCTTTTTCTACGAGAGTCATCTCCATGTCTGTTATTTTTTTCTTATCTCTTAAATAATATGATGATCTTAATAAGTCTCTTATATCATAAGTGCTTCCCCAAACTTCTGGAACAGCTCTATCTATATCAAGCAAAGTGTAAACTGCTTCCATACCTGTACGCATAGAATACTCGGTAGTAAATATGGTATCTCGTGGAGTTTCAGCAAATTGACCAAGGAAAGCAAAGTTTACGGATCCTTCTGGCACTACATCAGGTCTATCTTTGGCTTGTCTAGGCATAAAGAATGCAGTAATGTATGGCATCATAACTGGAACAGTATTAGCGCTATTTGTAGCTAGCTCTTCTATTTGGTCCGTAGGAACACCCATATGGTACAACCATTCCATACATATCTCTTTTCCTGTGCATTCTCTCATTGTTTTTTTAACATAATTTCCTTCTTTATCACTAAATAATCCGTAAATCCAACCGACTAATTGTCCTTTAGGTTGACTTCTAAATTGTGGTTGACGATTAAATGTCCAACTCATTAACCAATTTGAATCTTTTACTGTGATGATACCACCAGTTACCTTATGTCCAGTAAAAGGATCTCTTTTACAAATGTTCTTAATATATGGGACTATTTTTTCATCTAATGTGGTAACAGTAGCGCTCATCCAATTTGTTTTTTCTGGATCGGAACAGAATTTCTCTGGATGTCCAAATGCTTCGTCTTTATTAGCAATTCTTTTCCACATATCCCAACCTCCACCAGCTTTTAACTCTGGTTTAAATTCAGCTACTTTGTTTTGAGAACCATAGGTGGAGTTTTCAACACAACCGCCATTAGTAATGAATAGTAAATCGTTTTCAGCTAGCTCAATAACTTTTTCTTTATTATCTTTTAGTATAGTTATACTTGTAGCTTGTTTTTTATCTTTTGTTATATCGAAATCAACATCAACAACCTTGGTATTAAATTCGAAGTTTACATTATGTTTTTCTAGATATTTAATCATAGGTAATATCATTGACTCATATTGATTATATCTTGTAAATCTCAAAGCTTTAAAATCAGGCAGGCCATTAATATGATGAATATATCTTTTAATATATAACTTCATTTCCAAAGCGCTATGCCAATTTTCGAATGCAAACATAGTTCTCCAATATAACCAGAAGTTGGTATTTAATACTTCATCGCTAAAATAATCAGTAATCGCCTTGTTGTATAAATCCTCATCAGGAGTAAAAAATAATTTCATTATTTCTTTAACGGCTTTATCGGATAAACCAAATTGATTATTTGTTTCTCCATCTTGCCCACAATCTTTTGTTGTTCTCATAAGAGAAAAGTTTGGATCTTCTTTGTTAAGCCAATAGTACTCATCTAAAACACTGACTCCTTCAGTTTCAATAGATGGAATATCTCTAAATAAATCCCACATTACTTCAAAGTGATTATCCATTTCTCTACCACCACGCATAATATATCCAACTTCGGGATATAAATATCCGTCACATGCTCCACCAGGAATAGGATCTTTTTCGAAAATTGTGATTTTCTCACCTTTCATTTGTCCATCTCTTACTAAATAACAAGCTGATGTTAATGCAGCAAGACCAGTTCCTATAATATATGCTTTTTTACTATCGACATTATTAGGCTTTTTTGGTCGAGCAAATGCTTCATAATTACCGCTTCCATAATACATAATATACCTCCTTTATGACCGTCGGTCAGTTTTGTCGTTATTAATGTATCATAAAAATGACTAACGGTCAACTTTTTTTAAAAAAAACGAGTTATAAAATAATTCATCCCTATTATTTAGGATATTAATATAGAAATGCACTCTTCGTTGCTGTGGCAACGGTAAGTTGCCTATGCGTGTGTTAGAGTAGAATTAATCGAATACATAGGAGGTATTAATATGGACAATAAAAAAGGGAATCCCTATAATATAACGAATGAAAGTGTGATTGGAGATATAATAGAAAAGTATCCTTATATTAGGGAATACTTGCCAAGTATAGCGCCAGAGTTTAAGACGATATTAAATCCGGTCATGTTCCAGACTATCGGTCAAATAGCGACTATTGAGATGGCTTCAAAACGTGGTGGGGTAGAACCGGATTATATGATATCAAAGATATGCGAAAGAATTGCTGAAGAAGAGAGGAAACAATAATTAAATATTTTTTTGTTTGACCATACTAAATGGCGCCTGTCGAATTCATCGCTACTAGCACTACCCTCGAGTCTGTACGCCTTAGTACTATCCTCTCGGGGAGTGGTAGCGTTTCATCCTACATGCATCCATTTATTAAGGTCTATGGGGGAGCTAGGTTTTAATAAAAAAGTTGATATAAGATAAAATGTAATCATATGGTTGTTGTTCTAGGTGCCAGGCACCCAGAACAACAACCATTAGTTTTTATCGTTAAGTAAATGGGTTTAAATAACTTTTGCTTCAACAAAAATGTCCTTAATTCAGCTTCGAAGAAGCTGAGGTTCTCTCACCTAACTTGTTAGGTGATTTGCGTTCGGTGCAGCCGAATTGCACTCAGCGAAGCTGAATTTCATCCCAATAGCTGATCTTCATTAACAAATGAGCCCTACTATATGAGTTCTTGGGGTTTTCCTATTAGTTCTTCACTATAGTAAGTAACATTTTAAAGGACTCAATTGCTTTTAGAGAGTGTACCGTATCAGCTGGTATTAAAATATGTTCTCCTGCTTTTACTAAGTTTGCTTTGCCGTCAATAGTTACCTCGGCAATTCCCTCCAGTATTAGAACCAATGGATTACCACTGTTAGTGTGCCCACCTATTTCTCCATTCTTGAGTACGGATAGTATTTTTAGCGTAACACCTTCGTTATCAGCCAGTTGTTTGGCTGAAACTTTTCCACTTGAGAAATCAATCATATCAGTCATATTTATGACGTTAGACATTGGTATGTTGTTTACGTATATTTTATTTTCCATATATTCTCCTTTTTATAAACGATTAGTGATTTTGAATTACGTTATCATCTTACAAAAAAATACTGTTTTTTTCAGTTGCCATAGCTACGCAAAATAAATAAGTGATATGTTTCGATAATTATGATAATATTAAGAAAAAGTAAAAAATGTTAACCATTATGGAACATTTTTGTTTTTTACTCGTCCTATAATTAACGGGTGATAAAAACCGATAAAGAAACTGGGTAACACAAATAAAGGAATACAAAAGGAGAGAATATGAAAAAAATATTGATTATTGCTTTAACTATGATTTTAGTTCTTAGTTTTTCATCATGTGGATTGAAAGATAAAGTGAAAGGTAAGCTTGAAGAAAAAGCGGACGAGCTTATCGATGAGGCTATCGAAAAAGCCGCTGATAAGATATCAGAAGAGACGGGAATGGACATTGATAAAGAAGATCTTGAAAAGATAAAGGAAGAAGTAGATATTGATAAGATAGAAGAAGTGCTATCAGAAGATGATGACAAAGATGACGATAGTGATAATGATGATGATAAAAAGGAAGATAAGAAGAAAGACAAGAAGAAAGATAAAAAGGATGGCAAAATAGATATATCCGATCTAAATATTCGTGATGATGCGGATATAGACATGGATTTACTATATAAAATGCTGGATGATGGATTTGAAGCGGAAAAAGAACCAGTTTATCATCATACAGTAACTAAGTATAGAGAGGGGCCAGGAGGAGAATTTATTGAAGGAGAGATGATTGTCTGGTTAAATGATGGGATGGTAAAGTATTTCTTTAAATCAGGTGATATGAAAAACTATTATGCCATACCGGCGGATGAAAGAGATGAAGAAGATGATATGGTAGATAGCTTTGATTCGCAAGAGGCTTTTGATGAAGATGGTCTTTCAAATGTTCTGGCATTAAAATACGATAAGTATGATGGTAAGAAAGCCATATACATGGAAGTTGAAGATTATGATGAAGAACTAGGTACGGAAGTTATAGCAAAGGTTTGGATGTCAGCCAAGACGAGATTTCCTCTCCATTCGGAAACCTATTCAGGAGATGGGGAACTACTTTCAGAGGTTACTTTCGTGGAAATATACTTTGATGATGACTTTATGGACGAACTAGATCCACCAGAGGGATATGAATGGTAAAATAAGTTAATAAAATTAAGCAATCTAGAGAATGAAGGAGTCGGCGCCTTCATTCTTTTAATGTCATGTTTTTTGTAAAGAATGTTCCGATTGCCATTTGGATAAATAGGATGACGGTCAGTGCGACACTGCCCATTATACCTAGCATTATTGCAATTTGATAGGCTATTGCGTCCATAGGATTTGCTCCAGCCAGTATTTGACCGGTCATCATACCGGGTAGATAAACAATACCTATTCCAAGCATAGAATTAACAGTAGGAAGTATGGAAGAATAAAAAGCATTGTTAGTAATCTCTTTTGTAGCTTGATTAGGAGTTGCTCCTAACATCAGTAAGGTATTAATTCTTTCCTTTTTATCATGCATGTCCTGTACTAGTTTATTCACACCTAGGGATATCCCCGTCATGGAGTTTCCGATTAGCATGCCGCTTATTGGTATGAAGTACTTGGCATTAGTAAATGGATTAAGATTCATGACTACAAGCATGAAGTAAAAGATTGCTATAATTGTACCAAAAAATATTGATACAGCTATTATTTTCTTAAGAGAGATACTCACCTTAAGGGTAGATCTTTTTATTATATTAATAAATGCAAATACTTCCATTACGAGTAATACGATAAGGCTAAGTATCATATACTTATTATCAAATATAAAGACAAGCACTAAGCCTGCTATCAGAAGCTGAATAGTCATCCTTACTGCTGATAAAAGGATGATTTTTTCTCGGCCTATTTTTTTAAATCTTACTATTATTATTACTACTATCAAAAAAACATATGCTAGTGATAATCTAAACAGTGATAAGGTTACTACATTATTCATAACTTCTCCGAACTATTTTGCCTTTATCCAGTTCTATTATGTTATCGCAAAGTTGGTATACATTTTTTGAGTGGGTTACAATAATTAGACTTATGTTGTTTTTCCGAAATATGTCAAATATTTCTTTTATGATGTCTATTTCAGTTTTTTCGTCAAGGGAAGCGGTGGGCTCATCAAGAAGTGCAAATCTAGGTTTTAGAAGAATTGCTCTAGCGACACATATCCTATGCTTCTCGCCACCTGAAAGATTGTCTACTTCATCATCTATCGATTTGTTTATCTTTAGTGTTGATAAAAGGTAATTAAGTTCGTTATCATTCGGGATTCCTTTATCAGAGCATCTAAAACCTAAAAGGAGATTATCTTTTATACTGCCTTCAAACATAATTGGAGTTTGTGGTATCATTATTATTTCTTTTCGTAGCTCGACCGGGTTATAACTATCGATGTTTTTTTGGTTATACTTAATACTTCCAGAAGTACTAGAAATCATTTTGTTTAATAGCTTTAAAAGAGTAGTCTTTCCACTCCCGCTTTCACCAATTATTGCCGTAATTTTATGTTCTTTTATGATTAGATTAGTAACATCTAATATTTCTTTATACTTAACGTCTTTAAGTTCAAACATTTTTTATTCCTTTTATTAAATTATAGCACGTAAATCAACACATACAATAAATACCTTGAATACAGATGTCATAATAATAGGTTGTTTTATGATATAATGTATTCGAGGTTTACATGATGAAAAAGAACGATACCATAAGATGTGAAATTATTGATATCAACAAAGATGGGATAGGCATCGGAAAAGTGGATGGTGTCGTTATTTTTGTGAAAAAAACTATTATAGGGGATGAAGTAGAAGCAAAGATAATAAAAGTAAAAAAGAACTATTTAGTAGGAAGACTAATACGAATACTAAGAGAAAGTCCTTTTAGGATAACGCCTGATTGTGATATTTTTTATGAATGTGGTGGCTGCCAGATGATGAATGTGAATTATGACGCTCAGCTTCGTATTAAAAAAAATATTGTTACACAAACGCTAAGTAGAATTGCTGGTATCGATAAAGAGATTTATGATGTAGTCCCGAGTGATAAAATTCATTTTTACAGAAATAAAGTCTCTCTTCCTGTAAAAGAACAGGGTGGAAAAGTAGTAATAGGTTATTATAAAAGTAGGTCCCATGAAGTAGTAGAACCAAATCAGTGCCTTGTAGAATATGAAAAGAACAGGGAAGTGATAAGCCTCATCAAAGACTTTATTACAGAACATCATATAAGAGCTTATGATGAAAATACTGGCAGAGGAACCATAAGACATGTTGTAATGAGACTTGCCTCTGGCCCAAGCATTGCCGTTACTTTGGTTATCAATGGCGAAAGGCTAAAGGCAGTTGATAAACTTGTCTCTAAACTTAAGGATCTAGAGTACGTGAAGTCGCTATCACTTAATATCAACAAAGAGAAGGGAAATAAAATATTAGGGGACAAGACCGTCCCGGTATACGGTGATAAGTACCTTGTTGATGATTTTGATAACGTAAAATATAGAATATCGCCAAATTCGTTCTATCAGATTAATAAACCTCAGGCGATTAAACTGTATAAACAAGTAAGAGCATATCTTGACGGTCAGAAGGATAAAACGCTTTTAGATCTTTACAGTGGGATTGGGACTATTTCTATTTTTGTCGCCGATAAAGTGAAAAAGGTCATTGGCGTAGAGGTAGTAGAACAAGCAGTAGTAGACGCAAGAAGTAATGCACTCCTTAATAAGGTGAATAGCGCAACGTTCATATGCCAAAAGGCAGAAGAAGAGATAAACAAGCTAGTTGGCGAAGAGAAGATAGACATAATAGTAGTAGACCCTCCTCGAAAAGGTCTTCACGAAAACGTCATAAGGAAGATAATAGAGATACATCCTGAAAAACTAATCTATGTATCCTGCGACGTGGCAACACTGGCAAGGGACTTAAAGATACTAAAAAAACACTACAACGTAGAAGAGGTAACGCCTTATGACTTTTTCCCTTTGACAATGCATTGCGAAGTAATTGCGGTTCTTTCTAGGAAATAAGGACAAATATAAAAAATATTAAAATTAAGAGATTTAGAAAAAAAGACAGTTATTTTCAGTAATGAAATAATTCATCTTTTTACTTTTAGGGTGGAAACTCTTATATCAAGAGATTTACAAGTTTTTATATGATAATAGGACATTAAGGTGGTCATTGTTATGGGCATATGAGTGAACTGGAAATTCCTGAAAATGATTTAATAAGAGTCGGTAATCCTAGGTGGAGATAGGATTGGGTAAATAGGGCGTATATTAATAGTGAAAAAAAGATGCTACAGTATAAGACTGCACAAAAGGGCTTAGACTTTACAGATGATGCTTGTGTTAAGGATAGGTGGTTTTTGCAGAATGAGTTAGTGATAACGAGACTGAAAAAGGCTATGAGTGATTTGATGGAGGAGCATGAAACACCTAAGGGACAGTAGGAAAAGTAGCTTAGAGAAATAGGATGTTATGCTAGGCAAAAATTCATTAATTTGAGTTTTTATTTATCATTTTTTTGTACTGACTAGGGCTTATACCCTTTATTTTTTTAAATCTTTTACTAAAGTAAGTGAGGTCATCGTAGCCACAAGCTAGGGCAATATCACCTATTTGTTTTTTGCTGGTATTTAATAGAAAAATAGCTTTATCTATACGCTTTTCTGCAATATATTTGGTAATAGAACTACCAGTTTCTTTTTTAAAAAGGGCAGATAAGTAGCTTTTGCTTATGGATAGTTCTTTTGCAATTATGCTTAATGATAAGTATTTTTCTAGGTTGAAATTTATTTTGTTTATGGCTTTTTTTATTATGTAAGAATAGGTTTCACATGAATTATTTTTAACTAGAAGACAGTATTTTTTTATCATTTCGTTTCTAAGTATTTTTACTTCTTTCATATTTTTTGTATCCTCTATTTTATAGGCAAAGCGACTAGATATTTCATCTAAGTAAAGAGGGTGAATTTCTGCTTGTTCAGCAGCCTTGCGCGATAGAGTGTTTAATATGATTAGGTAATTTTTTTTATCTCTAAGGGTATCGGGTAGTCTTTTTTCAATGATATAGCTGTAGGAACTACTTGTTAGTTTATCTATGCTTTCATAGTCACCTATGGATAGCAGGTACATAAACTTGTTTTCTAATTCATAACGCTTTTCTATTATTTCTATTGTATCATCAGAAGCTTGCAAATCACTAGAATTTGAAATTTCAAGTACGGGATTTTCATTGGGATTTCTATATATTACTTCTTTTGCTCTTTTACCATAAAGAGACCTACTAATGCTCGCTAAAAAGATATCAATAGTATTTTTATCTCCTATACATGGTAGGGATTGATAGTACTGGTTCATATATGTATGGAGAGTATCGGGTATACTTAGTTTTTTCATTATTTTATCTACATATGTTGTGCTATATTGTTTAAAAGAAAAGGGACCTATTAGGAGTTTGTCTTCACTATTTGGTATAGGGATTAAAATATATTGGCATCCAAAGGTGTCTTTAATTATTAATATACAGTTATCAGCTTCATCGGGTGAAAAAGATGGGAAGGTATCTATTATATAATCTTTTTTTCTGGTAAGCTGATAGCGCAATTGAAGGTCGTAGTTTATATCCCATGCAAAGGGCTTAGTTAAAATATGTGAGTGTATCCTCATTTCGTTAAAAAAACTTTCGATAAATTGAATTAAATCTGACATAGCTTACCTTTCACATTAGTATATTTTTATTTTATTATAGTCTTTTTTTATTATTTTTTCAATAAAAAATAATAAAAGACGTTTTTATAGTAAAAAAAGATTAACTTTTATTTCCTTATTTTGCTATATTTTATATAGAATTATAAAAAATCTTATGTATAGGAGGGATTTATTGTGGGTAAGAAAAAAATTAATGTAAAAGAGGCTAGTAATATATATAATAATGCTAAAATATGGCAGATAGGATTTTTTGCACTTAATAATGCAGCGACTAATATGTTTTTGGTTTTGATACTACTTGTGTCTTATTATGCTACAGGTATAGTAGGTTTGGCTACTGTTTTGGTTTCAAGTATAATGACAGCGACACGTATTTGGGATGGGGTGACTGACCCT
>PDWI01002476.1_pt1 | contig 27647 bp, 23 predicted proteins | sample 1430891 | NCBI WGS metagenome assembly PDWI01 (sample SAMN01162508, study PRJNA174530) | Oral metagenome, whole genome shotgun sequencing project. | biome: Marine environment; feature: Marine mammal; material: Swab sample of the gingival sulcus; isolation source: swab sample of gingival sulcus... | reverse complement strand
GCTACTCATTTCTTCTAAGGCATCAAGATATTTTTGCTGGAATTTTTTTCCTACGGTACTCATCATAAAAGTCATACTTAAAATACCCAAAGCTATGGGGATAAGCGATATAAGTCCCATTCGCCAATCCACTACAAACATCAAGGCAAGGATTACGAGCGGTGCGATAATGGTAGATGCCAAGTCGGGCAGTTGGTGTGCCAAAAAAGTGTGCGTTTGACTGGCGTTATCGTCAATTATTTTACGCATTCTACCGCTTTGGTTCTTATCGAAAAAGCCGAGCGGCATATTGATTATCTTTTGCATCGCTACTTTTCGCATTCCCACTTCCACACGAAAGGCTGCAAGGTGCGATGACATCAATGCAAAAAAGTAAATCAACATACTTGCCAAGGCAGATATTAGCGTTAGCCACGCATAAAAACTAATACTGTCAGAGGTTACGCTTTTAGCATCGCTAAATAACTCTTTGGAAATTAACCATATAAAAACAAAAGGCAACAGTCCGAGTATGGACGACAATGCCGACAAAAATAAAGACAGCGGAAACAAAAACTTCTTTTTTCCCGCATAGGGCATCAATTGTTTTAGTATTGACTTTTTTTCAGCTTTTGGCTTTTGGCTATTAGCTTTTGGCTGATTGTTGTCTGTTTTATTTTCCATTTTTATAGCTGTTTGCTGTTAGCCTTTGGTTTTTAGACATTTGCGACTAACATATTATTGATTTATTTTATTTTTTGTTATAAGTCTTTTTTTTACCGCAAAGGTCGCTAAGAAGTTACTTTGCGGTTAATATAATGATTAAAAATATCTTCTTACTTTCTTTTTATATTCTTCAAAATCGTTACCATAGGTTTCAGAACAAAAGCGTTCTTCTGCTAAAATAGCAAAATGGTTTGATACGAGATAAGCTACTAATAATAAAATAATTACCCATGACGAGGACATTAAAATTATTGCAATAACTATCAGGATATTAACCACATATATTGGATTTCGTGAAAATTTATAACAACCACCGGTTACCAATTTATCCATAGGTGCATTTACAAAACTAATGCTTACGAATATGCCCAAAATAAGACAGAGAATATACATAATTAACCCTGCATAAAACAAAGTTGTGCCTGTTTTTAAGGGTATCCATATTCCGATAATCAATATACCATAAAACGAAAGAGCTGAGATTGCGGTAATCCTACTTTCTTTTTTTGTAAGCCACGACCTGTTGCCACCTCGTTTGAATCCTTCTTTATTTAAAAAGAAAGAAAATAACATACTAAATACCATAAAAAATAAGAATGGCAACCAAGCATTCCATAATCCTAATTGAAATTCTGTTGTGAATATTTTACTCATAATTTTTTGTTTTTTACAGCAAAAGGGTGCAAGTTTTTTCTTTTCGTTCCTTGCTGTTAAGTTACTTTTTAACTTTTAAATGAACAATTTTCATTGCTTTTCTGAACATTGGCATTACATAATAGAAAAAACGCATTGAGAAGGGCATTTTATCTAAATGACGATTATAAAAATGTTCGTCTATAAACTTCATTCTAATATTCCAACTGTCAATGATTTTTCCTGTTTTTATACCCCATTTAAAGACGGCATCGTATTTTTTTACGTCGGCATGTTTGTTGGAATTTTTAGCTACGAAGGGCGACATAGCTTCAAAAATAATTTCGGCATTTGAGAAGTTATCAGCAATATTTTTCAAAATGGATTTTACTTCCGATTCGGTAAAATACATCAATAAACCTTCGGCTATAAACAAGATTGGTTCGTTTTGGGGAACTAATTCATTCCACGAAGTATCTAAAACTGATTTGCTTATAAAATGAAAGTTTTCCGTCTCTTGAAAAAAGTTCTTTCGTAATTCTATTGCTTCAGGAACATCTAAATCAAACCATTGCACGGTTTGGTTATTTAGCCGATGATAACGAGTATCCAATCCGCAACCTAGATTGACCACAATGCCATTTGGATTCTTCTCTAAAAACGCCACAGTCAATTCGTCCAAAATCTCGGTACGAACAGCCACTCCCTTTTGTGAATATATCGACACTTCCCCTTTCTCAGCTACATTCGATTCTATTTGTTCTACAATTTCAATGGATTTGGGATCTTTTATAATTCCATTCTTCGATTTAGTTTCAATCATTCTTGCCCTTAACGGAATCAACATTGTTTCAGGCACATTTGAAAGATTTGCTTTTATTTTTTCTGACATTTTTTTGGTTTTTAGCTATTGGCTTTTAGCCATTAGCTGGTTATTAATTCTTATTTTCTTTTTGTATTGTTCACACCTTCTGTAAAGTCAAACATTAGGCTCTCCCCTACAATTAGAACTATCATTTTTAATTCTAAGATGTATCATTATTCCTATTTTCATTTTAAACAAAACCCTTAATAAAGAACATCGTTCTTTCCTTTTTCAAAAAAAAGTCAGTTGATTCTTTTAAGTCTAAAATTACACATTTCAAAAACTCAAAAAGTTCATAACTAACAAAAAATAAAACAATTAAGCTCACTTACTAAATACTTGCTTTTAGCTTAAACAACTAAACAAAAGTATTCTTTAGCAAATGGTTTCAATTGAAGTACAAATCAAAATAAAATTCAGTATTTTGTCAATCCCTAAAAGTTGGTATTTTTATTTGTATGGAATAGACAGAAAAAGGGAGGAATAGATGAAATAGACTAAAAACAAGCTCAAAAAGAATGACATATTCATCCTACATAAAACTTAAAGAATTACAATACAGATATTTAAAGTTAGATTTTAACAAAAATTACTCTTCCTTGATTTTTTCTAATATCCAAACTTTAAATGTATCATAAGGCATATCAAACAAATTTTCTATTACTATCTTAAAATCAGCGATTTCCTTTCCACAATTAAACAATTTTATAACGCCCTCCTCTTGGTGTTGTCTATAAACCAGCTTAAAAATATAAGCTCCAGTTACATAAATTGGATTATTGTCGGTTAAATGACGATATTTATTTTCAATAATATCATCTAATGTTAGCGTATCTACTTGCCTAAGCTCTTCTGCCCACTCTTTTAAATTTTCAGAGAATGATTTTTTCCCATCTGCCCCACCTAAAAAAGTAGCCAAACCTTCGTTTACAATCAAAGGTCTTGAATTTTTACGCCACTTCGGATGGTTAAAAATAATATGACTTAATTCGTGAATATGACTAAAATTATCATCTTTTATAATTATTCTGCTAAGGTATTTACTACTAACACCATTCATATAACTCAGTAAATATGAGAAATTAAATAATTTAGCTAATTCTTCACGAGTTCCTGTACAATAATAGTCTATTCTTTTAGGTATAGGTAAATTATATTGAGAACAAGTCTTTTTTATAAATTTTAAAGCCTCTTCTGCTTGTTTTGAATTGAACTTCAAGCTTGGATGCACCAAATAATGCAACATTTCATATTGGTATTTATTCCAATATTGGGTTTCATAAGTAATAGCATTTTTCAAAAAATACTTCCCTCCTTGCCTTTCACAATAGTGCTTAGTTATATAAGGTGGATTCCAACAACCATAAACAGAATCTTTGCTGTAAGTTTCATTATAATATAGCGTTTTAATAGTATATAAATTCGAATCAACTTGTTCTATTGCTAATATTTTGGGTTCATAAAAAGACCAATGTTCTTCTGCTGACAAACTCCTATACATCAATCCTGCGCTCTCATCAAAATAAGGCATACCCTTACTCAAATAATCATTCACTTCGTCCCTGTCCCAATAAGGATTGGTTTTAAAGTGAATAGAATCCGGTGTATCGTTTAAATAATTGTTAAATAACTCGTAAACAGACTTTATATCTACTTTGCTTGTATCAATTCCACCTACAAGAGAAAGTTGGTGTTTTTTTTGACTAAACAAAGAGAAACCAATTATCAACAAAGTAAATAGTAACAAATACTTTTTCATATAGTAGCATTTTTATATTTAAACACTCAATTAGCTAAACATCAAACAAAAAGAACCAAGCTAAACCGACCAAAAGAGCCGGTACAGTTGTGATTAAGGTAGCTATTATCGATGATTTTTTGTCTATTGCCAATAAAGGAAATAAAGCATCTCCATCTTGCGAAATCGCATTAGCCAAAAGGGCTGAAAAAGGAATCATTCCTTTCGCAAACAAAGACACAAAAATAATTTGAGGTCCACAACCCGGTATTAAACCTATAAGAGCACCTATAAAAACAGTGGTTACACCGGATGCCATCATCCAGTCTCTTACAACCAATTCGCCCCCCAAAGCATACACGGCTAACTCATACAGCAAATAAGCAACAAACACCCAAGTATTTACAAAAGCAGTATCCTCTGCACTATGTATCAAAGTTTCTTTTAAAGAAAATATTTTATGCTCCTCTTCAATGTAACAATCATTTTTAATCACTTTCTTATTGATAAACATATATACCATAGAAAATACGGTAGCTGTAATACCTAATACAGTTCCTAAATAAGGGATTCCAAAATCTTGATTGACATCAACTTGAAATAGCAAAGCCACGCCCGGAACAATGGATAAAAGCACCAAAAACCAAAAGATTTTATACGCATACTGATGAGTAAAAATATGAGCACAATGTGACTCTTTCAGTTCTTGACCTTGATGATGAAAAAATACATCCACCAAATCCCCTTCTTGATGAGCAATATGCTTCATAGGGGCTTGATGAATCCCTTTCTTTATCAAATCTTGCTCTAAAACACTATGTTTTTCTATTAAAGGTTGAAGTTCATTGACTAAATCTTCTTGACGATACTTGAAGTTTTTATCTACTTTTAATTTATCAACAACATAACCTGTTATGACTGCCACTATCAAAGAAATGATAGAAACCCAGAAGTAAGATTCTAAATCTGTGGCGATTAAGATAAAAGCAGAATCACCCATAGTGGCGATTAAGGTAGCTATAATAGTACCAAAGCTGACTGTTCTCTTTAAATATAAAGGCATTACAAAAATAGCACCTCCACAGCCCGGACTCAAGCCCAATAGAGAACCGAAAATAGGTTGCCAAGGCTTGTTACGTTCCAAAGACTCTACAAAACCTCCCTGACGCTTGTAGTTAATAAAGCCAAACAACAGTAAAACAGCTCCAACAAATACGCCCACTTGTAGAAAAGCGTTCTCGGCAGTGCTTAAAAGAATATGTAAAATATCGTTTATCAAAATATAGAAATAGGGTTTGTTTAAATAAAAATACAGTTCCTCAAACAGCGTTTAAGAAACTGTATATCAAAAAACTTTTACAACTTACTTGGTCAATTTACCATTTGCAAATTCGTAAACAATAGGCTGACCTGTTGGAATTTCTAATTTCAAAACTTCCTCTTCAGTCAAGCCGTCTATATGCATTACTATAGAACGTAGACTATTGCCGTGAGCTGAAATTAAAATGGTTTCTCCTTTCTCCAAACGTGTGAAGATTTCTTCCTTGAAAAAAGGAATAGTACGAGCAGCCGTATCTTTTAAGCACTCTCCATTTGGAGGAGGAACATCGTAACTTCTACGCCACTGATGAACTTGCTCAGCACCATATTTTTCGGCAGTTTCAGCTTTATTTAAACCTTGTAACTCTCCATAATAACGCTCGTTTAAGTGCCAATCTCTAATTACAGGAATGGTATCTTGCTCCATTTTATCGCTGTAGATTTTAGCCCAATCTTTCATTTTGCCCTCTTGGTGCATTACCACCGGTGTCTTCTCACTTTTGTTATACGCCATAGCAATCATAGCGGTTTCTAAAGCTCTCAATTGAACAGAAGTGTAAACTGCATTAAATTCAATATCTGCTAAAGTTTCTCCCGCTTTTTGAGCTTCAGCTACACCATTGGCTGACAAAGGTACATCTACCCAACCTGTAAACACATTTTTAAGATTCCAAACAGACTGTCCGTGTCTTATTAAAACTAATTTTCCCATTTTTATTTTATTAATATAATTATTTCAAAAAATTATATCTCTTTACCAATTTTACCTCAGAACAAAATGAGTTTTTCGATATAAAAAACGCCTCATGTTTCCGGTGCGCAAGTAAGAGATTTATTCGAGAATAGACAATCATCAATTGTTAGTATTTTAAAGCTTTACAACCCCTCTAAACCTATTAAAAGTATTTCAATACTTCCAACTGATTTACAAATACTTATTCAAAAATGAATTACAACGACACATCCCTTATTTAAGGGGGTATCTGCTCAAATGCCCATTCCGCAATAATGTTGCAAAATTAAAATAATTTAGTAAATTTGCAATTCTCTTATACAAAGTAATGTAAAGTTTAATATTATGAAACGTTTTGCTTTTTTCATTTTTATTATTTTTCAAACTTACCTTGTTTTGGCTCAGCATAACAAAACGACATTCCATAGCGATTTGATAGAATGGATGAGTTTAGAAGATGCTCTACAAGCTCAAAAGAAACAACCTAAAAAAATATTTATTGATATCTATACCGACTGGTGCGGCTGGTGTAAAGTGATGTCTAAAAAAACATTTTCCAATCCAACTATAGCCAATTATATCAACCAAAACTATTATCCCGTAAAATACAATGCGGAAACTACTGACACCATAGAATATCTGGGGAAAACTTACATTAACAAAACACCTTATAAAAGACGTTCTATTAATGATTTAACATTGGTTCTAACCCAAAATCGCCCTTCTTATCCTACCATTGCCTACTTAGATGAATCAGGACATCTATTACAAACCGTACCGGGCTATATGGAAGCTAATCAATTAGAACCTATCCTTATTTATATTACAGAAAACACCTACAAAAGTGCTGATTATAAAAATTTCCATAAGTACTTTAAAATGTGTTATCAAGACTCACTTTTCAAGCCTAAAGAACGGGTTAAGTGGTTGAGTTTTGAACAAGCTCAAAAGTTAACGAAAAGCGCTCCTAAACCCTTATTGATTGATTTATATGGCAATTGGAGTAATACCTCTAAAATAATGGAAATAGGAACATTTTCTGATTCTCTAACGGCTCAATATATCAATCAACACTTCTACCCTATAAAGCTAAATGTATTAGAAAAAGACAGTATTCAGTTTTATGGAGAAACCTTTAAGAATCAATCTAAGACACACCCTTTTCATGATTTAGCAGTCATTCTATGCAATAAAAGAATAAGCATTCCTGCTCTTTCTTTCATCAATACCGAGGGGAAATTAATCACTACCGCAAAAGGCTTCCGTTCGCCTATAGAACTGGAAGCGCTTTTAATGTTTTTCGCTGAAAATCACTATAAAAAAGAAAGCTGGGAGCAATTTATGAAACATTTTAAATCCAAAAGACCTTAATAGAAAATTCAAATAAACACACTATATAAATCACACGTAAATTTTAATAGGACAACTATGACAGAGACACTCAACGCCGATTGGAAAGACTTTTTTAAGGATATGTTTAAGTATTACTCTTTCAACCAACTAAATCTATACCTTAATCAGGAACCCGATTTCTATCCTCCTAAAGAAAATGTTTTTAGAGCTTTCAATCTTTGTTCTTTGGAAAACACCAAGGTAGTTATTTTAGGTCAAGACCCTTATCATGGTAAAGATGAAGCTGACGGCTTGGCTTTTTCTGTCGCTGAACATATTAAACAGCCCCCCTCTTTGCGCAATATTTTTAAGGAATTGGAAAATGATTTAGGCTATCCCCCTCCTGCTTCGGGCTCTTTAGAACATTGGGCTAAACAAGGCGTTCTGCTAATGAATGCTATTCTTACGGTGCGCCCCAATCAAGCCGGTTCACACCGAAAAAAAGGTTGGGAAGAATTTACCAACAGTGTAATAGAAAAGCTATCAGAAGAAAAAGAGCATTTGGTATTTATTTTATGGGGAAGTTATGCTAAGGAAAAAAAGCAGTTTATCGACACAGAAAAGCACCTTATTTTAGAAGCAACCCACCCCTCTCCTCTATCCGCCAACAGAGGTGGCTTCTTTGGTAGCGCCCCTTTTTCTAAAACCAATGCTTATTTAAAAACACATCATTTAACAGAAATTGATTGGAAATTGTGAATGAGGTTGAAAGTTGAAGGTTAAAGGCTGCAGGTTAAAGTTTTTTGAACGTAGAATAAGACTTTGCAACTTTGCAAAATGTTATTGTATGTATCCAAGGCAAACTCACACTTTAAAGTTTAATAAGTAAGCATTTTGTTTTGAAGATGTTTAATTATAAAACCATTACCGCTATATAATGTTTTTAGAATACAGAGACTGAGTTTGCCCTGTGTATGTATCGAATGGTTCCCACACCAAAAGTAATCGTTTTATAAAACTGAATATTATTCAATTCAAAACCTAAACAACTAGAAATAAGAAAGTTTACACTCAAAAACAAGCTATTAATCTCGTAATATGACCATTCAAAAAATTCATCATTCAAAATTCACAACTCATAATTTGAGAAGTCCCGATCCTTTAACCTGCAACTTTTAACTTGCAACCTAATAGCCTAAAATCGTAATTTATTTTCTACCTCAGACAAAGGGATATGAGTAAAGATACGCTTGCCCATAGGACTATAAGCCGGTTCACTGGTTTTAAACAAGCCTCGTAAAATATCTTGCATTTCTGTTTTGGTCAAAGAGGTATAGCCTATTGAAGCATTGTACGACATAACTTTCGACAGGTATTTTTGTCGCTCATATTCTATATTGGTGTTAAACTGTTCAAAATCTTGAATAATGCCCTCTATTGTACTTATCGCCTGACTTTCTTTCATTTTATCGGGCAAAGCTTCTATACTAATCCCCCTTTCGCTAATCAAAAATTTAAAACCAAGCGTTTCTAAATCTGTTTTTACCTCTTCTATCATCAGCAGTTCGCTTTCTGACATTTCTTTTTCTATAGGAAATATCAAGCTTTGCGAATGCACCTTTAGAGACTGAAAATTAGATAAATATTCCTCATACAGCAAACGCTGATGTGCCCTACGTTGATGCACCACCATCAAACCTTGTTCGGTTGGCATTACAATATATTTGAAACCCCACTGAAACACATCCTTATAGTTTTCGTCCTCATTGTCTAACCACTCCATCTTTTTTTGCTCCGGAATAGAACTGCTATCTTGAATCTGCTCCTGAAAACCATTCCATGCTTCTATTTCAGAATGAGACGGTTTAGAGATATGCGGAGGATGATAATAGGAAGAAGATGATTTTGAAGATGAAGAATGACTGCTTTTACTCACATTTCCTCCCTCGTTAAAAGGGTTATAATCCGGATTCAAAGGAATTTCCGGTACTTGTATATTGTTAATATCAACATTGTTTCTACTAATGGGCAAATCTTCTGTGTCAAAATTCATAGAAGAAGTAAAGTTGAATTTACCAATAGCCTCTTTAACCGTTGCTGCCAATATTTGCGCAATCGGATATTCATTTTCAAACTTTATCTCTGTTTTGGTAGGATGAATATTGATATCAATATCAGCCGGATCTATTTCAAAAAACACAAAAAACGAAGGATATAAATCGCTTGGTAAAATATCACTGTAGGTATTTATCAGGGTTTTAAAAAAGTAAGGGTGTTTCATAAAACGCCCATTAACAAAGAAGAATTGCTGTCCCGAATTTTTCTTAGCTGATTCAGGAACCCCTATATAACCCGATATTTTAACCAAAGAACTTTCTGAATTAATGGCAACTAAAGATTTAGTAATAGATTTACCAAAAATATGAGAAAGACGTTTCAACGGATTGGCTTTAGGCAATATAAAAACCTCCTTATCATTATGATACAGTTTAATACTTACCTCTGTATTAACAATGGCAACACGTTGCACTTCGTCTAATATATGCTTAAATTCAGTACTGTCTTTTTTCAAGAATTTGCGTCTGGCAGGAATATTAAAAAACAAATTCTTAACAGAAAATTGCGTACCACTTTCGCAAACACAAGGCTCCTGTTTAATAATTTTAGAACCATTTATTTCCAAACAAGACCCCATCTCGGCATCGTGCGGTTTGGTCTTCATTTCTACCTGAGCCACAGCAGCTATAGAGGCTAAAGCTTCTCCCCTAAACCCCATTGTTTGAATACAAAACAAATCGGTTGCCTGACGAATTTTGGAAGTAGCATGGCGCTCAAAAGCCATACGAGCATCTGTTTCGGACATACCACAACCATCATCAACAATATGAATTAAAGTTTTTCCGGCATCTTTTATATGAATAGTAATTTGTTTAGCACCGGCATCTATGGCATTCTCCACTAACTCCTTAACTACGGAAGCAGGACGCTGTACAACCTCTCCTGCAGCTATCTGGTTAGCAATAGAATCGGGTAATAGCTGTATAATATCCATTTATTTAGCTTCAAATAATAAACTATAAACATCTAAAAACATATACATTGCGACCAACAAGAAAACAACGGTTATTATTCTAATATACACCCGCATTTTGTCTTCTTTTTTCTGAGCATATTTATTTCTGATATAATTACCTTTAATAGCCATTCGCTCTTTTATAGGCACTTCTATATCCTCATCATCAAGTATTTCCTCAGCTTGCCTTTCTTTTCGCTTTTGCTTGAACTCCTCTCTTAGAGGGTCAAAATGCCTTGGTCGATAATTATAAGTTCTATGTCGAGGTAATTTAAATAAATGAGAAATCATAATGTACTTATGTTAAATTTTAAACTTCGCTTTACAAAAAAAGCCAAGCCTTTTATTTTTTAATTATACAATTGGCAAAGTTAATCAAATAATTTTAATAATTAACACCCCTTATTTAAGAAAGATTTCTACACAATAATCGTGTTCAAAATGTTATATATTAGCTTGTCGGTTATTCCGAATTTAACCACCTGTTCCCCCTCTATTGATTAAATTGTCTATTGATTAATAAAGCTTCCTGTCCTATAAGATTCAATCTTACACTCTTAATTTTCAATGTAATTAGGATTAAGCTTTTTCTCTAACTAACCAAAATAAGGAACCTAAAACAGAGGGTAAAGCCACATTTATCAACCATAAAAAAGAAGCTGATAAAAGAACCGCATCTATTTGACTTGTAAAAAATGAGAAGACCAATATAGCTATAGAGCCCCTAAGTCCTAATTCAGCCAAAGCGACTTGCGGAATAAAAAAGAGCAACAAATAAGTAACACCTATACAAGCAAATACATTCAAGACAGACATAGACAAGCCAAAAGCCCAAAGCAAAAGAAAATACTGAACGGCAAAAACCAAATAGCGCCCTAAACTCAATACTAAAAGTCGGCTTAGGTCTTCATTGCGAAATCGACTCAGAAAATGAACTTTATCAATATGCTTTTCACTTAAATTAAGCCATTTATAAAGGCGCTCTAAAAATGACAGGTGATAGTAAAAATACAGCAACAAAATAATAACAAAGACAAATGCCGAAGAGAGAAAATAGCGATAAACATATAAATCAGAACTGATATTAATCAATCTGTAATCATTTAAAATGATAACCCAGCCCCAAATACCAAAGAAAAAAGTAGCCAATATCTGCGACCAACTGCACAAAACAGTAGATAAATTACCTTTAGCTCTATTTCTTTTGGTTAAAACCACCGAGCGACTTAAATATTCGCCCACCCTATTAGGCGTAGCCATTCCTACACTCAAGCCTATAAAAACAGCTTTTAAGGCTTTAGACAGGCTTACTTTTTCAACATCAATCAAGACAAATTGCCACTTGATGCTTTCTATCAACCAATTTAAAGGCATCAAAAACAAAGCAAGAGCAATCAAAATCAAATCGCTTTCAAACAGAATCGACCAATTAAAATGACCTGTTTTAATTTTATAATAAATAAAACCGTAGGAAATTAGCGTTATAAATACTTTAAAGAGTAATTTTAATAGTTTACTTTTGCCCATAGAAAAAGGATGAATAACTTGTTTACAAATATAAATGAAAGTTAAAGCAAAAAAAAAATTAGGACAGCATTTTTTAAATGACGAAAATACAGTACAAAAAATAGTTGATGCTATTTTAGAGGTCAAAGCAGAAAGGGTCATCGAATTGGGTCCCGGAATGGGCGTTCTTTCTAAACATCTATACCAATCCATAAAATCATTCAGAGCTATAGAAATAGACAAAGAATCGGTCAATTATCTACAGGAATACTACCCTAATATGTCTGTTATAGAAGCGGATTTTCTTAAATTAAATTTAGCACCGCTTTTAAATCACCCTACTTGTTTTGTCGGCAACTTTCCTTATAATATTTCTTCACAAATCTTTTTTAAATTACTGGAACACAAAGATAATGTTCCTGTTATTATTGGTATGGTTCAAAAAGAAGTTGCCCAACGAATTGCCGAGCCCAAAGGCTCTAAAACATACGGTATACTTAGTGTTTTTATACAAACTTTTTATGATGTAGAATACTTATTCACTGTCAACGAAAATGTATTTACACCTCCTCCTAAAGTCAAATCGGCTGTTATTAAACTAACCCGAAATCAAAGAAGCGAATTGCCTTGTAGCGAAAAGTTATTCAAACAAGTGGTTAAAACCAGCTTCGGACAGCGCCGAAAAATGTTAAGGAGCTCTTTACGTCCATACATTTCAGCCTTTAAAGACCACCCTTTCGCTCCTATGCGCCCGGAACAACTTTCCATTGACGATTTTATAGAATTAACTCAATTAATAGGTGGGTTAAGTTGAAAGTTGTAGGTTGCAGGTTGCAGGTTATTTAAAATAAGCTTTTAGCTATTAGCCTTTGGCTTTTAGCTTTTTGCCTTTGGGACACCCAATACCCAACAAAAAAAATCTTAATTCTTAATTCATTAATCGCTAATGTGTTGAAAGGTTTTAAAGTTGTAACCTTGTAAGCTTTTAGCCATTAGCCTTTGGCTTTTAGCATTTTTGCCTTTGGAACTCCCAACACCCAAAGCCCAATACCCAACAAAAAGTTCTTAATTTTTCATTTTTAATTCTTAATTTTGGGAAACTTTCAACCACATGACTATTGTTTAATTATCTTTCTAACAAAGGTATTGTTTTCACTTTCTAAATAAACGATATACACCCCTGTTTTAAGTTGATTTATATCTACTTTAAACTCTTTTTTATCAATTTTTTGTTCTATTAGACTGTGATTTTTAATATCTAAGATTTTTATCTTCTCATATTTAATGTTGTTATTTATTTTAACATTCAACATTCCCTTATTTGGATTAGGATAAATTAAGATGTTATTATTTAAAGTATTTTCTTTGATTTCGCTGTATCCGTTTTTATAGCCTAAAACATAATCACCTGTTTTTAGGTGGTCAATGGTAATATATCCTTCTGAGGATCTATTATTGCTTTCTTCTACTACAATTTCCCACTGATTAGTATTTAAAGGACGGTGTAAAAGCACCAAAGAGTCGCTTGAGCCACTTATAAATCCATAGTCTAAATTTTGAAAAGAGTATTTGCAGAAGTAAAATTGACCATTTGCCTTAAAAATATCAGAAAAAACACCTTCTATCGTCCAATATCTAGAAGGGTGAATATTTAATCCATTTATATTTAAGGAGCTGTCTTCTACTCCTACCCAATGATGTTGTACCCTTAATAGAGAAGAATCGCTGACTTCTGTACAATTGCTTTTGAAGAAACAGGTTTCAAAATTCTTTTCTTCAGGATTTTTAAACATATAAGCTTCATCAGTAGTGGCGTCAGCTACTTGTTCATCTAAATCGCAAAAAACCGCTTTAGGTTCAAAATCAACAGTAAAAGTTTGTTGACCATTCCTACCGGAAAACATCATAATAGTATCTTTCCTTTGAAAATCACTTCCCATAAACTGTATAGGAATACGATTCTGAGTAGCATAGCTGTCTTTTCCTTTCAATTTTTGACGGATAAAAACGTTTACTTTATATTGATGATTATAAGGCTCTACAGAGAAAGAGTCTATAGAAAAATGAGACCAGCCTCCGGTAAATATCCAATCTTGAAAAAAGGCATCAACATTAATAGCACAGTGAGTATTGATAAATTCACGTAATTGAGATGAATTGCTATTCTGGTATCGGAAAGTGTCCAAATAAGCAGATATCAATCGGTTAAAAGTAGAATCTGACAAATAATGACGTAAAGTATGTACCATATCAGCACCTTTTTTATACACATGTCCTCCATAAGTATATTGGTCAGGAATGTTAGCAACGGCAAGGTATCCTCCTTCGTTCTTATGAAGAAAATGTAAGTTATCTTTATGACGTTGCCTATTGTATTGCTGAGCTTTTTTCAAACCATATAAATCCTCTAAAAAGATAGACTCACAATAGCTTGCCCAACCCTCATTCAACCACATATCTTTAGCCGAATCGCAAGTTACCAGATTACCAAACCAATGATGTGAGAACTCATGAGCCATAAGTGTTTCTTGACCAATATTACCATTGATAGCTGAATTAGGATAGGCTATATTTTCCGCGTGCTCCATAGCTCCTCCGCCAAAAGGCACGCCCACGTAACCAATTCTTGACCATCCATATTTCCCAAATCTGTTTTCGAAAAAGTGAAGTGCATTTTTTAAATGAATGAAACTGCCATTTACATTTGCCGTATCATTAGGACGAGTATAAATAAGCACGGGTAGATTGTTGTAAGTGCCTTCTATAAAAGAAGAATGTATATTGTAATCGCCCACTGCAAAAGCCGCTAAGTAGGTTGAAATAGGATGATTTAAAGACCAATGAAAGGTATGAGAATTATCATCATTGTTTGTTTCTGAAATAAGCGAACCACCGCAAACTGCTTTTTGATTATTAGGGCAGGTAATATAATATTCGTATAACGCTTTATCAGTAAAATTATCAACACAAGGAAACCAAACACGTCCGTAAGTGTGAGGCGATTCATTCATACTCACCCCTAAATTAAACAAATAGCCTTGTGTAGCATAAACCCCTCCCCAACCGGAGGCATCAGTCATTGCTGTTCCGTGGTAATAGACCGTAATAGAATCTATCTCGTTTGCCGATAAGGGTTGATTTAATTCAATATTTAAAATATTATCGTTATGAGTATAGTTAAGTAAATCCGTTTCAGATTTAACAGAATCAACTGTTAAATGTTGTAACATCAGTTCAAGCTGTTGTAAATTATCCGTTTCCGATTTAAACTTAACTTCTGTATAGGCAGAAATATTTTTGTTTTGTGTAGAAGTGGTTGTTAAATGTATAGAGTATTTTAAAACATCAATTTCTTGAGCATTTGTTTTATTAAACAAAGACAAACCTAATACAATAACAAAAAGGTAGTTACTTATAATATTTTTCATTTTTAAAAGGTATTAAATATTAAAAAACACACAAAGATAGTTTTTTTAAATTAATAATTATTGAAATTTAATACACTTTGTTTGAATGATGAATTTGTTGGAAAGTTAAAGGTTGTAAGGTTTTAGCCATTAGCCTTTGGCTTTTAGCATTTTGCCTTTGGATACTAACTCTATATATGATAAGGCTTTACACTACTTGCGGAAGGAATTCTACATATATGATAGGGCTTTACACTACTTGCAAAACGCTGTAGTACATATGCAATAGAGCTTTACACTTTTGCAAAATGCTGTAGTACATATGCAATAGGGCTTTACACTTTTGCAAAACGCTGTAGCACATATGCAATAGGGCTTTACACTTTTGCAAAATGCTGTAGCACATATGCAATAGGGCTTTACACTTTTGCAAAATGCTGTAGTACATATGCAATAGGGCTTTACACTACTTGCAAAATGGTATATGGTATACCCGACAGGGCTCTCCGCTTGCGGAAAATGCTGTAGTACATATATAATAAGGTGTTGGGTGTTAGTTTTTTATTTGATAATAATGGTAACGTAATCATTTGATAAGATATTGAATATTCACAAAGTTGAAAGTTAAAAGTTTCTTACAAACAGACTTCAACTTTATAAACCTTAAAACTTTACAACTTTAAAACAATTCATAACTTAAAAAGTCCAAAACTTTCAACCTGTAACTTTTAACCTGCAACACCAAAAAAATTCTTCATTCAAAAAAAACCTTTTAGATTTTTTTATAGCCTAAACTTATTATATATTTGTAATCATTTTTTTAAAATAAAGAGAGCGTGAATATAGTATTATTAGGAACAGCTTATCCTTTCAGAGGAGGTTTAGCGGCGTATAACGAACGTTTAATACAGGAGTTTCAAAATCAAGGGCATAAAGCAAAAATAGAAACCTTTAGCTTGCAATATCCTAATATACTCTTTCCGGGAAAAACGCAATATGCCGATTGGGAAGCCCCCCAAGATTTAAACATCAATATATCGGTTAATTCTATCAATCCTTTCAATTGGCTAAAAGTAGGATTACGATTGAAAAAAGAACGACCTGATATTTTAATCATCAAATATTGGTTACCATTTATGGCTCCTTGTTTTGGAAGCATTGCGAAAATAGTACGTTCTAATGGTCATACTAAAGTTATTTCTATCTTAGACAATATTCTTCCTCACGAGAAGCGTATTGCTGACCGTTGGTTTTCTAAATATTTTGTGAATCAAGTTGATGCTTTTGTTGGAATGTCTGACTCGGTTTTAACAGACTTAAATTTATTTAATAAAAATAAACCGCGTTGCTTCTCTCCTCACCCTATTTTTGACAACTTTGGAACAGCTTTACCTAAACAAGAAGCTTTATCCTTTCTGAACTTAGATGATAATTACCAATATATTTTGTTTTTTGGTTTAATCAGAGAATACAAAGGCTTAGATATTTTGTTAAAAGCAATGGCTCAAGAGAACATTAAACGACAAAACATCAAACTTATAGTTGCAGGCGAATTTTATAGTTCACCGCAACCTTACAAAGACATCATCGAACAGGAAAGTTTACAAGACAAGGTTATTTTCTTTGAGAAATTCATTCCCGATCCGGAAGTCAAGTACTATTTTAGCGCTGCAGATTTGATTGTTCAGCCCTATAAAACGGCTACACAAAGTGGTGTGACGCAGGTCGCCTATCAATTTGAAAAGCCAATGGTGGTAACCAATGTAGGCGGTTTACCGGAAATTGTGCCACACAACAAAGTAGGCTATGTAGTAGAAAGCAATCCCACAGCGGTAGCCAATGCCATTAACGATTTTTATCAACATCAAAAAGCAGAGGTTTTTCACCCTTTTATTTTAAAAGAAAAAGAAAAATACAGTTGGGAAAGAATGACCCAAAACATTATTAATTTACACGAAACAATATGATAATAAGAAGTAAAGCGCCTTTACGAATAGGGCTAGCAGGTGGTGGTTCCGATGTTTCTCCTTACTCTGATTTATATGGTGGTGCTATTTTAAATGCCACTGTCAATTTATACGCTTATGCCAGCATTATCCCCAAAAATGACGGGAAAATCATTATACACGCTATCGACAAACAAGAGCGTTTGGTTTATGATAGCCAACAGGAATTACCCATTGATGGTCAATTGGATTTATTAAAAGGCATTTATAATCGTGTAGTAAAAAACTTCACTCAAGAAGCCCTTTCTTTTGAATTAACAACTTTTGTTGATGCGCCTCCGGGTTCAGGAATGGGAACCTCCTCGACTCTGGTAACTGCTGTTTTAGGTGCCTTTAGCGAATGGTTAAAACTTCCTCTTGGAGAATACGATATGGCACATCTTGCTTACCAAATAGAAAGAGAGGATTTGGCTATGGCAGGAGGCAAACAAGACCAATATGCAGCCACTTTCGGAGGAGTTAATTTTATGGAATTTTACAAAGATGATAAAGTTATCGTCAATCCTCTTAGAATCCGTTCTAAGGTTCTTAATGAATTAGCATATAATCTTGTGCTTTTCAACACAGACACAAGTAGAGTTTCTGCCGATATTATTAAAAAGCAACAAAATAATGTCAAACAAAAGAACGAAACTTCCATTCAAGCAATGCACAATATCAAAAAACAAGCTGTTTTAATGAAAGAAGCTTTGCTGAAAGAAGATTTAAACCGCATAGGCGAATTATTACAATTTGGCTATGAGTTTAAAAAGCAAATGGCACAAGGCATTGCCACTCCTTATATGGAAGAACTGTATCAATTGGCTTTAAAGGCAGGTGCTACAGGCGGTAAAATTTCGGGTGCCGGTGGTGGTGGTTTTATGTTTTTCTACTGTCCTGAAAACACTAGATTTAATGTTATCAAAGCCTTAGAGGAAAAAGGCGGAAAATCCCAACGTTACCAATTTACAGAAGAGGGCTTAACCACTTGGACCATTTAAAAACACTCAAAAACTGATTTCATTTTATGTTGTTTCGATACTCTTATTCTCCTCGTTGGCTAATTTTCCTAATAGACTTATTTTTAGTCTCTTTTTCTATACTAAGTGCTTATTTCCTAAGGTTCAATTTCACAATAGATCCTCAGTACATCCCTACTCTGAAATGGACACTACCCCTTGTTATAGGCATTAGGGCTTTAAGCTTCTTTACAGCCAAAACCTACTCAGGAATTATCAGATACACAGGGGCAAAAGACACAGAACGAATCTTTATAGTGACCTCAGCAGGAAGTTTAATAATTATGTTTATTAACCTGTCTTCCTACTTATGGAATAACAGTGTTTTTCTTATTCCCCTATCCATTGTCATTATAGATTTTGTACAAGCACTGTTCTTTTTAATCAGTTTTAGGTTCTTTGTAAAATCGTTTTACAATTCTTTAAACACCTCGAAAACAAACAAAAAGAACATTATCATTTTTGGTTCAGGAGAATTAGGACTTATTACCAAAAGAGCCTTGGACAAAGATACCGAAACAGGTTACAATACCCTTGCTTTTATCGATACCGATGATAAACTATACAAACAGAAAATAGAAAACATCTCTATTTATCCTCCTGAAAAATTAGAGGAATTAATTCAAAAAAACAGCATTTCTACTTTAATCTTTGCTAAAGAAGATATTCCTGTTAAAGTTAAAAATAGAATAAGTCAATTTTGTTTACAACATCAAATAGGTATAAAAAATATTCCTAAAGTAAATGATTGGATTAATGGAGAACTTAGTAGCAAACAAATTAGACAAATCAAAATAGAAGAGCTCTTACAAAGAGAAGCCATTGTTCTTAATAAAGAAAACATCAAAAAAGAACTTTGCGACAATACCATTTTGGTAACAGGTGCAGCAGGTTCTATTGGTAGCGAAATAGTACATCAATTAACACGCTTTAATCCTCGACAAATCATTCTATTTGACCAAGCAGAGTCTCCTCTGTATGATTTAGAATTGAAATTAACAGAAGAATACCACTACTTCAATGCTAAAATCATTATAGGCGACATTACCGATAAAAAGAAATTAGAGGTCATTTTTAAGACATACCAACCTCAAATGGTCTATCACGCTGCCGCTTACAAGCACGTTCCTATGATGGAAAACCACCCTTACGAGGCGATTAAGACCAATGTAATGGGAACTCAAAACATAGCGGATTTATCTGTGCTTTATAAGGTTAAGAAGTTTGTTTTTATTTCAACAGACAAAGCGGTCAATCCAACCAATGTAATGGGCGCTTCAAAACGCATAGCCGAAATATATATTCAATCTTTGAATGCCACCACCGAAACTCAATTTGTAACCACACGCTTCGGAAATGTATTGGGTTCCAACGGCTCGGTTATTCCTCGTTTCAGAAAACAAATAGAATCAGGAGGTCCTGTCACAATAACACATCCCGAAGTTACTCGCTTCTTTATGACGATACCTGAAGCTTGTCAATTGGTTTTAGAAGCCGGAGCCTCCGGAAATGGTGGAGAAATATTTGTTTTTGATATGGGAGAATCGGTTAAAATATTAGATTTAGCCAAAAATATGATTCATCTTTCGGGCTTAAAATTAGGAACTGATATTCAGATACAATATACAGGCTTACGTCCGGGCGAAAAGTTATATGAAGAATTATTGAATAATGCCGAGAATACCATTCCGACTCATCATTCAAAAATCCTAAAAGCGAAAGTAAGAACTTATGCTTTCAATGAAATACAAGATAATATTAACGACTTACTAAATATTCAGAAGAACTTTGATAATAAATCACTTGTGAAGAAAATGAAAGAAATAGTTCCTGAATTTATTAGTAAAAATTCTATTTATGAATCTTTAGACCATTAAAAAATGAAGCTTACAACACCAATATCGAGTTATTTAAGACATAAAAAACTATACACCCCTATTCAAATTCGATTCAGCGATATTGACATAGCAGGACATATCAACAATGCTGTTTATCAGTCGTTTTTCGATTTGGCAAAAATGGATTTCTTAAATACCGTATTCCAAAACACAATAGACTGGAAAAAGTCAGGATTTGTGGTAGCTCACATAGATATTGATTATATACAACCTATTTATTTGAATGAGAAAATAGAAGTATGCACTTCTTTGAGCAAGATTGGAGAAAAAAGTTTTGAGATACAACAAGACATAATGGCATACACAAAAGACAAAGCTATTGTTACCAAAGCCAAAAGCCATTCTGTTATGGTTTGCTTTGATTATGAAGAAGCTACCTCTTTAAAGATAAGCGAAAAGCAACATCATCTTTTAAAAATATTCCTAAAAGATGATAAATAACATATTTTGGTATCTTTTTTGATACTTCAACGCAACATAATAATAATTTAAAAACAGTTTAAAATGAAATTGAAAATCACATTAATAGCAGTAACCTTAGGAGTTATAGGTATATTAAGCTTTAAATCAATCAGCCAAGAATCACCAAATCAAGAGTCTGTAACCCATACTAGTACCAAGGAAGTCGCTCAGAAAACAGGAATTAATGTTGGAGACCATATCCCTCCTATCCTTTTGAAAAACCCTGAGGGTAAAACCATAAAATTGTCTGATTTAAAAGGTAAAATGGTATTAGTTGATTTTTGGGCATCTTGGTGTCGTCCTTGTAGAATGGAGAATCAACACGTTGTAAAAACCTATCAAGAATTTAAGAACAAGAACTTCAAAAATGGCAAAGGTTTCACTATTTATGGTATTTCTTTAGATAGAAATAAAGAGGCTTGGAAAGGTGCTATCAAGCAAGACAAACTTGTTTGGGAAAGCAATGTATTAGGTACTCAAGCTATAGCTAAACAATTCAAAATCTTTAGCATTCCATCTAACTTTTTAATAGACGGCGAGGGTAAAATATTGGCTAAAAACTTACGTGGTCATAAACTATCTGATTTTCTAAAAACACAACTTAAATAAAACATGATGAATACTTCAGCAATATCTAAAAAAGTCTTATTTCTTGTCCTAACACTATTATCTCTTTCGGTTTTTTCTCAAAAAACAGGACTTAGAATTGGAGATAAAGCCCCTGAATTAGCGTTTAAATCGCCGGAAGGTAAATTAATCAAACTATCTGATTTAAAAGGCAAAATGGTATTGATTGATTTTTGGGCTTCTTGGTGCGGACCTTGTAGAAGAGAAAATCCTAATGTGGTTAAAGCTTATAATGAGTACAAAGACAAAAACTTCAAGAATGGAAGTAAAGGCTTCACTATTTATGGCGTTTCTTTAGACAAAAATAAAGCTTCTTGGCAAAATGCCATAAACAGAGATAAACTTGTTTGGCCTTATCACGTTAGCGACTTAAAGCAATGGCGTTCTAAAGCTGCCAAGATTTATAATGTAAGAGGTATTCCAACCAATTACTTGATAGACGGTGACGGCATCATTATAGCTAAAAGTTTAAGAGGTGCTGCTTTAGACGAGAAATTGCAATCCTTAGTAAAAATAGAGCGTTCTCCACAAGCTATTGAAAAAGACATCAAAAACACTTTTACCGAATACATAGAAAGCTTGGAGAAAGTCATTAATTCAGGGATAGATACGAAATCAAATGCCTACAAAACAGCTGTAAAAAAGCTTAAAGAGGCGAAAAAATTAAGCAAGAAAGTACAAAAGTGGAATTAGAACCATATTACGGATTGATAGCTTCAGCTATATTGGTATTTTTGCTGAATCTACCTTTTGGGGCTTGGCGAGCTAACCTAAGAAAATTAAGTTTTTGGTGGTTTGTGTCTATTCATCTCCCCATTCCCCTAGTAGTATTTATTCGTTATTATTTTGAAATAGGATTTGCCTTATACACTTATCCCATTTTGGTCTTCTCTTTCTTTTCGGGGCAGTTCTCAGGAGGAATATTAATCAAGAAAACGCGCTTTTATAAGCCTCCCCAAAACAAAAAGAAAGTGGCTTAAAATGATGAAACAAAAAATTATAACGAAATTCAATAAAAAGCTTATCATTCAGTCTTTTAACAAAACTTTTATTAAAAGATAAATTACAAGCCCTTAGGTATTTTAGAAAGTTCCTGAGGGTTTTCTGTTAATTGGATTCATTACCAAAATAGCATAAGCATTCCAAAGGGCATTTCTCTCCGGAGCTTTCGACTTACAATCTTTAATATTCAAGACAATACAAAATACAATATTCCTCTATTTTCTACGTTTAGAAATCGTTTTCAAGATTAGAATAATTATTAGAATAATTTTAAACATTTAATATTATGAAACGTTTTTTTGAATTATTATCAGTAGCATTAATTTCAGCCATTGGCGTAGTTTGGTTTATGTCATTAAATCAAGAAGAAGAACCAACAAGTGTAACTCCACTTATTGACCAAGTTCAACAAGATGATTCTAAAAATTACGTCACCCCTCAAACAAGACAAAAAGTGGTTTACAATGGCAATGTCAATTTTACTCAAGCAGCGAAATCGGCCTTAGACCAAGTGGTTCACGTGATGTCGTCCGGCTCGCAAACCGTGCGGTATAACTCGCCTTTAGATTTCATTTTTGGACAAGGAAGTGTAAAAGAATTAGTTCCTACTTTAAGCTCCGGTTCCGGTGTTATTATTTCTGAAGATGGTTATATTGTTACCAACAATCACGTTATAGAAAATGCGAACGAAATAGAAATTATTTTAAACAATAAGCAATCGTATAAAGCGAAAATTATAGGTAGAGACAAAACCACCGATTTAGCTTTACTAAAAATAAACGGCAAGGGCTTTTCCGCTATGCCTTATGGTAATTCTGAGGACATAGAAATAGGAGAATGGGTCTTAGCAATTGGTAATCCTTTCAACCTTAACTCCACAGTAACCGCAGGTATTGTAAGTGCTAAAGCACGTTCTTTGGGTATGTCTTCTAAAACATCATTGGAGTCCTTTATACAAACAGATGCGGCTGTTAATCCGGGAAACAGTGGTGGCGCTTTAATTAATACTCAAGGAGAATTAATAGGAATCAATACCGCTATTGCTTCAAGAACCGGCTCTTATGTTGGTTATTCTTTTGCTGTGCCGGTCAATATTGTAAAAAAAGTAGTCGCTGACCTGATAGAATTTGGAGAAGTAAGAAGAGCTTTAATGGGCATTAGTATTTATGAACTCAATGCTCAAACCGCCCAAAGATTGGGAGTTGAAAACTTGCAAGGAGTTTATGTTGGTGAAGTTTATAAAAATGGAGCTGCCGATGAAGCCAATATCAAAAAAGGAGATATTATTACAGCTATCAACTCCACTCCTATTACCAACTCTTCTGAATTATTTGAAAAAATAGGCGTATATAGTCCGGGAGACAAAATAAAAGTAACTATTATCCGAGATAAAGAAGAATTAACATTCGACTTAACGCTTAAAAACCAATATAATAGTACGAGTTTTTCCAATGCTGAACCTATTGATGATTTAGGCGCTAAATTTAAAGAACTCAATCAATCTGAATGTCAGAAATACAGAATAGACAAGGCTGTTAAGGTATTTGAATTATATCCGGGTAAGCTAATGAAACAAGGCGTTAAAGAGGGATTTATTATCACTAAAATCAATCATAAAAGAATCCGCTCCATTGCCACATTAAAAAAAGTAATTGGTCAAGCCAGAGGAGGCGTTCTTATAGAAGGTTTCTATCCTAATGGTTCTATAGTGTATTACGCCGTAGGCATTAATTAATAACGGAAGGCCGAAGTCGGAAGACCGAAGACCGAAGACCGAAGACCGAAGACCGAAGACGGAAGACCGAAGTTGGAAGTTGCAACACCTAACAAAAAACAATTAAACATTGAGAATCTAAATTTTTAACCCGAATTTCACGTTTTTTTGCTGTGGAATTCGGGTTAAATTGTATTTATATATTTATCTTTGTTGTGGAGTATTAAAGCTAACACGGAATGAAACAATACTTATACATATTGATTAGTATTATAACACTATTTTTCTTAAGTTTTATTAGCTCAAATTACACTCTGCCTAAAAATAAACAAGAGAAAATAAAGGTACTTAAAAAGAATACTAACATAATTAAAAGTATTTCCCCCAAAGACACCTGCTTTGCTGACTTAGCCTTTTTAAAAGAAGCGTTAAAAAATACTGAAATAGTTATGTTAGGAGAGCAAACTCATTATTATGATGGGGCAACTTTTTTAGCCAAAGCAAGATTGATAAAATATCTTCATCAGGAGTTAGGTTTTGATGTTCTTATTTACGAAACAGGTCTATATGATACTTATAACTTGTGGAATAATTTAAAATCAGATAGCACAAAAACATCTGCTGACTTTATAAAAGCACTATATCCTTTTTGGTGTAACAATGAAGAAAATCAAGAGTTACTGAATTATATATTAAGTAAAATAAACACTCAAAACGAACTTCAAATGGCAGGACTGGACGTTCAGTTTTCAGGCAAGCTAAAAAATAGCGAAAGAAATGCTTTGTTGAATCATTATTTAAAATCCAAACCTCAAATTAATGAGAAACAGTTTCCAGCATTCTTTTCAATTAAAAATAAATACAATTCATATACCTATAAGTGGATAGCTAACAAACTTAGCAAAACCAAAAAAGATTCAATTCTTACAGATCTTCACTTGATAAATAAGATGTATGTACCTGACAGTTTACAAAATCGAGAAGATTCATTATATGCTCGGTTTTTCAAGAATATGGAGACCTTATATACTTACTCATGGAACTATGATATAGGAGATGATGTACGATTTCATATTCGAGATTCAGCAATGGCAGATAACTTTATCTGGCTGAAAGAGAATGAATTTAAAAACAGGAAAGTAATTATCTGGACTTCAAACCTACATACCTCTTATAGTAATGATAGTTACAATCCTGTTGTAAGCCAATTTAAACCTATGGGCGCATACATCAAAGAAAAATATAACAAGCGATGCTATTCAATTAACTTTACATCATTCTCTCAAACAAGCCATTTAAGTAATTCAGATAAATTATATAACAATAAATCTGTAGAATATTTATTACACCAATTAAATAAGCCATATTTGTTTCTCGATTTTAACACAATGGATTCTACTTCCTTTTTAAAAGGAGAAACCATTATGAATTGTAATCAGAGATTAAGCCTGAATGCCAAATGGTGCAATATATCAGATGCGGTTTTTTATATTGATAGGATGACATCTTTGCACAAAATAGAGACTGCCGGAAAATTCCGATAACTTCGTTACGCAAACATTTTTAAGCAGTCATTTACAAAAAGTAAACTCCTGATTAAAAATATTTGCAAGCCTTGTTCTCGAAACTTTCTGACATCCTCTTAACTTAAATAGCACGTTTTCGTGCAGCTACAAAATAGAAGAATAAAATGAAAGCAATCATTAAAACAACAAATTTAGATTTCTCTTTCGGCAAACAAAAAGTGATTAATCAACTGTGTTTGGAAGTTCCACCCAACTCCATATATGGGTTTTTAGGTCATAATGGAGCAGGAAAATCCACAACCATAAAACTGTTACTTGGTTTACTGCATTCGGACAATTCTAATATTCAACTATTTGGAAAAGATTTAAAAAACCATAGAAATGAAATTCTAAATAAAGTGGGTTGTCTTATCGAAGCGCCAACAATATATAGAAATTTAACTGCTAAAGAGAACCTTTTATATCTTAACAAAATATATAAACAAAAGCCAAGCAGAATTGAAGAGGTCTTAAAGATTATTGGTTTATGGGAACATCGTAATAAAAAAGCCAAACACTTTTCAACAGGTATGAAGCAACGATTGGGAATTGGAATGGCTATTTTTCATAACCCCGAATTGATTATTCTTGATGAACCAGTAAATGGTCTCGACCCCATGGGGATTCTCGAAATTAGAGAACTATTACAAAAACTGCAAAACGAAGGTAAAACTATTTTTATTTCAAGTCATATACTAAGTGAAATTGAGAAATTATGTTCGCACGTGGGCATTATAAAAGATGGCATTATGCTGTTTCAAGGAGAAATAAATTCGTTGATTTCTCAAACAAAAAAACACATTGATATTCAAACTAATAACAACACAAAAGCAGCTGAATTGTTGAAAAAACAGCAATACCTTGTAACAATATCCAATAATGAAAGATTGGAAATAGAAGTTAATAATCAAAGTCATTTTAATCAATTAATTTCAAGTTTGGTTACCAATCAAATTGAGATATATGATATTGAAAAAAAATCTACCAACCTTGAAGATATTTTTATAAAATTAACAATAAATTAATCAAAATGATAAAATTTATAGATGTATTAAGAGCGGAAATCGTTAAAACCAAAAGAACATGGAACTTTTCTTTGTTTCTTTTGCTTCCTATTGTAATAACTACCATTGTTTTTAGCTATTACATAAAAGAATTGATAGAACAAGATGGTCATGGAAGTATCAATATTTGGATACATTACAGTAGAATATTTTTGCAATTTTATTATTTATTTTATCCCATATTAGCGGCATCAATAGCTTTTTCGTTAAGCAATATTGAACACCGTAATAATGGCTTTAAACAAATATTTACTTTTCCTATAAAGAAGTTTTATATTTATTTCAGTAAGGTTGTTTTATTGTTGTTTTGGACATTTTGTTCCTTGTTGTAGCCTATTCACTACTAGTTATAAGTGGTAATATACTTAGTCATTTATTCCCAATGGCAGGATTTCAAAATTATAATATCAACAATCTTATCATCACTTTCTTTTTGCGAACATTTTTAACATTAATTGCCATTATATCTATTCATTTCTTCTTGAGCATTTATTGGGATAATTTTATTATATCAGTTGGTTCAGCTTGTTTTATGGTAATTTTTGGACTAATAATAAACAGTTGGGAATACAGTTATTTAATTCCATATTGTAATTTAACAAAAGCTATGACTCATTTCTTTAATGGAGGAACAGAAATTTTTAGTAAAGAAATATTTTTAAGTATTGCTTACTCAATACTATTTTTTATGGGAGGTTATTTTATTATGATAAAGAAAAGTATAAACTAAACCACTATGGACTTACAGTTCATAGTGGTTTAGTTTATATTTTTGGAAGTGTAAATAAAAAACAGAAATACCATTAATTTATTGGGGTTTTGAGAAACCAAACATAATACTATTAAAATAAAATCAACATGAAAAAATTATATAAAAAAGATGCAGAAGGTGAATTACTTTATGCTGAATATTGGATGGAAGATGACAATAAGGCAATCATTCACTTTGGAAAAGTAGGTAAAGAGGGCAAATCTGAAAGGTTTGATATGGTTGAAGAA
>PDWI01002475.1_pt1 | contig 27648 bp, 30 predicted proteins | sample 1430891 | NCBI WGS metagenome assembly PDWI01 (sample SAMN01162508, study PRJNA174530) | Oral metagenome, whole genome shotgun sequencing project. | biome: Marine environment; feature: Marine mammal; material: Swab sample of the gingival sulcus; isolation source: swab sample of gingival sulcus... | reverse complement strand
ATAGGTGCGGTTCAATTATCTTTTTGTTCTAAACCAAATGGATTGCACAGAGGAGAAGTTGAAAAACTCATGGTTCATACAAGTGCTAGAGGAAAAGGTATTAGTAAAAAACTAATGTCACTTATGGAAAATACAGCCCGCAATAAGGGTTTATCATTGCTTGTTCTAGACACTCGTTTAGGCGACGTCGCCTCTGACTTATACCGCTCAATCGGTTACACTGAAGCTGGACAAATTCCAAATTTTGCGATTAGTTCTACGGGTAAACTTGAAAGTACGGTTTATTTTTATAAGTTATTATAATGAATATGTAATATCTATATTTAAACAAATCATTTAATTCTTAATCAATAAATAACTACGAGGCTTACCTGCTTTATTCCTTTTAGCTACTTTAAGTATAACTTTTTTATTGTATTGTCCGGACTTAGTATCATTTGAACCACAAAAATCCGAAAATGATCCATAATTATTAGCATTAATACCAAGCATTTTGGGTGTAAAAGGCTCATTGTATGGATCTATTCCTAAACTTTTAGAGGATTTTAATATATCATTTTCTAAATCCAACTCTTCTCCTTTTTTAAATTATATACTTAGTAATTTGTAAGTATACTAGATACGTGTTTTAATATTAATTAATCACAATTCATTTCCAAGTTATGTTAAAGAATTGAATATATAAGTAAACTCAAAATACTTTTTAATAAAACTTTCATAAAAAATACTATATTATGGTAATACCAAAATACAAAAAGGATTTTACATGCAAACTATGAGCGTAAAATTTGAAGATAACATGGCAAATGAACTTAAAAAAATATCAAAAATGTTTAATATATCTTATTCTGATTTTATAAGAAATGCGGTTTGTAAAGCCATAGATGAGAAGAAAAAGGATTTTTTATATAGATTAAGTAATGTTGATGAAATTAATCAAGATGAAGAGAGTGAAATTTTACAAGAGCTATCAAATCTAAGTGATGATGACATGAAAATAGTTAAAAATATAGAAATTAAATTATGAAAGTCATAGAAAAATTTACTTTGAAAATTCTCATAAACAAAGTTTCAAATAAATTTTTTGAAAAACACGATGATATTTTAAAAATATTTATAAAAAATTTAATTGCTTATTATGAAAACAAAGAAGAAAATATCGATATAAAGCATCTTAAAAGTTATAAAAGCGTATTTCGTATGAGGATAAAAAATTATAGAGTAATATATAGCTTGGAAAACGGGGAGATAAAAATTATCAAAGTCTTATTAGCAGATTCAAGGGGAGATGTTTATAAAAAGTTTAATAAATAAGCCATAAAATGGAACTTTAAAACCTAAATGCAAAAGGAATTAAAAAGGAATTTGCAGGAGAGCTTGGAGCTTTATTTTATTATTTTGGTTTTGGTTATTTGTTTGGAAGCACTTTACACGGAATAATCTGCATGTTGTTAGGTTTCATAATAGGCAGTAGTTATCATAAATTTATCGAAGAAAAAGAATTGATGCTTAGATTTGGAGATGATTATAAAAATTATAAAGAAAATACTCCATTTTTAATACCAAAATTAAAATTTAATAATTAAATTTTCCAAGATAAAGAAAATATGGCTATAATGTACACACAAAACACATGTTTGATAAAGACAAATTTTTAGACTAACAATACACATGGAGTATCGCAAAGACATCAACAAAACATATGGAGATATATTTAGCAATTGCCATACATCAAGAGAAACTTCGTTTACTGTGGTATAATAACACAAAATAAAAAAAGGATATATCATGCGAGTTATAGGACTTTTGGGCGGTACTAGTTGGCCATCAACTATAGAGTATTATAAGATTTTAAATAAAATGGTCCAATCAAAACTAGGTGGCTTTCATTCTGCCAATCTTTTGCTTAGAAGCATTGACTATCATGGCATTAAAAGTCGTTATCATGATGGGTGGGATGAGATTCCGCTTTTGCTAGGAGAGGCTTTAAAAGATCTTGATTTGCGTGGTCCTGATTGTATTGTTATTTGCAATAACACGCTTCATAAAGCTTATGATTTGATTAAACCAAATCTAAATCTAAAAGCTCCCGTTATCAATATCGTTGAGACTGTCGGAAGAGCCGCTTTTTCAAATGGGTTTAAGCGATTGCTACTTTTAGGGACAAAGTTTACGATGGAGGATGGTTTTTACGCAAATCATCTTAAAAGATTTGGATGTGATGTTATCGTTCCAAAGCCTCATGAACGCGATGAAATACAAAAAATTCAAACCAAACTTGCATTTGGGCACATGGAAGAGAGTTATCGGGATTATTTTAAAAATTTGTTAGCTTGTTATACGGATGTTGATGCTGTGATTTTAGGATGCACAGAACTACCTTTGGCGATTAAAAGTGATGATGCAAGCACACCATTACTCAATCCTATCAAATTACAATGCAAAGAAGCCCTTGAATTTGCATTTAAATCAAATTAAATGCCAAATCTAATTTACATGTAAATGTAAAAAAAGGATATAAATGGAACTTATAGGAGAAATTATAGCTTTATTTTTTATAGGTATTTTACTATATGCTTACGCAAAGTTTGCTAGCAATAGTGATAAGTAAGTTCTTTTGATATAATATGTGGTATAAAATATATCCAAAGGTGTAAAAAGTGAATGTATTACTAAAAAGATTGTTGTTTGAAAAGAAAAGAAATATAAAAAACGGCATATATCATCTTACGCAAATAAAATTTGCTTACAACTCAAATCATATCGAAGGCAATAGTTTAACACACAATCAAACTAAGCAAATCTTTGATAAATCAGAATTTGTTGCAGACGGAAAAGTTAGTGTAAAGATGAATGACATTTATGAAACAGTTAATCACTTTGAGGCTTTTGATTATATTTTGGATAATGCAAAAAAAGATTTGAGCTTAGATATTATGAAAAAGTTGCATAAAATCTTAAAAGACAAAACTAGCGATGAGGTTATTGGGGATTTTAAAAAAACTCCAAATTATATGGGAGATTTTACGTTTACAGCCTCACCAAAAGAAGTAGAACAAAAGTTAAATGAGTTATTGGTTTTATATAATAATAAAAATAAAATAGACTTTAATGATATAGTGGATTTTCATTATAAATTTGAATCGATACACCCATTTGAAGATGGAAATGGAAGAGTTGGAAGATTGATTATATTTAAAGAGTGTCTTAGGTATAACATTGTTCCTTTTATTATAGAAGATGAAAATAAAACATTTTATTATAAAGGCTTAAAAGAGTATAAAAACCAAAAAGGATTTTTAAAAGATACTTGTCTTTTGTCGCAAGATAATTACAAAGAGATAGTAAAATATTTTTTAGATGATTAAAAATAAATAATACATAAAATTTTATGTATTATAAATTGTGGTATTGCAAAGAAAAAAAGGAATTTAAAATTGAATAAAAGAATTCAGAAGATATTAAATATTTCTCCAGAATTGTTGAAAGTATATAAAGAATACTCTTCTAGCTTAAAATCATTAGCTATTTTGTTCGTAAAAAAAGAGTTAAATCAGGCAAAATCTTGTTGGATTGATATTGTTGATTTCGAGTCTTACGATAGCACATGTGTAGAAAGTTTAGAGTTTAGAAGTGTGATTTGTGGATTATATAAAAAGAAATTAAAACCAGTTTATCCTCCTAAGAGTAAATTTATATTCAATGGAAAATTTAATGAATACGATTATGTTACTACAATGCGATATATAACTTGGGAAACAGCGCATAGAGACATAGAAAAGCAAAAGAAGAGTGGAGTATTGTGTAGAAAGTATGAAATATGTGGTGTTAAATATAATAAAAATCGTAATAAGTTTATAAAAAAACCTCCCCATTTAGATGATGCTATGCTAAAAAATATAAATATTTACGAATTAACAAGAGCAGATAGAGCTTATTTAAGACAATTTATGATGCCTGAAGATTGGCACTATAAAATCACATCTATAAAAAGATTATCATAATGCAAATATGTAATAATATTAAAAAACCAATATTTAATTGGCAATTTATTATATAATTTAACTCAAATACCTCTTTATCCTATCCACTCCCTTTTGCATTTTGTCTATATCTTGCGTGTAGGCAAATCTTAGGTATTTATGTGTTTGGTTTGTGCCAAAATCGACTCCTGGTGTTGTGGCTACGTGGATATCTTTTAACATATCTTTAGCAAATGTGAAGCTGTCATCACAATATTTTGAAACGTCCGCCCATAGGTAAAATGCACCCTCAGGTTTTGCATCTATGGTGAAAATATCGCTTAGTTTTTCATATAAAAAATCTCGTCTAGCTTTGAAGGTGGATTTTATTTTCTGCAAATACTCTTTGTCAAACGCCTCTAAACAGGCGTATTGGGACAAAGTTGGAGGAGAGATAAAGATGTTTTGTGCTATTATCTCAGCTTCTATTACTAAATGTTCTGGCACTACTATCCAACCAAGTCTGATGCCTGGCATACAATAATACTTTGAAAATCCATTTATCACAAAGGCGTTGTCGCTAAACTCTAAAGCAGAATGCGCTTTGTTTTCATATGTTAAACCGTGGTATAGTTCATCAGATATAAAAGCTATATTTTCTTTTTTGCAATACTCTATCAAAGCTTGAAAATTCTCTTTTTTATATACATTTCCTGTTGGGTTTGCTGGAGATGAGATTTGTAATGCTTTTATCTTTTTTTCTTTTAGATGCGCGGGTGTTAGTTCGTAGTTTGTGCTTTTATCCACGTTCATAAAAAGTGGATTTATATCTAACATAAAAGCAAAATTTTTATAACAAGGATATGATGGATTTGAAAGCCCAAGGTTGTTGTGTGTGTTTAAGCTTAGAGTGTAAGCGACCAAAAAAGCACCCGAAGTTCCCGGTGTTAGTATAATTCTATCAGTTGATATGTCCACAGAGTAGTTTTGTTTATACATGTAAGATATTTTCTCTCTTAATTCATTCAAGCCTTGCGACTGGGTATAAGAAAACTTATCTTCTTTTATGGCTTTTTCAAAGGCTTTTTTAACTTTTTTGCTAGGAGGAAGGTCGGGTTGTCCTATCTCAAAATGGATACAATCATCATACTTTTGCGCCTCTTTAACTATATCCATTACTATAAATGAACTCATCTTATCGTATCTCATAAAAATCCTTTATATTTTTAAGTATAACATAAAAATAGTTTAAAAATGATAATGGAGATTAAAAAAACACTAATTTATAAAATTATTGTTTTTTAATCTCTTTTTGTTATAATACGAACCTAAATAAACCAAACCATAGGAAATAAATATGAAATTAAACGGTTCACAAATGGTAATAGAGGCTTTAAAAGCCGAGGGAGTTGAAGTTGTATTTGGCTACCCCGGTGGTGCTATTATGAATGTTTATGACGAAGTTTATAAACAGGATTTTTTTACGCATATTCTCTCTCGTCATGAGCAAGCTGCTGTTCATTCAGCAGATGGATATGCAAGAGCTAGTGGCAATGTTGGAGTTGCATTTGTAACTTCAGGACCAGGTTTTACAAATGCTGTAACAGGGCTTGCAACTGCATATATAGATTCTATTCCTATGGTGGTCATCAGTGGACAAGTTCCAATATCTATGATAGGAACAGATGCTTTTCAAGAGATAGACGCTGTTGGCATAAGCAGACCATGTGTTAAACACAACTATCTTGTAAGAAATGTAGAAGAGCTTCCTCGCATCTTAAAAGAGGCTTTTTATATCGCTCGTTCAGGTCGTCCTGGGCCTGTTCATATAGATATACCAAAAGATGTCACAGCCCAAGAGGGTGAGTTTAAGTATCCAAAAGAGATAAGTATTCGTTCATATAAGCCGACATATAAAGGCAACGAAAGGCAGATAAAAAAAGCTATAACAGCTATCGCAGAGGCGAAACGACCTATACTATATCTTGGTGGTGGCATTATAAGCTCAAATGCATCTGAACTTATACGTGAGTTTGCAAAAATTACCAAAATACCAGCAGTTGAAACGCTTATGGCTAGAGGTGCTTTAGGGCATGATAATGAGCTTCTTTTAGGCATGGTAGGAATGCATGGAAGCTACTCGGCAAATATGGCGATGAGTGAAGCTGATTTGATGATAGCCCTTGGCCCAAGATTTGATGATAGGGTTACAGGAAAGTTAAGTGAGTTTGCAAAACATGCGAAGATTATACATGTAGATATAGATCCAAGCTCTATTGGTAAGCTCGTGGATGTGGACTTTCCGATAGTTGGGGATTTGAAAAATGTGCTTACATCCATGTTAAATTTAGCCAAAAATCAGATAAATAGTGAGAAGTATAAAAATTGGCGAGATTTGCTTAAGCGTTATGATGAGATACATCCTTTAAGATATGAAAATAGCAATGAAACTATAAAACCCCAGTGGGTTATAGAAGAGACAGGAAGGATATTGGGAGATAAAGCTGTTATTAGCACTGATGTTGGACAGCATCAAATGTGGACAGCTCAATTTTATCCATTTTCATATCCACGCCAATTTATAACAAGTGGTGGACTTGGTACGATGGGATATGGGTTTCCAGCGGCTATGGGTGCAAAATGGGGCAATAAAGATAAAATCAGCATAAATATCACAGGTGATGGCTCGATACTTATGAATATACAAGAGCTTATGAGTGCGGTGGAGTTTAAAATACCAGTTATTAATATCATCCTAAACAATAACTATCTCGGAATGGTAAGACAATGGCAGACATTTTTTTATGAAAAACGCTACTCATCTACAGATCTGCACATGCAGCCAGATTTTGTAAAACTTAGTGAAAGCTTTGGTGGACGCGGTTTTAGAGTGGAGAGTAAAGAAGAGTTTGTAAAAGCTTTGAAAGAGGCTGTAAAATGCAACACTGTGACGATGATCGATGTGAAAGTGGATAGGTTAGAGAATGTTCTTCCTATGGTTCCAGCTGGTGGAACACTTTATAATATGATGTTAGAGTATAAGGATTGAAAATGAAAAGACGTGTAATATCAGTATTGGTTTCAAATGAACACGGAGTATTGTCTAGGATTTCTGGACTTTTTGCAGGACGAGGTTACAATATAGATACATTAACAGTTGCGCCTATACCTGATACTGAACTTTCAAGACTTAGTATCGTAACATCAGGAAGCGAAAGAGTGCTTGAGCAGATAGTAAAACAGCTTCATAAGCTTATACCAACATATAAGGTTATCGAAAGTGGCGAATTTGTAGAAAAAGAGATGGTACTTGTAAAGATACCACTTAATGAGGATTTTAATGGACTTGATGCGATGCTTAAAGCCTATAATGGCACAATCGCAAATAGTGGAGAAGATTATATAGTTGTGATGGTTGCAGATGATGCGTCAAGAGTTGCCAACTTTGTAAAGGCTGTTAAAAAGTACAACCCCACTGACATGGTTAGGGGTGGTTCTGTAGTGATGGATGTGTAAAATGAAACTATATGATATAGCAAGAGAGTTAAATCTTACATGTAAAGGTAAAAATATAGATATAACAAGATTAAACAAGCTCCAAGATGCTAGTGCAAATGAGCTAGTTTATCTTGATGGAGAGAAGCATTTAGAGCAGTTAAAAAGCACAAAATCAAAAGCTATTATTTTAGATGAGAAGTTTTTACCTCACGCGCCTAAGGATGCTAGTTTTTTGCTTAGCGATGAGCCATATCTTACTATGGCTTACATATCTCAAATGCTTCACCGTGCAGATGAAACTGTATCATTTAAGCGGCCGAAGATAAGTGAAGGTGCTAAGATAGATCTACATGTAAGTGTGAAAAATGGAGCTGTGATAGAGAAAAATGTTACTTTGATGCCAGGTGTTTATGTTGGTGAAAATGTAACGATAGGCGAGGGTACTACTATACATCCTAATGTAGTGATATATCCAAATACTAAAATAGGGCGAAATTGCAATATACTATCAAATGCAGTTGTAGGTAGTGATGGTTTTGGGTATGCTCATACAAAAAGAGGTGAGCATATAAAAATCTATCATAGTGGAAATGTTATCATAGAAGATGATGTGGATATAGGAGCAGGCACGACTATAGATAGAGCTGTTTTTGCATCAACTATCATCAAAAAAGGAACAAAGATTGATAACCTAGTTCAAATTGGACACAATTGTGTATTAGATGAGGGTTGTATCATAGTCTCTCAAGCTGGACTTTCTGGCTCAACTAGGCTAGGAAGAGGGGTTATCATGGGTGGTCAAAGTGGTACAAGTGGGCATTTAACAATAGGTGATCGTGCCACTATCGCAGCGCGTGGTGGAGTATCTAAGTCATTAAAAGGCGGAAAAACATATAGTGGATTTCCGATACTTTTACATAAAGATTGGCTAAAATTGCAAGCCAAGATTTCACACTTTTTCAGTAAAATTTAAAGGAGAATAAATGAGTGGAAAAAATACAGTTTTAAAAACATTCCCATTAGCGGATACAAAAAAAGGGGTTATATCGGTATCGCATATCGAAGAGCCTTATGGAGCAAAGTCTTCGCCGGTAGTTAGTATTGGTATATCTTTAAAGGGAAATATCGAAGAGCCAGATTGGAAGGCGCATATCCCATATACTAACCTTGATGAATTAATAGAGTCTTTACAAACTGCCAAAGAGAAATACGGCAAATAATATTTTTTACATGTAGGGATTTTCCTTACATGTAACTTTTTTTCACAAATTTTCTTTTCATATAAATCATCTAATCTATCTAAATTTTGAAAAATTTTTTAATGTTACATTAATATTTAATAATTTAAAGCAAAATTGTAATATATATATATATATATGCAACAAATGCCGAAATATAAGTATTTAGAGTGAAATATGTTATATATTGCAAGATTATAAAAAATAGTTTATTTTTTTAAGATTTTTTTTTATATACAAGAAAATCTTAAGCTAAATAGTTTTATAATATTGTTAAGTATTTGGCGTTGAATGTTGCTATATTAATAGTTTTTGACGTAAATGCTTCAAATAAAGGGTCAAGCGACTATGAGGAATACAAAGTTGAAGCTGTGCTTTTATTTATGATAAATACTTGCATTGTCGGTACTTTTGATGAGCTTATTTTCTTATAACTATACGCAAGATGCTTTTTAAGACGCTATATAGTGTCAAGAGAGCTTTCCCTTTCTATTAACAATGTTGCTTTATAGTATAAAAATGTTTTAAACAAGTACATAGATGCTGCAGAGTTAGTGGGGAGTTTATGCTGAAAGCAATATATATTAGAAAGGGAGAACGGAAGTTCTTTAAAACCTTTTTTGCGTATTTAATGCGAACGCAAAAAAGCTTAATGCTTTTGTGGTGCATCAAATTGTACCGGCTTTTATAGTCGCTGTTATTTTAGCGATGATAGTGTTATAAAAAGTGCTGTACATCTTTGATTGCTAACTTTGATTAAGTATGACAAAGTCTATTTGGCGATAGACTTGTAGTTGTTAGCCCTTTAGGGGGATGTCTTTTAGAAGTGTTTTTAGTCTATATTTAATATATTAATATGCGATTTTGATTTTTTTAAAAGATCTGTAACTATAGTCAAAGAGAGTGTTTGGGTATTCTTACATGTAAAGTTATTACATGTAAGAATACCCAAACCGAAAAAAATTAAGGTTTGGGATAGTTTTTTTTAAGAAACAAAATCATCTATTCGTTTTATGCCCTCTTCAATACTCTTTAAGTCCGTAGCAAAAGAAAATCTAAAATATCCGTCTAATCCAAATCCAACCCCTGGAACTGTTGCCACACCTTTTTTGCCCAACAACTCTTTACAAAACTTCATAGAGTCTTTTTCATACTCTTTAATATTTACGTAAAGATAAAATGCCCCATGGGGAGAAATTACAGAGAGGTTTTTTATTTTATTAAATGCGTTTACTGCGTAGTCCCGTCGCCTCTTAAATGCTTTTGTCATCAAGTAAATATCTTCATCAGCCTCACCTAAAAGAGCTGGAATCGCAGCGTATTGGGCGATAGAACAGATGTTTGATGTGCTTTGGGATTGGAGTTTTATGATAGCTTGATTGAGATCTTTCATAGGGCTTGCCATATAACCAAATCTCCAACCAGTCATAGCAGCACATTTACTTAAACCGTTTACGACTATGGTTCGTTGAAACATATCTTCACTTACTTGCGCAGGTGAGTAAAATTTTGCATCGTAAGTGAGTTTTTCATATATTTCATCGGATATTACTATTATATTTGTTCCTTTTAAAACTTCTGCCAACCCTAAAAGCTCATCTTCAGAGTAAACCGCACCTGTTGGATTTGAAGGGGTGTTTAAAAATATAGCTTTTGTTTTTGGCGTGATAGCATTTTTTAATTGTTCTGGGCTTATTTTAAAATCAGTACTTTCATCTGTTTCTATGGTGATAGGAACACCACCACTAAAAGTGACTATTTCTGGATATGTTACCCAAAATGGCGCAGGAATGATAATCTCATCACCCCTATTTGTGATAGCTTGAATGATGTTAAAAAGCGAGTGTTTAGCTCCAACATTTGTTATAATATCTTCAGTATCATAGTCAAGATTATTATCTCGTTTTAGTTTTGTTTGTATCGCTTTTAAAGTTTGCGGTATGCCAGCAACCGATGTGTATTTTGAAAAACCACTATTTATGGCTTCGTGTGCTGCATTTTTTATAATTTGAGGTGTATCAAAATCAGGTTCACCTGCTGAAAAACTAAGTACATCTTCTCCGTGAGCTTTCATGGTTCTAGCTTTAGAAGAGATAGCGATAGTCAAAGACTCTGAAAGCGTCTGAATACGTTTTGAGAGCATATTATTTCCTTAATAACTTAAATTTTTGCACTTAAAAATTAAAAAGCGCAACAATGTTGCGTAATTCTATCATAAATTAAGCTTATTTGAGAAAATAAAATTTAAAAAAAGCAAGTATTTTAGCTTTATGCTTAAAAAAGTAACATATTTTACTTTTAATCTTTTAAAACTTTTAAAAAATACTCATATTTTTCTTCTAATTCTTTATCTTTACTTATTAAATCTTTATATTTTTTACTATCATTTAGCAATATACTCTCTAGTACAGCAACTCTTTTCATAAGATATGCTAGTAACTCTTTGTTTATATCAGGTATTTTATTGTGTGAAGTTTGACATGTGTCTTCACTTCTTTTTTCTAAAACTCTTGCTGGAATGCCTACAGCGGTTGAGTTATCTGGTACATCTTTGATAACAACAGAGTTTGAACCGATTCGAGAATTTTTTCCGATAGTTATATCTCCAAGTACCTTTGCGCCTGAACCAATAACTGCGCCACTTTTTAAAGTAGGATGGCGTTTTACATCTTTTTCTAGGCTAACTCCACCCAAAGTTACTCCTTGATATATAAGAACATCATCGCCTATAATTGCAGTGCTTCCTACAACCACACCTGAAGCGTGATCTAAAAATACTCTTCGTCCGATTTTAGCTGCTGGATGAATATCTACATTTGTCAAAAATTGGCTTATACCCATTAAAACTCTAGCGATTTTTTTATACCCTTTTTCATATAAAAAGTGTCCGATACGATAATTTACTATCGCCCAAACACCAGGATAGTTGAAAAAAAGCTCTATTTTTGAACGATACGCTGGGTCTTGATTGATAGGTTGTGTAAAATCCTCTTTTATAAGCTCGTAAAGTTTCATGATTTATTGCCTTGTAGCTGTATGGTTTTTAGATAACTATTGTCATTTAGGTGATTTGTTATCTCTTGGATAAGTTTTGATTTTTGCATATCGTCTATATTTGGTGCTTCTGATATCTTAGTTTTTATTACATGTTTGATGTGATTTGTATCATAATCTAAATCTTCAAAAATATCTAATATGCATTGAGCTTCAAGTAGATTTGTTATCTCATATCCGTTATCATTCACATGTACAGTAGCTTCGGTTGGGTGGGTAAAAAGGTTGTGTTTCATACCTAATACTTCTTGATAAGCACCCACAAGGAAAAATCCTAAGAAATAATCCTCCTTATAAAGGTCCACATCATGTAAAAATAGAGGGTTTTGTTTATCAAATTCCATCTCACCATCACTATCACATGTAATATCCCAAATGGATGCTGAACGTGTGGCTTTTTCGTTTAAATTTGCAATTGGCATGATAGGAAATTTTTGTTTTAATCCCCAAAAATCAGGCAAACTTTGAAAAATAGAAAAGTTTACCAAATACCTCTCTTGCACTCTTTCATGCAGACTTTGAAGATTTTCATTGCTTAAAAGTTTTAAAGCTTTTTTGATGATAAGGTTTACTAAAACTTCGGTATTTGACCTATCTTGCAAGTCAATGTAGCCCAAATCAAAAAGCGTTAAAAGTGATTCAAAATGGTCAATACTATCGTGAAGATATTCGAGGGCATTTTTTGGGTTTATATATTTATAAAGCTCAAAAAGTTCAGCGACTAAAGGGGGGTTTTTTTTCTTTAAAAAAAGTCTTTTTTCTGTGTATTCTTGGGAGAAAAGTTCAAGCACAGGTGCAACTAGCACGCTATGACTTGCACATATATATCTACCAGATTCTACAAAAATATCAGGTTCTAGTTCTTTTTTTTGATTTGCTATACTTTTAAGTAAAAATGTCACATCATTAGCGTATTCGCTTAGGCTATATCTTCTTTGAGGTGTGTTTTTATGTTGTGAGTATTCAACCGCAAGTCCTCCACCAAGGTTAATAGCAGTTAGGTTTTTTGCGCCCATTTTTCTTAATTCTGCGTATATATTTCCAGCTTCTCTTAAGGCTTTTTTAACTGGACTTATGTCGGTTATTTGAGAGCCTATATGAAAATGAATCATTGTAAATTTATCTATAAGCTTATGGGTTTTAAGCATCGAAACTGCCTCTAAAACTTCAGTGGAAGTTAAACCAAATTTTGAATTTATTCCGCCACTTTTTGCCCATATTCCAGCGCCCATACTATGAAGTTTTATACGTATTCCGATATTTGGCACCGAATTTGGTCTTATTTTGGAAATTTTTATAATATTTTCAAGCTCATTTAGTCCCTCTATGGTGATAGTAACATTATGACCGGTTGCTGAAGCGATAAAAGCAACGTCGATAAGTTCTTCATCTTTAAAGCCATTTATGGTGATAGGAAAATTCTCATTACTATACGCAAGAGCAAGTAAAAGTTCAGCCTTACTTCCAGCTTCAAGACCGTATCCGTAAGGTTTTCCGTACTTTACAAGATGAGTTAAAAGTTCAGGATATTGGTTTACTTTTAAAGGAAAAACTGCGTTAAATTTTCCCTTATACTCCATTTCATTACATGCGCGGTTAAATTGTGAATATAGCTTTTTTATCTGTTTATCGATAAGGTGTGGAAATCGTAAAAGAATAGGTCCTTTTATCTCTTGTGAGCGAATTTGTTTTACGATATCTAATATGGCAGTTTTGCTTTTATAGTTTAAACAAACTTCGCCATTTTTATTGATGATAAAGTTATTATCCCCCCAAATATCAAGCCCATATCTATTCATGTAAATCCCCAAGTTCTCCTAAATTTATAACTTTTTCCTCTTTGGTTTTGAGATTTTTTACTCTAACATTTGCATTTTTGATATCTTCACTTCCAGCGCACAAAAAGTATAGAGTATTTTTTTTATCTGCTTGTTTTAAGTGAGCATTTAAGCTTCTAATTTGATAATCAATATAAACTTTTTTATTTTTTCTTATATTTTTAGCCTCTTTAAACAAGGTTTCAAGTCCTGCTTCATCAAGTGCGCCAAAATAGTACCCTTCTTTTTCTTCTTGAGGCATTTTTGCTAGCTCCATTACCCTTTCAAGTCCTAAACCAAAGCCAATACCAGGAGTTGGTTTTCCATCTAAATATTCAACTAACTTATCATATCTTCCGCCGCCAACTAGCGTTCCTTGAGCTCCAAGTTCATCACTTACAAACTCAAATGCGGTTTTAGAGTAATAATCCAATCCCCTAACAATGCTCTTATCCACTTCAAAATCAAGCCCACAAAGTGTTAGATAGTGCTGAAGTTTTTTAAATTCACTTTCGCAACTTTCACAAAGGTTATCAATGAGGTATGGTGCATCTTTTAAGTGTGTTTTACATGTAGAATTTTTACAATCAAAAACCCTTAAAGGATTTGTTGTTTTTCTTCTTTGACAATCTTCGCACAAATCCTCTTTTGTATCTAAAAATTGTATAAGATTGTCTCTAAAAGGAGGCATGCACTCCTTACAGCCAACAGAGTTTATTTTGAGTTTATATTTTATACCAAAAGCGTCTAAAATTTCACTAGCTAAGAGTATGATAGTAGCATCTTCTTTTGGGTCATCTATACCAAAGCTCTCAACTCCAAATTGGTGAAATTGTCTTAAGCGTCCGCGTTGTGGGCGTTCATATCTATACATGTTGCCAAAGTAAAAAAAACGGTGGTTTGCTAAAGAGCGGTCAAGTTTTGCTTCTATAAAAGCTCTAACTACCCCAGCAGTTCCTTCAGGTCGCAAACATACGTCGTTTCCGCCTTTATCGGTAAATTGATACATCTCTTTTCCTACTATATCGCTACTTTCACCCACACTTCTTTTAAAAAGTTTAGTCTCTTCTAATGTTGGAGTTTGGATAAAATTAAATCCATAATTTTGTGCAATACGTTTACATGTAGATATACAATATTCATACTTTTTTGCATCTTCGTTTAAAAAATCTTTCATTCCTCTTAATGCTTTTATCATTTTAAAAATCCTTCTATCTGTTTTGTAATTTTATCTATATCATCACTTGCATTGATGAAAAGTGTTTCTATCTTTATATATTTTATAATCTTTTTCATACATTTTTGTACATGTAAAAGATACTCTAGCCCACGCTTTTCGATAACATCATTTTTCTTTGCGGTAAATCGTTTTTTTAAACTCTCTTCATCTATCTCAAAAAAGACGATTTTTTGTGGTAAAAAATTATTTAAAGCATACCTATTTGTTTTAAATAAAAACTCCATATCAAGTTTGTCATCATTTGCTAAAGCGTACGCCATTCCAGAGATAAACCCTCTGTCACTTAGTATGGTTTTATCTAAATTTGGCTTGATAAATTTATCATAATGTTCCGCTCTATCGGCCAAAAAAAGAAAAAATTCCGCTTCTTTGGAGATGTTTCCTTTATGTAATATAAGCTCTCTTAGATCTTTGCCTAAATCGCTATTTCCTGGTTCATAAGTTTGTAAAAAAGAACTATTTTTTTTACACAATCTCTCTATTTGAGTACTTTTTCCACATGTATCAATTCCTTCAAAAATTATATACATGTAAACTCTTCTCGTATAAAAGGAAGTATCTCGCCTGGAACTAAATGCTCCATTTTTCCATTATGTTTTAAGATAGACCTAACAATAGATGAGCTAATAAATGCGTTTTTTAAATGGGGCATTAAGTAGATTGTTTCAAGTTCATTCCAAAGGGATGAGTTTGCATATCCCATTTGTAATTCATATTCAAAATCACTTACAGCCCTAAGACCACGAATAATAATGCGAATACTGTTTTTTTTCGCAAAATCCACAAGTAAAGTATCAAAACCCATAACACTAACGCCATCTATCTTTTTTGTTGCTTCTTTGGTCATTTCGATACGTTTTTCTAGGCTAAAACATGGATTTTTCCCTTCTGATTTGGCGACTGCTATAACCACCTCGCCAAATATATCTCTTGCTCTTTTTATAATATCCATATGCCCATTTGTTATAGGGTCAAATGTACCTGGATAGACTGCTTTTTTATGCATATTTTTACCTTTATCTTATATGTACTGTTGTTTTATTGATGATGATGGCACTAAAAGTTTTTCCGTCGCTACTCATCACCTTTATTTTATCGCCTCTATCTCCACTATTTAGTGCTTTTACTTCTATTTCTAAGCTTAGCATTCCATCTTTTAAGATAGCTTTTATGTAGTTTCCTCTTTTTATAAGGTTTTTTTTCTTAAAGGCGTTTTGAGTTAGTATTGTACCTTTTTTTATGTTAAATTTAGCAATGAGTGTATTAGGAGTTATAGTTTTTAAAAAATTAATAGGAAGTTTTTTAAGTTCAAACTCTTGATAAGCAAAGTGATTTTGAGTTAAAATTGTGCCACTTTTTATATCTTTTGTACTTACAAAAACATCTAGTGTTGCATCAAGAGAAAATGAAAAATATATACTTTTTATATGCCCTTTTTGATTTATAAATTTAGCTAAAAAAACACCATCTTGCCTTTTTATGCTAGATTTTGAGACGCTTATATTTTTTAAAACCATTTTGTCTATGCCGTTTGGAAGAGTGTTTTTGGGTTTTATTTGCAAAGAGTTTATGTAAGCGTTTGGATAGATAGTTTTAACAGCTTTTTGTAATTTTTTATCCAATGCATCAAGTTTAAAATCACAAAATCTTTTAAATTTTATAATGCCTTGCTCATTTTTTTGCACTTTAAATCCAAGCTTTTCAAGTTTTTCTAGCACCTTAATAGTTGGAACTTGAAAATGTGAAGTGGTATCTGGAATATCTATTAAAACCTTATCATTTTTTACATTTTCAACAATGTCACCAAGCATTACATGTGGATTTTTTATACAATACTCATCTTTTAAATGTATATTTTGTGCATGTAGTGAAAAAGTGAGGATAAAAAACAAGATGGAGCGGGAAACGAGGTTCGAACTCGCGACCCCAACCTTGGCAAGGTTGTGCTCTACCACTGAGCTATTCCCGCAGAGGGTGCGAATTTTACCAAAAAATATACTATTTTGTCAAGTATTTTCATAAAAAACCTTTTTTAATATTTTAATATTTTATTGTAACACAAGATTGTTAGAGAATTTTACCAAATATATGATAAAATGCAGATAATTTTACACTTTTAGGAGTTTATATGAAGTATATTTTAGCGTTGGTTGTATCCGCATTTTTGATAAGTTGTGGTGGAGGAGGAGGTAGCTCATCAAATGATGTTTATATAAAAGTTTTAGATGGCTACATTGTAAATGCAGATGTTAAAGATGATGAAAATACACCTGTAAGGTTTGTTTCTGATGAAAAAAGTAAATATTTTAATTACTACCGCTTTTTTGAAAAACCAAAGGGAAATATACATGTAAAAGGTGGTTTTTTCTTGCAGGGTGGCTTGAAAAATAAATTTAATTTCACAGTTCCAGCGGATACTAAGATTATAACGCCAGTTGTAGTTTTCATAAACAAATATCCAAAAACAATAGAGTCTTTAGAAGAGGCGCTTGATACTAGCGAAAAACATTTAAGAAGGGATTATATCAAAGAAGATAATATCCTTATAGCTAGATTTGCACAAATTATTTATGCTTTGAGTATCCATGGGTATGATATGCAAAGGTTTAGTAAGTTTTTGGATAATGTGAAAAACTATGAAGGTGTTGTATTGTCAGCATTAAGGGTTATAGAAGGCACATCAAACGAGAAAAGAGTAAAATCATTCATACTATCTTTAGATGATTTTAACTCTGTTTCTACTTTAGAAAAAGATATATTTATTCAAAAAAAGATAATGCAACAAGGTATTGTTATTTCTGATGAAAGTTCACAAGGAAGTGATGATGGAGCGCCAAGTTATCTTCAAGGACTTGATGTAAAAAGTGTAGATTTAGATGGAAATCTAGCTTTACATGTAGAATTTTCTGAAGATATAGAAAATATAAATAATGATAAAAAATCTGCCATAAAACTAAGTAAAATAATGCACTCTATGGTAAAACTTGATGAGAATGAAACAGCAAATGTGGGTGGAAAAACCATAAGTATAACTTTGCAAGAGGCTATAAAAACTGATACAAAAAGTAATACTTATAAAGTACATGTAAAAAATAATCTTCGTTCATCTCAAAATTTGCCACTTCAAAATAGAAATATCATCGTATCTCAAGCGCCTTCGGCTTTAGTTTTAGAAGATGTGATATATTTAGATAGCAAGCACTTAAAAATTAGATTTAATCTTCCGATAGATGGAAGCACTATTCATACAAAGGATTTTTTAATAAAATCAAAAAAGAGCGCTTTTATTCCCGTAGATGTCAGTGTTGATGAAGAAGATAATAACTTTTTAAATGTCATTTTAGGAAATGTTATGACAAAAAATCTTGGTTATGATTTTACCATAAAAAGTGCAAATCTAGCTTCGATTGACGGTTTAAACCTAGGCGTTAATGTAAAAAAAGAGTTCGTTGCAAAGGTTGTTAATAAACCTGATTTGAATGAGGGTTTTAATCTTATGAGCGCATCTGTAAATAAAGAGCAAAAAGAGATAACTTTATATTTTTCTAAAGTTGTTATGTCAAATCCAACAGTGGATATGTTTAGTGTTAGTTTGGACCAAAGAAGCGAACCAATAGATATAAATATCACTCAAGATGCTCAAAAATCAGCCCTTTTAGATATAAAAGTCAAAAATCTTGAAGATAAAATGCTAAGTAAAGAGCAAAATGTAACTTATCTTTTAAGCGTCGAAAAGCAGACTATCTTTTCAAAAGATGGCAAAAGAACTTTAGGAGCAAGTTATCAAAAAGATTTAGAAGTTAAAAATTATCCTAAAGTTACAAATGCATCTATAAATTCATCATCTATAAATCTAACTTTCAACATGCCTATGGAAGATATAAATGCTACGAAAGTTACTTTAGAAGATGGAAATATAACAAGTTTAGAAAAGATTGATGCTATTGTGAGTGGAAGCGATAGTAGTTTTAGTATCTCTAGAAAAGATGAAAAAAACTTCAATGGTGAAATTGTAAGAATAAAACTAGATGATACACTCTTTTCAAAAGATAAAAAAAGTGTTTTACTAGAGCCTTTTGTAAAGGATTTTAATCTTTCACAATAAAAAATCCAAAAAGTTGGCACTGCAAACCAAACTGTGTAAATTGAATTAGTCCTTTGGAGGTTTGTTTTTTTATTGAAAGAAGAAATATTTTGTAATACTTGAAAATAATATTTTTATGGTTGTTGGTGTAATTTAGGTAGAGTTTACATCTTTTTAATATTTTAAATAAAAGTATTATGATAAGGAGTAGCTATAGAAATTGATAACAATATTTATTAAATGATTTTATATAGTAAGTAATTTTAAATTGTTACAAAAAGAAATAGTTTTATTTTATTATGTAAAAAAAATTATAAATTAAATATAATTTTAGTATAAAAAATCTATAATGAGTATATAAAATTACGGAGGTACATATTTGGAAAAAAATAAAAATATCAAGAAAGGACTAAATACTTCTTTGGAACAAACCTCAAGAAGAGAGTTTTTTAAGAAGACCGCTGTTTATTCTGCGGGTGCTTTAAGTGCTGCTAGTGTTCTCTCTCCTGTTTCTTTAAAAGCTGATGATGAAGCGATAATAAAAGATGCTCCTTGGGGACAGAAATTAGGTGACCCTGTCAATAAAAATCTATATGGCATTCCGTCACCTTATGAACATAACAACATAAGAAGAACTCATGATTTACTATCTTCAGGAGATGCTTACGCTTCTATTTCAATGTGTCCAATTCATGAATCAGAAGGTATAATCACTCCAAATAGTCTATTTTTTACTAGAAATCATGGTGGAACTGCTCATATAGACCCCAACGAGTGGCGTTTGATGATACATGGAAAAGTAAAAAAAGAGGTAGTATTAACCTTGGAAGATTTAAAAAACTATCCAAGTGAATCTAGGTTTTACTTTATAGAGTGTCCAGCGAATGGAAGTCCTGAATGGAGAAGCCCGCAATTTAACAACTTGCAGTTTATGAAGGGCATGATGAGTTCGGCTCAGTGGACAGGTGTTATGCTAAAAACTATTTTAGATGATATAGGTTTAGAAGAAGATGCTGTTTGGATGTTGGCTGAAGGTGCTGATAATGCATCAAACCCTAGAACCATACCGGTAGAAAAAGCTCTTGAAGATGTTATGGTTGTTTGGGGGCAAAATGGGGAAGCTTTAAGGCCTGAACAAGGTTATCCTGTAAGACTTGTGGTTCCAGGATGGGAAGGAAACCTAAACACAAAGTGGTTAAGAAGATTAGAGTTTTCTGATAAGCCTTGGCATGCTAAGGAGGAGACTTCAAAATACACCATGCTACAAAAATCAGGTAAGGCAATTAGGTATTTTTGGGTAAATGAAGTAAATTCAGTTATAACATCTCCATGTCCAGAAAAACCTTGGACGCACATTAAAAAAGGTCAAATGGTAGAGATAGAAGGGCTTGCTTGGAGCGGTCACGGAACTATCACGGGAGTTGATATCTCTTTTGATGGTGGTGATAATTGGATAGAAGCTAGTTTAAAAGGATTGGTTCTTCCAAAATGTTGGACAAGATTTTCTTATACATATAGGTGGGACGGAAAGCCAATTTACTTATCTAGTAGAGCAAGAGATGATTTTGGAAATGTTCAACCAACCATAGATCAAGAGACTTCGGTTGTTGGCGTGGAGTCAGTTTATCATAGAAATGCTATTGTAACTTGGGAAATAACAAAAAAAGGAGAGTGTAACAATGTTCACATTAGAAAACACAAAAAAGCTTAATTCAACTCTTCTTGCTTCTATGCTAGTTGGAACTATTGCTATGGCTGGAAATTCAGTTGATGGTGCGGTTAAGTACCCTACAAAAGATGGAAAATATGGTCCTTATTTTATAAATACTCAAAAGATTAAAAACTATAATATAGGAAGACCGGCTACAAAAAATGAGATCTTAGCTTGGGATGTGGATGTCAGACCAGATGGTAAAGGTTTACCAAAGTATGACACAAAAGAGGGCAAGCCTATCATAGAAAATGGTAAACCCAAAATAGCACAAGGTTCTGTTGAGTGGGGAAGTGAGCTTTATGAAGAAAAATGTGCCATGTGTCATGGTGACTTTGGTATTGGTGGCAAGGGTTATCCAGCACTTTCAGGTGGAACAAGAGATACTTTGAGCATACAAAGATTAAATCCGGCAGATGAAGAACCAAATCCAGATAATCCCATAAAGACTATTGGTACATATTGGCCTTATGTTAGCACTCTGTTTTGGTACATAAAAGATGGTATGCCTTTTCCAAACCCAAAAACCTTAACAAATAGCGAAACTTACGCACTTACTGCATATCTTCTATCGTCCAATGAGATAGAGTATGAGGGTGAAGAGATGGACGATGAATTTGTACTTAATAGAGAAAAAATGTTAAAGATAAAATTACCAAATCAAGATGCTTTTTATCCTGTAGTTGATACAAAAGATCCAAAAGATGGGGTAAAAAATATGACTAAATTTTTATCAAATCCAAAAAATTATGGTGCAGGTGAAAGATGCATGAAAGATTGTATTAAGCCTGATGTGGAAGATTTGGTAATGAGAATAAAAAATGATTTGTCCGAAAATATACAACAACCTGTATCAACAAAAAGAGATTTGCCTCAATCCAAAAAAAGTGCAAAAGTTCACCCTGGTAAAGCTGGATATGAAGAAAAGTGTGCTGCTTGCCACTCAAATGACGCTATAGGCGCACCAGTAGTTGGTAACAAAGAAGCTTGGGCAAATGTTATGAAAAATGGCTTGGATGAAGTTTATAAGAATGCTATAAATGGTAAAGACGCAATGCCTCCAAAAGGAGGTTATGTGGACACACCAGACAAAGAAATCAAGCAAATAGTTGATTATATGGTTGAGTCAAGCAAATAAAAAAGGAGAATGTGATTATGAGTTTAATCAAAAAAACACTAACTGTCGCTACAATTGCCACACTTATGGCTGTTGGTAGTTACGCAAAAGATGACAACCTTGTTAAAGAGGGTGAGAAAATTTTCAATAGTAAAAATCTTGGAAATTGTCTTGCATGTCACGCAGCAAATGGCAAAGACTTAGATGGACCAGGAAGTATGGGACCGAAGCTACAATACTTATCGCTTTGGCCTGATGATGTATTGTATAACAAAATCTACGACCCATACACAGACAATCCTATCTCGGCTATGCCAGCGTTTGGCAAAAATGGATGGTTAAGCGACAAAGAGATAAAAGCTTTGGTTGCTTACTTGAAAACAATAAAATAAAAATAAAGGAAACAAAATGAATAGAAGAAATTTTATCGGATTAGGACTTGGAGCTTTAGCATTTGCGGCTATTCCATCAAATCTAAAAGCAATAGACTTTAGAAAAACTAAGCCTAAGGCTTGGACGGCTACAAAAGTAGATGAGGCAGTAAAAGAGTTGTTTGGAACAGACAAAACTGTTGATGGTGGCATAAAGCTAAAAGCACCAGATATCGCAGAAAATGGTGCTGTTATCCCTGTTTCGTTTTCAACAAAATTAGATGCTTCTAAAGTGGCAGTATTTCAAGATGCAAACCCAGAAGCTACAGTTGCAGTATTTACAATACCGGAAAGCGCTATAATTGATTATGGTATTAGAATTAAGATGGCAAAAACAGGTACAGTTACAGTTATAGCTGAAGTTGGCGGAAAACTTCATAAAGTATCAAAGCTTATTAAAGTAACAATGGGTGGTTGTGGTGGTTGATATACCAAAACACAATCAACAATAATAAAAATAACTAAAAAAGGATTTTAAATGGCAAAAACTAGAATTAAAGCAAAACTAAAAAAAGGCGTAGTTAAAGTTCAAGCTCTCTCAAAACATCCAATGCTAAGCTACATGGAAGCAAAAAGAGCAAAAAAAGAGGCAAACTTTATAACTCACTATAAAGCAGAGGTGAATGGAAAAATAGTATTTGAAGCATCAACTTCTCAATTTTTATCAAAAGACCCATACATGAAATTTAAATTCAAAGGAGATGGTGTTAAAAAAGGTGATAAAGTAACTATTACTTGGGTTGATTTAAAAGGCAATGAAGCTAAAGATTCGAAAAAAATAAAATAATTATGATACCTAAGGAGAAATTATGCTATCGAAAATAGTCAAATCTGTAACAGCACTAGCACTCATATCGAGTGTCAGTGTTGCAAATGATTTTAATAAACAAGCGGAAAAGGACAGAAAAGCATTAATAGAATATTTTAAAGCAAAATTTAAAGATCCTTTTAAAAATAGTGCTAGTTTTTTTCCATACTCAACAGAAGATGAGCTTAAAAATAATATAATGAAAATTTCAAAAACTGATGAGTTTAGTAAAGGAAACTACGCTTTTTCTAAAAATGGAAGAATGTCTTATGATGAGATTAAAGAGTTTCCACCTTATGAAGAGTTCGTTGAGAGTGGCGAAGAGTTATATGAGAAAAAATTTGCCAATGGAAAATCTTTTAAAGACTGCTTTCCTAAAACTGACATTGCAGGTGATTACCCATACTTTGATGACAAAAGAGGCGAAGTTATAACTTTAACACAAGCAATAAATGAGTGTAGAGTTGCAAATGGAGAAAAAGCATGGAAAAGCACAAAGGGTAAAATAGCACACTTGGAAGCTTTTTTTGCTTACGAAACACAAGATGCCGAGAAAAAAGTTGATATTAAAATCAATAGTGCAAAAGCCGCAGAAGCTTACGAAAGAGGAAAAGAATATTATTATTCTCAAAGAGGATATCTAAAACTTTCATGTGCAACTTGCCACGTTCAAGGTGCAGGACAAAGAGTTAGAAATGAGTCGTTATCACAACTTTTAGGTCACACATCTCACTTTCCAGTCTATAGGCTAAAATGGGGTGCAAAAGATATAAATAGCGATGGATTGGGAACTTTGGAGCGAAGAGTTTCAGGTTGTATTAAAGATCAAGGACAAGTTCCTCCAAAAAATTCATCTAACGAAATGAAAGATCTTATCTACTTTATGTCATATATGTCAAATGGTATGCCAGTAGATGGTCCAGATATAAGAAAGTAAAAGGTTGTGAATATGAAAAATATATTAAAAATAGCTACATCTGTTATGTTAATAGGTTCTGGACTTTTAACTTTGCAAGCGGACGAGTACTCTAAGATAGATGTTGAAAAAGTGTGTGATATAAAAGCAAATGGCATCAAAAAAGTCATAAATAGCGCAAAAAAGTATAATGCTATTGCTATAAAAAGAGGTTTAGAGTTTAGAAGATTAAAGGTTAATAATACAGATTTAATTATTTCAGTAGAAGAAGGAATAAAATCTAAAGCTAAAATGGTAAATCCAAAAAATTTTAAAGGCAAAAAGTCTAAAACTAAGTTAGAAATAAACTTTGCAGCTCATCGTGCTTGCAAATTTGCTATTCGTCCTTTACAGCAAGCTGAAGAAGCGAAATCTACATGGAGATTAGCAGTACCTGGTGACGGTTATAAATATTAGTCGTTTAAAGAATATTTTAAAACCAATGTAAGTTTTAAAAAAAAGGAGAAAAAATGAAAAATTTACAAAAAATAGCACTAGCCTCACTAGTTCTAGGCTTACTTACTACATCGTCTATTGCAAAAGAAGGTTCAAGTAGTTTTGTTGCAATAGCACCAGGAGTAAAATCAGTAGATATTAATCTAAACGGTGAAAAATTTACTATAATGAGAAATCAAACAAAAGGCAATAAAATATCGCCTTTATATGAAACAACCTTCAGAGGAACGCCTCAGCCTATGGTGCTGGCTAAAGGTGTTGAAACGGTTGGAGAGATAGAGTTTGTTGATTATATGAAAAAAGCTCAAAGCGATGAAAGTATTGCTATTATTGATTCAAGAAAGCCAGGTTGGTATGCAAGACTTAGAATACCAGGAGCTATCAATGTACCTTTTACGAATTTTCAAGAGAAAGAATCAGCCATAGAAGCTATGGAAGATGAAATGGATGTGGTACAGAAAAAAGATGGCACTTTGGACTTTTCTAATGCTAAAACTTTGGTGTTGTATTGTAATGGCTATTGGTGCGGACAGACACCAGGTATGGTTTTAAGAGCCAAATTCTCTCTTTTGAATATGGGATATCCGGCTGAAAAAATAAAATACTACAGAGGCGGTATGCAAGCATGGACCTCTTTAGGTTTTACGGTTACAGGTGACGCTGCAAAATAATAAGGAATATAATTATATGAGTAAATTAAGTAGACGTGAGTTTATATATATGATGGCAGTACTAGGTGCTGCCCCTGTATTTGCAAACTCTCATACAAGAATGATAGAGTCTTCTAAAAAACTAGAGGACTACTACAAATTAAAACCTTTTGGCAATGCAAGATTTTTGCACATGACAGATTCACATGCGCAACTTTTGCCTGTATATTTTAGAGAGCCAAGTGTTAATTTGGGTTTTTATAGCAATTATGGCAAGCCCCCTCACATAGTAGGTGAGAAACTTTTAGACTACTATGGTTTAAAAGATAACAAAAGGCTAGCTTATGCTTATAGCTGTGTGAATTTTGAAAAATACGCCAAAGTGATGGGTAGAACTGGCGGTTTTGCTCAAATAAAAACTGTTGTGGATTTTTTAAGAGACTCGTTTGGCAAAGATAAAACTTTGCTTTTAGACGGCGGCGATACGTGGCAAGGAAGTGCAACAGCACTGTACACAAGGGGACGCGATATGGTTGGAGCTATGAATCTTCTTGGTGTTGATGTTGCTGTTGGGCATTGGGAGTTTACATATACAGCCGAAGAGATCTTGAAAAACATAGAAGAGTTAGATGCAGAATTTTTAGCACAAAATGTAAAAGTAAAAGAGGATGCTTTATTTGATGGAGCTGAAGCTTATGATGAAGACACAGGTCACGCTTTTAAGCCTTATACTATCAAAAAAATGGGCAATGCCAGAGTTGCTATTATCGGTCAAGCTTTCCCTTATACAACCATCGCAAATCCGCAAAGATTTATTCCTGACTGGACTTTTTCTATTGATGCCAATGGTATGCAAGAGTTAGTAGATGAAGTTAGAAAAGAAGAAAAACCAGATGCAGTTATTGTTTTATCACACAATGGATACGATACAGATAAAAAAATGGCACAAGTTGTAACGGGAATTGATTTTATTTTAGGCGGGCATACCCACGATGGTGTTCCTGAGGCTTACGGTGTTAAAAATAAAAAAGGCGTTACTTATGTATGTAATGCCGGAAGTAATGGTAAATTTTTAAATGTGCTTGATTTGGACATTCAAAAAGGCAAGATTAAAGACTTTAAGTTCACTTTACTGCCTATTTTTTCCGATTTAATTCCAGAAAATAAAGCTATGAAAAAGTATATCCAAGATGTTAGAGCGCCTTACAAAAAAGAGCTCTCACGTAAGGTAGCAACAACCGATGTTACGCTATTTAGAAGGGGTAATTTTAATGGTTCATGGGATCAAATCATCTGTGATGCACTTTTAGAAGTTAAAGATGCCCAAGTCTCTTTATCACCAGGATTTAGATGGGGAACTTCCATTATAGCTGGTCAAGATATAACATTTGATGATTTGATGACTCAAACTGCCACAACTTATCCTGAAACTTACGCAAGGGATATGAAGGGTAAGGATATTAAACTTATACTTGAGGATGTTGCGGATAATCTATTTAACGAAGATCCATTTTATCAACAAGGTGGAGATATGGTTAGAACCGGAGGAATATCTTATAGAATAGACCCAACAGCAAAAATGGGCGAGAGGATTTCCGATATAGTTCTTACAAAAAATGGCAAAAAATTAGATGCCAATAAATCTTATAAAGTTGCAGGATGGTCAACTGTTGGGTCTAAATCCCCTGGAGAGCCTGTATGGGAGAGTGTTGAAAATTATTTGAAAAATGTTAAACATATTTCAAAAGTAAGTGTAGATTCTCCTGACATTATAGGAGTAAAAGGTAATCCAGGAATTGTCTAAATTATCAAAGAGTATAGAGCATTAGTTTTATACTCTTTTTTTACATGTAAAAATAAAAAGGAGTTTTTTTGTCAAAAATATTATTTGTTATATTGGCTTTAGTATCTTGTTTGCAGGCTTCCAGCGAGTATGAAAAAGGCAAGGTGTTGTTTGAGAAAAAATGCTCATCTTGTCACAAAGGTTTTATCCCTATAAATAAACTAAAAGAGAACTTTTTCTTTAAAGATAATAAACTTTTAAATCTCACGGCACCCACAGTAAATATGCTGGCTTATGCAATCATAGACGGTCCTAAAAAAATAGGAACTGAAGAGGATGCTGATATGCGTGATGTTGAGATAGAAGAGTATCTAAAATCCTACTTGCAAAAGCCCGATATAACACACTCCATATGTGATGAGCATATTATAAAATATTATGACAAAAAAGAGCCTATAAAAGAGAAATTGAGCGATGAAGACTATGTTAATTTGGCGTATTTCTTTTTAGAATATGAAAAAAATAATCCTCACAAAAAAAAGTTAGAACAGAGTGATTTGAGTGAACAAAGTATTATAAAACAAGCTAAAAAAGAGAATAAACTTATAATGGTCTATGCAACTTCATCTACATGCTTTTTTTGTAAAATAATGGATAAAAATGTACTAACGCAAAGTGATGTTAAAAATCAAATAGATAAAAATTACATCTATGTAAAAATCAATGTGGATAAATATTCATTGCCTTTTAATCTTCAAAAAAAGTATAAAAAGATAACACCCAGCTTTTTTGTATTAAATAGTGAAGGTAAGTATATAACCCAATATCCCGGAAGCTGGCCAAA